>Ga0190283_1000626_pt1 | contig 18068 bp, 11 predicted proteins | sample 48691801_MG_FD_161669 | JGI IMG/M metagenome (GOLD analysis project Ga0190283, IMG submission 161669) | Hydrothermal vent microbial mat bacterial communities from Southern Trench, Guaymas Basin, Mexico - 4869-18-0-1_MG | ecosystem: Environmental > Aquatic > Marine > Hydrothermal vents >...
CAGCGCTCTGACTTCCTCTTGAACCGGAGGCATGGCAAAACGATCAGGTATGTCTTCAGGCAAAGGTTCAACAGAAAGCATGAGAGGCTTTTTACTATTTCGTTCTTTAGCAGAAACATTAACCACTCCGTTTTTGTTATAAGCATATGATATATCTATTATGGCTTCTTTGCCTGAAATGGAAGGGATATCAGAAAAAACATATTTTCCCAGATAAGTACATCCCATCGGATCATCAGATTCTCCCTGTGTCATATATACTTCAAGTTTGCTGTCACCTCTGCGGCTGACGCTAAGTTTATAAGGTCTGGTTTGAAGAGCAGGAATGGCTAAATTTTTTTGGATGATGATACTGTTGATGTATTTTGTGTTATCTTCATTAACAGCAATCAGGCCTAAACTGTGACTCATAACATCTTGAATTTTCTTTGTAGCGGACAACAGGAAAAGTGATGAAGAAGTTTTGCTGTCTATCTGAGCCTGAACTGCTGCTCCAATCGCCACAGCTTCATCAACATTGACACCGGATATCGGTTTTTTGCCCGACATTCTCTCCACATAATCCCACACCATCGGCATACGGGTGGAGCCTCCGACCAGAAGCACACCACTCAGTTCTTTCCATTTCAACCGCGCATCGCTTAAAACCTGCTCTGTCAGGATCTGTGTTCGCTCCATGAGGTCTTTTGTCATTTCCTCGAACATGGATCGGGTAATTTCATAAGCTTCCCTTTCTCCCTGATAAGTGATGGAAACTCTTGTCTTATTCCGGTTGGAGAGTTGTTTTTTTGCATCTTCGCATCGGACCAGAAGGTCATTGAAGGTGATTGAATCATCTAACGGATCAATCCCATGATCATCACGAAAACATTCTCCCAGATAAGTGGCAATTCGGTCATCCCAATCCTTTCCTCCCAGTTCATGATCTCCATCCGTTCCAATAACTTCAATGGCAGACTTTGTTATCCGGACAATTGTAACATCATAAGTACCCCCTCCCAAATCATAGACAAGTGCTGTCTGACGACTCGAATTTTTGCTTATTCCGTAAGCAAGCGCGGCAGCCGTGGGTTCATTTATAATTCGGAGAACTTTCAGGCCGGCAATCTCACCCGCCTTTATGGTTGCTTCCCGTTGAAAATTATTGAAATAAGCCGGTACTGTGATGACAGCCTGATTCACAGAAGAGCCTAAATCGGATTCAGCATCGTTTTTCAGTTTGCGAAGCAGTATTGCGGACAAATCTGTCGGTGTATAATCCCGACCGCCAAAGTTCAAAAAGAAATGGTGGTCTCCCATGCTTCTTTTAAAGAATGAAGCCACCTCAGATTCACCCAGAGCCTGCATTTCTTTGGCTTCATCTCCGACAATTGATTCTCCTCCTCCGAAATAGATGACAGAAGGTGTGAGAGATTTTCCCTGACTGTTCGACAGAATTTTGGGACGGCCTGTTTTATCAACAGTTGCCACACTGGAAAAGGTCGTGCCCAAATCTATTCCAAGACTGTATTTCATAGTTTTTTCTCCGAATCTTATGAAACAACCATGCTTTCTTTTCGAGCCTTTGCCTCTTCAAGTTCTTCTCCTTGGATAACTGAACTTGTTTCAACAGTAACTCCCACCGTTCTGGACTCGGTCACTTCAACAGCCGTCATTTCAAGACGCCCTTCTTCATTCAGCTTGAAGGTTATATCAATAGGTGAACGGGCGGGAAGCCCTGTGGGAAGGTCAAGTACAGCAGTCCCGATTTCCAGAGCCTGATCAGGAGGAATATCAGAATCACTGACTTCGTTTTCCATTATTCTGATATCTGTAGTCTCCTGATCTGCAAGATGAGTACCGAACCTCTTTGTGATATCAGCAGGGACAGCTGCATTTTTCAATATGAGATTGATAACAATTTCATTTTCCTCCGGGGTAATCGCCACAACGCCAAAACTTTTGCTCGTCACATTTTTGATGCTGACTCTTGACTGCTTCACCGCAGCAAGGGTAAATCCCATATCATCTGCCAGCTGTTGCGCCTCCTGTTCCGAGACATCATCAGGAATATCTTCCGGTCTGCTCTGAATTTCCTCTACGGTTTTACCTGTTGACTCTGCAATACGGTGGACAAGTTCATCATCAACCGCCAGTTTCCACCCAAAAAAAGCCGCACCTTTGGCTACCGCTTCATCCGGGTCAAAAACAATTGGTACAACGGAAAATTCCTCTGCCACCCGGTCTGCTATCTGCGGCATTTTAACGGAACCGCCCACCAACAGTATTTCATCAAAAGCATCATAACCCTTTTTCCGGGCTTCGCCAAGCATTTCATGAGTCAGGCTGATTGTTCTCTCAAGCAGATTCCGGGTCAGTTCATCGAATTTTTCCCGGGTCAGTTCGACTTTTGCCCTCTCGCCGCCATGCGTGACAGGTATGCCGGTCTTATCTCTGTTGGTGAGGCTCATCTTGGCATTTTCCGCCCTCTGCTGGAGTTCCTGGCATGTGTCAGAATCTTCCAGGATATCCTCGCTGGTTCCGGTCTGCTCCTGAAACTGCTCCACCAGATACTGAACGACTGTGTCATCCCAATCCTTCCCTCCCAGATTGTGATCGCCGCCAGTGCATACCACTTGGATCAAATCACCGGGCTTTATGTGAATCATGGTAATGTCAAAGGTGCCGCCGCCAAGATCATATACCAATACGACTTTCTCCGCTTCGGATTCGACCGTGCCATAATGGATTGCCGCGGCCGTAGGTTCGTTGATGATCTGACGGACATTAAGCCCGGCGATCTCTCCCGCCAACCTTGTCGCCTCCCGTTCGTTTATGCCGAAATAGGCCGGGCATGTGATCACAACATCCGTTATTTTTTCACCTGTTATCTGCTCGGCATCCCCGACAAGTTTGCGAAGGATGAAACTGGATATTTCTTCAGGCCGGTAATCTTTACCGTTATACACAAAAACAAAGTTCGGATCGCCCATGGACCTCTTGACAAAAGCCACTGTCTCATTCGGGGATAACAGAGCATTGTCCTTGGCATCCTTGCCGACGATTATGTTGTTCCCTTCAAAAAGAACCACAGACGGGGTCACACGCTGATTCTCAGAATTGGGAATAACAACCGGCTTGCCGTGTTCATCAACATAAGCAATACATGAATATGTGGTTCCCAGATCAATTCCGAATACTTTGGTCAACTGCTTATCCATATTTCAGGTTTCTCCTCTGTAAATCCAATTATATGTAATGATTTCGTTGTCGGTTTTTGTATGTTTGTATGTTTGATGTATGTTTGTTTGAGGGAATGGAGTGCAAAAATGGAACTGCTCAGACACAGCCCTGCTGTAACGGAATTTTTGCATCCTGCACCTTGTCAATTTGTCTGTTTCAAATTATTTTTGAACAAAGTACTGACAAATTCCGTCTGCGGCTGACAAAAAGCAAAAATTCCGCTGCAGTAATCATGATCCGGATCAGTCCATTTCTGCACTCCGTCCGTCAGTGCCCGGATTTTCTTATGTGCGTATGTCATCGGCGGGCCGATGTCATGGCCGCTCCTTTTTCCTGATTATAACGCCTTTCAGGAGTGTGAATTTTATTCCGTGAACGTGTTCGCACTTACTTGGTTGTCGCTCGCAAACGTGCCGTTCAGGTATGCTGCACGTTTACGGGAACGCTTGCGAGCAAGTTTGCGGGCACGTTCACGAACACCTTTGTGAGTACGGACACGTTCACGAGTATGAACACGAGCATGGTCACTGGCACAGTCTCCCCGAAAGGTGTTGTAATCAGCTTTTTTCTCATCACTTATTGCGTCGGCTTTAAAGATATACACTTCAACCAGTTCCGGACGAAGCACCTTTCCCTCCCATTCATATCCGTCACGAATACTCTGTGCAACAGTTTTGTCTTTTGATTCATCATCAGTTTCCGATGTCCTGGCCACTTTCTGACGGGATGGGTCGAATGTTCCTTTGTCACACCTGAATGGTTCCACCATCTGTCTGTAAAGAATTTCTTCAAGATCAGGAGGGAAAGTCTCCATCAAATCAAGCAGTTTTGACGGATCCAACCGTGATGAGTCTTTTGAACGATAAACATTTATCAACTTTTTTATATCATCAATTATAAGGATAACATCCATAAGAACAGGCCGCAAGACTTTTTTTATAAGGTCATTCTTATGTTCCTGCAACTCGCTGTGAAGATTATCTATGATTTTTTCCTTATGCTGATTATATTTCAATTTGCTCTGAAACTCTCTTTCAAGACGAGTCAGATGATCTTGAATGTTTTTCATCTTTGTTATGATCAGATCAATACCGCCACTTTCCCCTGCTGTAATCGTATCAGCATTATCTTCTTCACCGAACGATTTGTGTTCGTCTTGAGGGTTAAACTTGGAATCAATGTCCTCCGTTTGTCTGTTTTTTGCTTCATTATCTGCTTCATTATCTATTTTATCAATCATTTGTGCTGTTTCCTTTTTTTAACTGTCACAGATTTCAATTCAGGGCCTCAGAAAAAACGCATTGTCCCAATTTGATACAGCATTTTTCCTGATTATAACGCTTTCAGGGGAGGCCTGAAATCAGCCCTGCGTCGCACCTTTTTAACCACAGAGGACACAAAGGGGCCACAAAGCTTAAACCCGGATCTGTCTGTGGGCAGGTGCGGGAGCCTCCCCTGAATTCGTTATAATCAGCATTTTAGCACTCCGGGTTTTTCTGTGATCTCGGAAGTTATGCTCGGCTGCATGACAGGGAATGGGCCAAAATGCGCCTGGCGGCTCATTTTCTCTGAACTTTTCATTTAACATCTGCTGTAAATGGTTCACATACCATTCCCGATCCTGATAATAAAAAAGGGCCTGACATAAGCAGCCAGGCCCTTTTTGATAGAAAAATAAATATAAGTGACCCGCTTTTAAAAAAAGCAGGCTATCCTTATGATATTTAGAACAGTCCGGTGACTTTACCTGTGTTCTCATCCACATCAATTCTTCTGAATGCGGGGTTGGAACCGGTTCCGGGCATCAGACTGATGGCTCCTGCACAGGGGCACAGGAATTTTGCACCGGAATAAATCAGCACGTCACGGATGGGCAGTATCCAGCCCTTGGGAACGCCCTTGCGTACCGGATCATGTGTCAGGCTCAGATGGGTCTTGACCATCATTGTGGCATACTCATCATACTTGGGATCACTCTCCAGCATTTTGGCTTTACCCTCGGCTTCGGGAGTCCAGGACACGCCGTCTGCGCCATAAACCTCTTTGGCAATCTTTTCAACACGGTCACGCAGTTTCATTTCCAGCGGATACAGGAATTTGAAATCATTTTCTTCGTTACAGGCATCAATGACCGCATCGGCAAATTCCAACGCGCCGTCGCCGCCCAGTTCCCAATGTTTGGATTCTGCACAGCGTGCGCCGGCAGCCTCAGCAGCTTTGCGGACCACGGCACATTCCGCATCAGTATCTGTGTAGAAACGGTTGATGCAGACCACCGGGTTGATGCCGGCCTTGCGGATGGTGTTGATATGATGAACCATGTTCTCGCAGCCCTTTTCCACCAGTTCCAGATTCTCCCTGGTGTATTCTTCAGGCAGCGCAATGCCGGCAACCACTTTGGGGCCGCCGCCGTGCATCTTGAGTGCGCGGATGGTGGATGTCAGAACGGAAACATGAGGTTTCAGACCGCTGAAACGGCTCTTGACGTTCCAGAATTTCTCAAAACCGATGTCCGCGGCAAACCCGCTCTCAGTGACGTGGTAATCAAACAGCTTCAGGCCGACGCGGTCGGCAATGATGGAGGACTGGCCCACAGCGATATTGGCGAACGGTCCTGCGTGAACCATACAGGGGTTATATTCAGCCGTACACATGAGGGTCGGGTTGATGGTGTTGCGCATGAAAGCGGTCATGGCGTTTCCAACTTCCAGATCGCCGGTGGTCACCGGTTTGCCGCTCTTGTCAAATCCCACTGTGATTTCATTCAGACGTTTTTTCAGATCAGCCAGATCCCTGATGACAGCAAGAATTGCCATACATTCGGAACCTACGGCAATACCGAATTTGGACTGCATGGTGTAGCCGTCAAAGCGGCCGCCCAGGCCGATAACGATATTCCTCAGCGACTGAGCGCAGAAGTCCATGATCCAGCCCAGTTCCACGCGGGTGGGATCAATATCAAGACGGGGCATGCCGGTCAGTCTCTGCAACTGTTCATCATTATAATTACGCTCATGCTGCATACGGGAGGTCATTGCCACCATTGCCAGATTGTGAGCGTTCATAATGTCGTTGATGTCACCGGTCAGGCCCAGGGAGAATTCGGTCATGGGAATCAGGAGGGAGTTTCCACCGCCGGCAGCAGTTCCCTTGACGTTCATGGTGGGACCGCCCGAAGGCTGCCGCAGTGCGCCGCCCACGTTCATACCGCGTTTGCCAAGACCTTCCATCAGACCGCATGAAGTGGTGCTTTTGCCCTCACCGAGGGGGGTGGGTGTAATCGCTGTGACTTCAATGTATTTTCCATCGGGTTTGTCTTTCGTCCGATCTATGATTTTCATAAAATCAAGTTTGGCCAATCTGCCCATGGGAAGGATCTCGTCTTTTTCAAGACCCATTTTATCTCTCCACTCATCCGGGGTGGGCATATTTTTTTCCGCTTCCTCAGAAATCTGCCAGTCAGCCATTTCTACTGCATTATAAGACATTTATCAAATTCTCCTTCAAGTTTAATATTAATAGTTGATTAAGGAACGCTGACTGAATAACTTCCCATTCTGCCGGACTGACAAGTCCGGCAGGGACAGGTTCGGATTTGCCAATCTGAACCGGGCGTGGATGTTATTTGCTCAGGGTTCCTGAATACAAAAAAATACAGAATTGTCCCTTATGCTTCATATATCAAACCAAAAGTTTCAGCCTGTGCGGCCAGTCTGATGGCACAGGCTGGAATCTTTTGATAACTGCAAAAAAATTTATGTATCATGTGCTGTCTGATTTGGCAAGCATTATGTTATTCTTTCATACTCAGAAACCTCTTTTTTTTATAACTGTCTAATAATAAAATATTATACAATATCTTACGTCCTCATAAAAGACTGTTGCCGGACGGGTTTGCAACCAGACTGCCGGTTAGACTGCCGGACGGGGTTTGCAACCCCGTCCGGCACATATCCCATATGCATCAAGTATTGTTTCCAGATGTTCCTGCATCACATCCACCTTACTTCCTTGATAAGCGGCCGGCACTCCGGACAATTTTTTTGGAACCGGTTGCCTGACATTTAATGATTATATCTGTCATGTCAGGCAAAGAATGTCAAAATCCCACAGGAGCAGATGATGCAGGAAAGGGGTAAAAGCAGCTCCCAAAAAATATTGACTGTCCCCCAATTTATAAATGTTTCCGTTTGAAAATGTGAAAAAATCTTTCCCATTTTGGATAAAAGATGGTAAATTAAGAATCTGATAGCGAAAGGTTTTAAGTTTTTCTTTTAAAACCTGAAACTTAAAACCATTTATCCCTTTATGGATGCAACCTCATGATTCAGATTTTCCGTAGCTGGTTAAACCGATACTTTGCTGATCCGCAGATAATAATCCTGGGATTTTTGCTTTTTGTTGCGTTTATCCTGGTATTCACCATGGGAGACATGCTGCTGCCGGTGTTCATCAGCATCATAATTGCCTATCTGCTTGAGGGAATGGTATCTGTACTCCAGCGATTTCGGATGCCGCGCATGGCTGCTGTGCTGGCGACATTTATTTTTTTCATAGCCTGTATTGTGGTGTCACTCGTCGGCCTGCTTCCACTTCTGTCAGCTCAGATCGGTGATCTGATCCAGAAGCTCCCCTCAATGATTGAGAAAGGACAGCAGCTGATCGTGAACCTTCCTGAAAGGTATCCGGATTTTATTTCCAGGCAGGAACTGAGAGATATTGTGAATTCTTTAAGTGCCGAACTCACCAATCTGGTAAAATCAAAGCTTACCAATGTGGCCCAAAGCGTTTTTTCCTTTACGCTGGATTCGGTACGGAGCATCATTACCATTCTGGTGTATTCGATTCTTGTCCCCCTGATGATATTCTTTTTCCTGAAGGACAAGGGAAAAATATTGGAATGGGTGTCAGGTTTCCTGCCCGAAGACCGGAGGCTGGCAACTGAAGTATGGCATGAAGTGAACCAGCAGACCGGGAATTATGTGCGTGGGAAGATATGGGAAATCCTTATCGTATGGGGGGTCACTTACGCGACGTTCAGGTTGCTGAGGCTTGATTTTACAATGCTGCTGTCATTATTTGTCGGTCTGTCTGTGATTGTCCCCTATATCGGCGCGACGGTCATGTTTTTGCCAGTGGCGCTGATTGCCTATTTCCAATGGGGATGGGGGGCTGATTTTGCCTATACAATGGCTGCTTTGGCCATCATACAGGCATTGGATGGGAATCTGCTGGTTCCCCTCCTGCTTTCCGGGGTTGTGAATTTGCATCCGGTGGCCATCATTATGGCAATACTTGTGTTCGGAGGAATTTTTGGAATATGGGGACTGTTTTTTGCCATCCCCCTGGCCACGCTGGTTCATGCTTTGATAAAAGCTTGGTTCAGCAAGCGCACAGAGAAAAAATATCATGGATCCGATTAATGTCATAGCGATACTGATCACCCAAAAGCCTGGAAACCAAAATTGCCGGTGAATCGCTTTTCAATGACGGCATCGCTGTTGTTGTATTTCTGATTTTACTGAAAATTGCCACAGGCGAGGGGCATATCACCCCCGGGTTCGTAGCCTTTGTTTTTGCCGAAGAAGTGGCCGGCGGGGCCATTTTCGGTCTGGTGATCGGATATGCTGCCTATAGCCTGCTCAAAAGCGTCAACGAATATCAGGCGGAGGTCATGATCACGCTGTCGCTGGTTATCGGGGGCTATGCCCTTGGTTCGGCCCTGCATATTTCAGAGCCTATTGCCATTGTGGTGGCGGGTCTGCTCATCGGCAACCACGGCCGCCGTCTGGCCATGTCTGACATCTCGCGGGAACATCTTGACACCTTCTGGGAATTGGTGGATGAAATCCTCAATTCTGTTTTGTATGTCCTCATCGGATTGGAGGTGCTGGTGCTGACGCTTGATGGCACTTACCTGACTGCCGGAATCATTGCTGTTCCGATAGTGCTTCTGGCCAGACTGGTGAGTGTGGGGATTCCGACCTGGATGTTGCGGAGATGGCGGGATTTTGTGCCCAATGCAATTCTGATTATGACCTGGGGCGGGCTTAGGGGTGGAATTTCTGTTGCGCTGGCCCTGTCCCTGCCTGAGCAATGCCATCGGGAGCTGATTCTTACCATGACCTACGTTGTTGTGGTGTTCTCAGTGCTGGTGCAGGGAATGACCATTAAAAGATTTTTTTAGATGCCCGGATGCAGGGATTATTTTTATAATGTGATCAGATTATTATCGCTGACAAAACGAATCGCTGAAGACATACAGCATTTTACCATCCAGAAATACCTTTTTTACCCCATTGACTTTTCTCTCTTTTTTTGTGAAAGGTGTTTTCAGGGGGGAATATTTTCGCATTTTTTTTGAAATGCACATAGGTGGGTGAAGCGAAACTGAACCCCACCGTTTTTTTTGCAGATGTGGTGGCTTCCTACATTTTTGTAAGTACCTGGCCATATATTTTCAGGTATCTGCATATGAGGAACCGCAGATGAACGCATACAGACGCAGATGCCTGTCGCGGACTCATTCGCGTTCATCAGCGGTCTGTGAAAACTGTTTTCTCAGGAAAAAATCCCGGAAAACTTTTGGCCGGGTACTTAACGGTCAAAAAAAATTTAGGTGGGTTCCGCTTTACTCACCCTACATTTTGTAACGGCACAGGTCGAAAAAAAATTAAATTGTTTCACGCCACATAAAGAAATCATTTGACTTGTATCTGACAATTTCATATCCAATTCAGAAAGGAATTGCTTAAAAAGTCAATAAAATCAGGCAACCATTTTTACTTTCTTAAAAACCTGGCAGTCACAAGTTCTGCTGAAATTACGGGATATGTATTTTCCGACAGGCAGGTTAAAAGAAAAAAAGGAAAAAAGTTAAACAATATATGAGCAGCAAAATCCTTATCAATGCATCGGATCCTGAAGAATGCAGAATTGCAAAAGTGGAAGATGGGCAGTTGGAAGAATTCCACACAGAAAGTGCTGCAAGGGAGATCACCCACGGAAATATATATAAAGGTATCATTACCCGTGTTGAGCCTGGACTTCAGTCTGTATTCGTGGATTACGGTGTGGATCGGCATGGTTTCTTGCAGAAAAATGAAATTCACAGCGACTATTTTCATGACAATGATTCAGGAAACCATTCCATCAAAAGTATCGTCAAACGCGGGCAGGAACTTATTGTACAAGTTTCAAAAGACCCTGTTATGAAAAAAGGGGCCATGCTCACAACCTTCATCTCTCTGGCGGGCAGGTATATCGTCCTTATGCCCGGAAGTAAGAACCGGGGAATTTCACGCAAAATAGAGGATGAAAAAGAGCGAAGCCGCCTGAAAGAAATTATCAAGAATGTCAAACTGCCCGAAGGATATGGCCTCATTGTCCGTACCGCGGGCATAAACTGCACCAAGACCCTTATTTCAAAAGATATCAGCTATCTTTTACGGATTTGGAAAAATATCCAAAAAAAGGGGATAAAGGAGGAAGCCCCTGCGCTCCTTCATAAAGAGCGAAATCTTGCATTACGATCCATACGGGATTATTTTACTCCCGATGTAAGTGAAATTCTTATTGACAATGAGGCTATATATCAGGAAGTGAAAGATTTTATCCATATCGTCTCTTCCAAGCACACCCGGATCGTCAAACTCTACAAAGAGGAAAAGCCGATATTCACGAAATACCAGTTGGAAGAACAGCTGGCAACCATATTTGAAAACAGGGTCACACTGAAAACCGGCGGGTCAATTGTCATTGATCAGACCGAAGCGCTGGTTGCCATAGATGTCAATTCAGGAAAGGCGATCCATAAAAAATCCGTGGAACAGACAGCATTTCTGACTGACATTGAAGCCGCAGAGGAGATTGCCCGTCAGCTCCGGCTAAGAGACTTGGGGGGACTTATTGTCATTGATTTTATTGACATGAGAGATTCCAAGCATAAATTGGAAGTTGAAAAGGCCATCAAAAACCATACAAAGCGGGACAAGGCCCGGACAAAGGTGGGGAAAATCTCCAAATTCGGACTGATGGAGATGTCAAGACAGCGAATCCGGCCTCCCATTGAATTTGGCAGCTATGTTCCCTGTACGCATTGTCGGGGGAAAGGTCTGATACCGTCGGTTGAAACATTGGGGATCAGTTTTTTGCGTAAACTCCACCTTGAAATTTTAAAAGATGAAATATCCGGCATAAAAGGGATTGTGTCGGTTGAAGTCGCTGATTATCTTTTAAACAAAAAACGGAAGGAAATTCTTGATCTGGAAATGAGGCATGACATCAGCATCAGGATCGAAGGGGACAGCAAAATGCTTCTCAGGGACAGTAAAATCGTTTCTGAAAAAAAGTGAGAGTTTCACAATGCTTTGTTGCCCTCCTTCTGCTCCCATCGGATTGGTAAATCCGACGGCTCGGATTTGACAATCCGAGCCGAGCAAGGGAGGACTTGTTGCCGGATGGGGCTCTTGCCGGATGGGGCTCTTGCCGGATGGGGCTCTTGCCGGACGGGGTTTGCAACCCCGTCCGGGATGTTTCAATGACAGGGGGCAAAAAAAAATCGTCCCCTTCCTTCTGCTCCCATCGGATTGGTAAATCCGACGGCTCGGATTTGGCAATCCGAGCCGAGCGGGGACGATTTACTGAATGGGGAACGATTTACCGAATGGGGGGAACAATGGACACAGACGCGAAAAAATCGGACAAAATGTTCAAGGCCATTATTATCTTTTCCATAATTGCGACAGCAACAATCGGTGGTCTGTGGTTCTGGTGGAAGCAAAGGCCGGAGCCTGTTATTGAGAGCTTGCCTGAAAAAGAGGCAGTCCCGCCTATTGCTGAAAAAGTGCCTGAAAAAGTGGAAGAATCTGAAACACCCCAACCTGTCATGGATTATGGAAAAATGGAAAAAGACGTTGAATTCAAGGCTCTTATGGAGAAACGCAAAGAAGAATACGGCGTTGACAAGGGTGTTGATATGGTTGTCACACCTGATGAATCCATTAAAATTGCAGATTCAACCATTCCCATGCAGGAAATTCTGGACAAAATACGGCTGAAAGAAGACGGTCTGATCGAAAAAGATATTATGACTGGCAGAAGAGCGACTCCTAAGATGGACGAGAGAGTGGATTCAGGGAATTTGAAAGAAAGGGGGCAGGCAAGCGGTAAAGATACTTTTGAAAATGACTTTGCAGATGAAAAGAGTAAAAGCATATATGGCATATATGTGGTTCAGACGGGGGATAACATCTGGAACATACATTTTGAATTCCTGAGAGACTATTTTATGAAAAAAGGGGTTACGCTTGCTTCTGTCTCTGATGAGCCGAATATACTCGGGCGCAGTTCCGGTGTTGGAAAACTTTTGAAATTTTCCGAAAAAATGGTTTATATTTATAATATAAAAGAACGCAAACTGGATGTTGATCTTAACCAGATTCATCCGTTGAGCAAAATTGTTGTTTTGAATCTGGGGCAGGCATTTTCATTGCTGGATCAAATTGATTATAAGAACGTGAACCATATTGAGTTTGACGGGGAAACGCTCTGGATTCCGGCAGAGCAGTAAAATGAAGCGGGAATAAGAGTGCAATTATCTGAAAAAATTCAACTTTTTTAATGATAACCCGAATTGCCCATGGAAAAAAATGAAGAAACATTTGACATAAGCTGTCATTTAAAGCTATAGGAGCAACCGTTTTTTTATTTTCAGTTGATAAAAAATTTTTGAAACCGGGTTTTTGCAAAAACTCGGTTTCTGTATAATTTGTTTTTAAAAAATCGGGCATCCCTTAGCACAGGAGCCAAAAAGCAGTTTACACTTTTTCCGGCTTGCAGAATGGCTTTGCAGTTGAAACAATTTGAAACAATTTGCAAAATTGTTTTACAGTGAAACAATTTGCAAAATTGTTTTACAGTGAACGGCTTTGCAGTTGAAACAATTTGCAAAATTGTTTTACAGTGAACGGCTTTGCAGTTGAAACAATTGTAAAATTGTTTTACAGTGAATGGCTTTGCAGTTTGCAACAATTTGCAAAATTGTTCTAAAGTATAAACTGACAAATAAAGGATACCACTCATTTAATTTTTTTTGTAAAACTTTACCCTTGAAAATAATCAGGGGGAATAAATTTTTGAACAGGAGGTTTTATCTTGGTAAGTATCGCGTATGCAATGGGACAGGGTGGAGCAGAGGGAGCCCAAGGCGGATTAGGAGCATTTGTTCCGCTTATCCTTATGTTCGTTATATTCTATTTTCTGCTCATCCGACCTCAGCAGAAAAAGCAGAAAGAACATCAGGGAATGATCAGTGGCCTTAAAAAGGGAGACCGGATAATGCTGAACGGCGGCATTTATGGCCGGATCACATCCCTTGATGAATTCACGCTTACAGTTGAAATCGCAGACAAAGTCCGGGTAAAAGTGAACCGGGGGTATGTTGCCTCACTGACTCAGCCCTCGCAACAGGCCCAGTCAGGAAAAAACGGTCAAAAAGACTTGGAAAAATTAAAAACAAAATGATTTGTCTTATGTCAGTGGTCACGGCAACTGACCGCTGACCAGGCATAGGAAAGGAAAAGACCATTGAAAAATTTCTCATGGAAAGTGGCTGTAGTTGCTGCGGTTATCTTAACTGCATTTATTTACATCCTTCCCACAATAGAAATGAAACTGAACGGCAGGAAAGACCCGGCCCTGTGGCCGTATAAGAAAGTGAACCTCGGCCTTGATCTTCAGGGCGGAATGCACCTTGTCCTTGAAGTGGATACGGAAAAGGCTGTGGAAAGCACCATGGAACGCATCACCCAGGAAATACGGGCTTCCATCAGGAAAGAGCGTATCGGGAATGCTGTTCTGGAACAGATTGAGAACAACCGGATACTGGCAAAAATAAAAGGTGAAAAGAGTATTGAACAATTTCAGGCAATTCTTGACAAAGAATTCACGGGGCTGCGAATACTCTCAAGGGAAACGAATGACGGCGTGTTGAACCTGATGATGGATATTCCTGACAAGGAAGCCGACAATATCAAAAAAATGGCGACGGCCCAGGCCCTTGAGACCATACGGAACCGTATTGATCAGTTCGGGGTGAGTGAGCCTGACATTCGCCGGCAAGGTGAAAGACGGATACTGATACAACTTCCCGGGGTCAAAGATACAAAAAGGGCAAAGGATCTCATCGGCAAAACAGCTTTGCTGGAGTTCAAACTGCTGGATGAAGCCAATGATCCGCTTGAGGCGGAAAGGAATGAAAAAGCCCCTCCGGGAAGCGAGCTGCTTTATCAGGAAAGAGAAGATCCTGAAACAAGGCGTGTTGTCAAAACACCCTATCTTGTAAAAAAACGGGCACTTTTAACCGGGGCATATCTTACGGATGCAAAGGTTGAAATTGACTCCCAGTATAATGAGCCTTATGTTTCCATCAAATTTGACAAAAAAGGGGCAAGGATATTCGCAAGGGTGACAGAGGAAAATGTGAAAAAACGCCTTGCCATTGTGCTGGATGACAAAGTGTATTCAGCACCGGTGATTCAGGAAAAAATCCCGGGGGGGGAGGCTCGCATCACAGGGAACTTCACGGATGAGGAAGCCCGCGACCTTGCCATTATCCTCCGCGCCGGCGCACTTCCTGCCCCGGTGAACATTCTTGAGGAAAGGAGCGTGGGCCCTTCTCTCGGAGAGGATTCCATCAACAAAGGGCTTAATTCCATTTATATCGGCGGGTTTCTGGTGATTCTGTTCATGGTCATCTATTACAGGAGTTCAGGTCTGATCGCAGATTTGGCACTGCTCGTCAATATCCTTCTGATAGCCGGCGGGCTGGCCGGTTTTCAGGCAACCCTGACCCTTCCCGGAATTGCGGGCATCATCCTGACCATCGGAATGGCTGTTGATGCCAATGTCCTTATATTTGAACGTATCCGTGAGGAAATGGCACTCGGAAAGACGCCCCATGCATCGGTAAAGGCGGGCTATGAGAGGGCAACGCTGACCATCCTCGATGCAAACGTCACCACCCTTATTGCCGCGCTGGTTCTGTTTCAGTTCGGAACCGGACCAATTAAGGGTTTTGCAGTGACACTGAGCCTGGGGATACTCGCCAGTCTGTTCACAGCGATTATCATGACGCGGCTTGTATTTGATTATTTGTTGATAAACCGAAAAATGAAAACATTAAGTATATGAGGTTTTAAGTTTTAAGTTTTAGGTTTTAGGTTTAAGTTTTAACACCTAAAACCTGAAAACCTAAAAACCTGACACTTGAGAGGAATATGAATGCAGTTTATAAAACCCGGAATAAACATAAACTTCATCGGCGGAAGAAAAATTGCTTTTTATCTGTCCATCGCACTGCTCTTTATCAGCTTTTCTTCACTGATCATACACAAAGGACCCAGATACGGAGTTGATTTTGCCGGCGGAACATTAATTCAGGTGAAGTTTCTTTCCCCCACAAATATTGATGACATAAAATCGGGTCTTGATACCATAGATATGGGAAAATCATCGGTTCAGCTCTTTGGTGATCCCGAAGAGAATGAATATCTGATCCGGACGGACAAATCTGTCTCAACAGGCGAGGGATACTCTCACAAAGTGGGAGCCGCGTTAAAAACCGCCACCGGAAATGACGTGGATATCCGCCGTGTGGAGATGGTCGGGCCTCAGGTGGGCAAGGACCTGAGAGAGAAGGCTCTGTTTGCCATGTTCTACGCCCTGCTCTTCATTACCATTTACATATCAGGGCGTTTTGAATCAGAATGGTTCAAAAGCGGTGTCATGGCAGGAGGACTCATCTTCTGTGTATATTCTCTTTCCAGCTTTGATGTCAGCATCCCGTTTCTGATCGCGGCCGCGCTTGTTATCACTCTGGTGCTGTTCTGGTTTCTCAAGCTGAAATACGCCATGGGCGCGATTGTGGCCCTTCTCCATGATGTGATCATCACTGTGGGGGTCTTTTCTATTTTTGACAAGGAGTTTTCTCTGCCGATTATCGCGGCACTGCTTACAATCATCGGATATTCCCTGAATGATACCATCATTGTTTTTGACCGTATCCGTGAAAATCTGAAAAAATATCATAAAAACACTTTGGATGTCACCATCAACAAAAGTATCAACGAGACGCTGAACCGCACCGTGCTGACATCGCTGACAACCCTTGTTGTTGTGATTACGCTGTTTGTGCTGGGAGGCGGAATTATCCATGATTTTGCATTTGCAATGATCGTCGGCATTGTTATCGGAACGTATTCCTCAATATATGTGGCAAGCCCCATACTCCTTGTTTGGCAGGAATATGAAAAAAGGAGGAAGTAGTTAAGGTTTTAGGGTTTTAAGTTTTAGGCTTTAGGTTTTAAGAGATGTATTCCAAACACTTAGAACTTAGAACCTGAAACTTAAAACCTAAAACTTAAAACCTGAAACCCAATGACCACTGACCCCTCAGAAAAAATTTTGCCGTGGTTTGCGCTGAAAAGTGTTCCGGGAATAGGGAATCATTTTTTCAAGCGGCTCATAAACCGTTTCAAGTTGCCGGAGCGTGTTTTCAAGGCATCTTACGAGGAACTTGCCGAGGTCAGGGGAATGACTCATCGGCTGGTATCGGCAATTCAGCAGCATAAATTTCCGGACTGGATCAGAAAGGAAATTGATCTTGTGGCGGAAAAAGGCTATAAGATTGTCACCATGTCGGATCCGGAATATCCGTCCCTTCTGCTCCATATACCGGATCCGCCTCCTTTTTTGTATGTTTTCGGGAATCTCGGCAATTCTGCAAAAAACATTGCTGTTGTCGGATCCAGGAATCCGACGCGTTATGGTATTTCCACAACGATTCGGTTATGCACGGATCTGGCTTCCCTTAAAATTGCGGTTATCAGCGGCATGGCCAGGGGAATTGACACAGCCGCGCATGACGGTGCCATAATGGGCAGGGGAAAAACCATCGCAGTGCTGGGAAGCGGCCTGGACCGGGTTTATCCTGCGGAAAACCTGAAACTTTTTCATGAGATTGCTGAAAACGGTGCTGTGGTTTCAGAATTTCATCTGGATGCGCCACCTGAGGCACATCATTTTCCCATACGCAACAGGATCATCAGCGGTATTTCTCTGGGAACAGTGGTGGTGGAGGCGGCCCGAAGAAGCGGGGCACTCATTACAGCCCGCTTTGCTGTGAAACAGGGTCGTGAGGTGTTTGCAGTGCCGGGAAATATTCATTCATTTAAAAGCATCGGAACGCATAATTTGATAAAAGAGGGAGCCAAACTGCTTGTAAGTGTGCAGGATATTGTTGATGAACTTCCGCATATCATACGATCTCAGATTGCGAAACAGGAGATAGACCGAAATGATATTTTGGAAAACCTTCCGCCGCTCTCCCCGGAGGAGCTGCCGGTGTTCAAGGCACTCGGGCCGTATCCTGTTCACATAGACGATCTGGGACGGAAGCTCTCCATGGATCCGGGAAAACTGTCGAGCCTGCTGTTGCAACTTGAACTCAAAGGGGTTGTACTGCAAGAGCCGGGAAAGCTTTTTTCAATAGATGTCAAGGACATGATTTAGAACACCTGGAACCCACCATCATCAAATAGCAATGCCTAAATAGCAATTTGGAATTTGGAATTTATTTGGAATTTATTTGGAATTTGAGATTTGGAATTTATTTGGAATTTGGAATTTGGAATTTGGAATTTGAGATTTGTAATTTATTTGGAATTTGGAATTTGAGATTTGGAATTTATTTGGAATTTGAGATTTGGAATTTGGAATTTGGAATTTGAGATTTGGAATTTATTTGGAATTTGGAATTTGAGATTTGTAATTTGAGATTTGTAATT
>Ga0190283_1000627_pt1 | contig 18059 bp, 19 predicted proteins | sample 48691801_MG_FD_161669 | JGI IMG/M metagenome (GOLD analysis project Ga0190283, IMG submission 161669) | Hydrothermal vent microbial mat bacterial communities from Southern Trench, Guaymas Basin, Mexico - 4869-18-0-1_MG | ecosystem: Environmental > Aquatic > Marine > Hydrothermal vents >...
CTTCAACCAACTGAGAAGGTGTCGTTGAAAATCGTCCATCTTCGCAAAAAAACACCTGAAAAACTCGGTTATCCCATAACGCTATATCAACAGAACCGTCCCGATCGAAGTCTTCTAGAAGCTCTTGATTCGGATTGCCTGTGAATCGCAGATTAAAAACATTGTAATCGGACAGCTCGTCGGTCGCCTGCGCTCTATCCGTTTGAACCCAACAGAAGGAGAACATTACAAAGATGACCAACTTGTTTATCTTGCTACAACACTCTAATATGTCTAGCGATTCGTCTTTGTATTTCAAATGTCCGTTCATACTGTTGTCTCCACACGACTGGCCGATCTGGGCTTCCCACAATCGGCTCGGAATTCGATGCGGTGTTGCACTTTGATAGCAGGACACTATCATCGGTCGTCGAAATTTCAAAAACAATAAACAATTTAACGCGTTCGCGGTTTTATGAATCCGCTTCTGATCGAAGCCTTTGGCCGCTCGTCAGCAGTGCCAGCCGGTTTACAATCGACCGCAGCGGTCGGCGGATCAGGTGGATGCTGCGATGTCGAGGCGCGGTGGCCTAAGGAGAACAACGCAGGTGGCCCGTTTGCCTGTCTACAACCAGACGGGTCACGGCGCGTGGACCGTACCATTCTCGATTTCGTTTATTTGGGACGCTGCATGACCAGCGAGCTGCCCGCGGCGGTGAAGCGCGGCATGGTCGAGTTTTTCGCCACCTATAGTTACAGACCGAAGACTGTCTTCACGCCCTCTCACCTCGTGACACCGACATCTCAACCACCCAGTTGCCCAGCTTTCGGAGCTTCCGTGCCGACCACCAGGCATCGTACGACGGCTGGCAGGCGCGCGCCGCCTCGGTGCTGGTGCGGTTCGGCCAGCGGAAGCGGGCGCTCGAGTGGCTGCGTCGCATCCAAGAGCTGACTCATGAGGGACCCTTCAACCAAGCCCACTTTATCCACCCTGACGGCTGGGCTCGCAAGGCTGGCTTTTTTAACGGCAACTGTTACTTCAATGCAGCCGGCAGCGCCTTCGCCACCACGATCCTGGAGGACGTTGAGCTGATTGGGTAGGCCGATGATGCAAACACGGGACGGGCCGGCCGGGGAGCTTACACTATCCCCGAGTCCGAGGAATCAATCCCCTGCAAAGGTAATATCGGTCGATTGCATAAAGCGCTCGTAGACCGGCCGCAGGTTCTTCTCGAAGTTGTCACTTTCTGCGCTGCAATAGAGATAGATAAAATTGCGTAAGTTCTGGATATAGATATCCCAGCGCGTATCGAGAAGTCGACCTCCATCGACCTCCACGACATATTCGAACAGCACTCCTCGGATACCGCTGAGATAGAACTCCTTTTCCTCGACACACGAATGCTCTCCTGCCCCTCGAGCTTCTTGCGAAACTCTGCAACTCTCTGGAGAAAGCGCTTTTCGCCGCCACTCCAGGGGGCGCCGTAACTCTCGGCGACCAGTGTTCCCAAATGGCGATCCCTCTTTATAAACTCCCAGGCGACCAGCTTTCCCTCCCGGGTTCTCTCGGCGTCCACCTCGAAAACTTCAGGCAGGTAATAGAAGGAAATCCCCAACTTCTCGTCGGTATACACGGGACCCGAAGTGCGGCGTTCGCAAACCGGTGGTGAATCGGTGGGGGATGGGGCGGTTTGTGGAGGTGGTTGTAAGTGTCTATAAAGTCGGACGTTAGATGATTGGTAGCTGCGGTGAGAGGCACGCTAATTTCACCTTCAAAGCCTGATATCGCGACAAAGTTCGTTTGCTTCCCCGAACACTCGCTCTCCGACTCGCTCGCAAAAACAAACAGAGAGCACAGGTGGTGAATAGGTGAGGGGGGAGTGAGGTAGGGCCAGCATGTTCTTCCTTCTCCGTCTTCATTTATCGAGCGAGCGTGCGGGGCGGAGACCGAGATGGAAGTTGCGGTACTGTGGTGGACAGATACTGCTGCGGCATGCCGAGCGGCAGGACCAAGCGTTATCGCTCCAACTGCCACCCCGGTGAACTCGGCAGAAATCGTGCCAGGAATTCATAGAGTTTGCCGGACAATGAGTCTTTGTTTTTGCGTAGGAAGTCCAATGATCCTGACACCACTCACAGACGTTTCCACAAACATCATGTAATCCGAAGGCGTTCGGTGAATAGGTGCCAACCGGAGCGTGGGAACCATACCCGTCATTAAACCCCGTCTCGTATTTCCGTTTCTTAATCCCTGAGAAATTCCACCAGGAAATTTCGAGAATGTTAGCCGCGCCTTTTAGCGTTGCCTTGTCGTTCCCTGTCCACCAGACTGTGGTAGTACCGGCCCGTGCCGCGTACTCCCATTCCGACTCTGAGGGAAGGCGAAGCTTGAGTTTCGAGAGTTCCTTGTTGCACGTCTGCCAGCTCACCTGTTCCACTGGATGAAGCAGGCTGTGCTGCTTGCCGACGATGAAGTGATCAGGTCCAAACGTACTCGGGTTCTCCTTCGTAAACCGCAACCACTGTGCCTGCGTCATCTCGTATTTGGAAAGAAAGAACGGGTCCAAGGTCACGGGGTGCACCGGGCCCTCGTTCATTTCCGAATCACGATCATGGTTGGGTGATAGGGGCGAATCTTCATTCGATGGCGGTACGGCTCCCATGTTGAATGTGCCGCCCGGGATCAGTACGAACACGAGACCCGTTTCCTCTATCAGAATCAGCTTTCCCTCAGCGTTGCGCTCCGGGATGTCGCCGGTTTGCAGGTGGGCAAATTCCCAAAGACCGGACTGATTGTCGCGGCCGATGGGGACGAAACCGATCAGTGGTTGTATCGTAAGACCACGGTACTTCGGGCATTCCTCCTCGTTGGCGATGGAGGCAATGGCATCGTCCCACTCCTTCCGGCACGCGGAAATACTCCGTTTCTCGATCGTTGTAGCAAACTCGCACCGTTCGTGGATGTTACGCAACAGACCTTCATCTTGATGCTTGAGTTGTTCGATTCCCGATACGAGTTCCGCCAGCGTGTCGTGACGCCACTGGTCCTCGGTGTTTGGGAATTCGAAGGTGCGACGCTCGGACACCATTTCTTCCAGAATAAATATTTTCTCTTCCAGCTCCGTCAATTGGCCTTCAAAGCCGTCTAATTTCTCGTTTGCTGTTGTACTTCCATCAGATTCCAACACTCTTGTGTCTGTTGATTTCGCAGAAGCCTCGAGAACAGCGACCCGTTCCGAAAGATTTATTTTGGCGTACCGTGCCTCGAGAAGCTCCCTCCATTTTGGATGCTCCTCGCGGTCTCGTAGTCCTGCTTTTTCGGTGTAGGGGAGTGCGCTTTTCCGCCATGTCGCAAGAACGGCTCGATGACCCTCTAGACGGCCGATGAGTCGCTCCGCTATATCCAGCCAGGACGTAAGACCCGCTAAATTCTCGGGATACGCGGGCCAGAGCTCTTCTGCCCTCTTCTTGAGGTATGACAGATGCTGTAAATCAGATAACCGCATAATCTCCTGGAATCGTTCGTTTGCGATATGAGCTTGTTCTCGAACCCGATCACGTTGGCGATTGGCATTTTCCTCGGCATTTAGGGCTCTTAGTTCAGCTGCAACTGCTAAGTCTCGCTCTTTTTGAATCGCGATCCTAGTATTCTTCTCAGCTTCCCGCTTCTCACGTTCCTTGATGGCAATCACCCAGGGGACCACCGTGGCGATCACCATGAAGGCTATCAGCGCAACACCAACAGCAGTACTTGCGACCGGATTGCGCCGGATGCGCTTCCACACACGAGTTTTAAAGCCTTGTGGCCTAGCCAGTATGACATCACCAGTCAGAAAGCGTCGAAGATCTTCAGAAAACTCATCCATGCTTTGGTAACGTTTCTCTGCCTGCTTTTCGATTGCTTTGAGGCAAACGGAATTGAGGTCGCGCGGTACAATTGGATTGGTACTTCGCGGTTCTATTGGATCAATAGCAACAATTTTTCCAAGAATTTCGTGAGACGTTTCGCCTTCAAAGGGTCGTCTGAGGGTCAATAACTCGTAGAGTGTCACGCCTAGCGAGTAGATATCAGTCCTGTGGTCGATTTTTTCCTTTTTACTTTTGGCTTGCTCAGGAGACATGTAGTAAGGTGTCCCGGCGAACTCGCCTGTCCGAGAAAGAGGGAGAGCATCTTCGATCCTCGCAAGCCCGAAATCGGTGACCTTGGTATGTCCTGCCTCGGTGAGCAATATGTTCGACGGCTTGATATCCCTGTGAATAACACCTGAATCGTGGGCGTGCTGAAGTGCATTGGCAACATCCGCGACTATCTTAGCTGCTTCCCGGAAATACCCGCGTGGGAAAACGCTCATTTTTTTTAATTCAGAAATTTTGTGGGCGAGTGAATACCCTCTCTCAACTAATTCCTGCGCAATGAAATGTGTCCCTTCATGCTCGCCGACTGAATAGACCGTGACAATATTCGGATGCTGCGACCGACTGCCAGCCTCCCCCTCACGCCGAAATTTACGGACTGCGTACTCGGAAACAGTCCGATCTGAAGAAAGGACCTTGAGAGCCACCCTTCGACCAAGGGGGGACTGCTCCGCCTCATAGACGACTCCCATTCCCCCTCTGCCGATTTCCCGAATGATCTTGAAGTCGCCGATCGTTTTTCCCTGAGGAACGTCTGCCTTGGTCGACTGTTCAGCCTCCTCTTGATGCAAGAGGTTCTCATGAAACGAAAAGATGTCTGATTTTAGATCATATGCCTGCAACAGCGACATGACCTCTTCACGAATCGAAAGATTGTCGCCACACTCCCGATCGATATAATTCTTACGCGCAGGTGGGGCTAGATTCAGTGCTTCGTGAAAAAGACGTTCAACCCGATCGTCACTACTCTCCATCATGATCCTCAATCCTCTCGATTTCCCTTCGAAGCCAAGCCTTGGCGAATTCCCAGTCTCGTCCGACGGTCTTTGTGCTAACACCAAGTTTTCGTGCCACCTCTTCGAAAGAGAGGCCGGCAAAAAAGTGCATATTGACGATTGCCGCCTTCCGAGAATGCTGCCTATACTCTCCTAACCGTCGCATCGCTTCGTCGAGTGCCCCAAAGTACCGATCTGAATCGCAGAATCCATTAAGACAATCAGCCGCGTCCAGGCCTGCTTTCAGACTGAAAGGACTTCTCCCACCGCCTCTCCGGATCGCGTTCTTCCGACGCCGACCATCGATCAGGATCCTGCTCATCACAATAGCCGCGGCTCTGAAAAAGTGCTTTCGGTTGTCCCAGTTCTGCTGTCCGCTCTCGACGAGGCGGATGTACAACTCGTTGACCAAGTCCGCAGACTGCATGCTCTCGCCGAGTTCTCTCTTGTGTTTCAAGCCCCGCGCAATCGCTCGCAGTTCAGCGTGGACTACCGAGATCAACTGCTCCCAAGCGTTGTCGTCGCCGGCTGAAACCGCCTTCAGAACACTTGTTATGTCAGCATTCGATACGGTCACGTCTTTTTCTCTCCAATAAAGCCCGTGGGACATCTCGCTCAATCGAAACCGTTTCGAGACGTCTTAACTATGCTGTTATCCATTGTAGTGAGCAACTGCCTCGAGGGAAACATATCCTCTCATATTTATCGATGTGTAGTATTACATCCGATTGAAGCGACAATACAGCCTTTTTCGTCTGATAACAACAATAAGATCTGATTTTATGCTGGAACCAGATCGCTATTCAACTAGGCGTATTTTTTCGCGCCGATCGGAGAAAATCTTTACTTTTTTGTCCGAACTGAGCTGCTGTTTGCGAACTGCTAGTGAAAAGAGTTTTTGTTGCGATCTTTGCTGGAAAATATGTGTGCAGTTGGAGGTGTCATGATGTGCAAAGTGACAGTGTGTTCGATCGTCGTTCTTGTTTTAGTGTTCACAGGAAGTGCAGAAGGAGAAACCTTGTACGTCCAGGAACACTATTCCACGATCCAAGAAGCAGTTGATGCTTCAAGTACTGGAGATACCATTCTTGTCGAACCGGATATCTACCCTGAAAATGTGAGGGTCGAGAACAAGTCTCTCACCATTGAGAGTACCGCAGGTTGTTTCCAGACGACCATCGACGGAAAGTTAAAAGATGTATGCATCGCGTTCATCAATGCCGGAAATTCAGCGCTGATCGGATTTGAGATCGTCAACGGCCGTGGTTGGTTGACGCGGGGAGGCGGAATTCACGTCGGGTCGTCCTCGCCGGTGATCACTGACAACTATATTCATAGCAATTATTCGTGGTGGAGCGGAGGTGGAATATATGTTGAAATTGGCGCACCGATCATCAAAGACAACATCATATCGGATAACTATCTTTACGACGGATTCGGCGGAGGGATCTATGCAGGTTTCTCGAATGTCACCATCGAGAGGAACGTCATCAACGGCAACCTGGCTGATGATAACGGAGGTGGAATAGCTCTCGAATCTTGCTCGAACATAAGCATAGAGTCGAACAAGATCCTGGAAAACTACAGCACTATCGGAGGTGGCATATTTCTCTCCAATGTGGCAGGTACGATCCGGAACAATTTTATCGGCGGCAACAGCTCGATCGACTCCGGGTCCGGTATATATTTAGACACTGAAACGTACTTGGATCTGGTCAACAACACGATCTGCGGTAACAAAAGCAACAACTTCTTTACTGGATGTATGCATTGCAGCGATAGTACCGTTTACATATTGAACACGATTTTCTGGCACGATACAGGAAGACAAAACTATCGAAGATACGAGATTTCTCTGGAGAGCACGAACGGCTATCCGACTTTTTGCAGAGTTGAATTCTCGTGCATCGAAGGAGTAGAGGATTCCATCCTTGTGGGCTCCGGTTGTACCCTCGACTGGAGAGACGGAAACTTCTCTGCTGATCCGCTCTTCAAAAACGAAGCAAATCATGACTTCCACCTCAGATCCCATTCTGCGTGCATCGATGTCGGTTTAATCGATCCGTTGCGACTTACGCAGCTAGATATCGACGGCGAGCCGCGGATCATGGCGGGCAACGTTTGTCAGGGATTCGACTGGCCACTTGTCGACGTCGGCGCTGATGAATACAACTGGAGGCAGAATCCCTGGCAGAAACCTGTGTTGAAAAACCACCCCTAGTGGATCGATGGTAGTAAGTAGTAAGCATCGATGAGCAACTCTCACCCACACCCTCGAACGGGCTGCTCCGGATCGGATCGCCCGGCCGAAGGTGCTTCAATACGGTCCGTAGCAATCCGTTCAACGGATCGGATCCTACTCGACTAGATGATTCCCTACGCGTGTGTGAATAGGCCGGGTTTCTTGCCTTCATGCATTGCAGCCAGACGAACTGGGACCTCGAGGACTTGACGCCGCGGTGGGGAGATCGAGAGTGAGAGCGAGGCGCTCGAAGAGCGTTTTGGTCGTCGCGATAGCAGTCCTATTGACCACGCGTCATTTGCGTCGCCCACGTTCGTCACTGAGAAGTCCAAGGAATTGCGTGACGTCGTCGGCGGGTCTCGAACATGGCGCGCTCCGCCAGGCCATGATTGTCGGTGTGGTGCCAGGCGTGTGCGTAGTCGACTCGTCATCTCTGTGGTAGGTTGTCCTCCATGTCGTCACAAGAAGGACGGTCATTGACGCATTGGTGTTACAGCAATCCTCGAACGAAATGCTACGGCACCGTATTCGTGTGCCTGGAGCCGTGGCAATGGCTGCCTTCGTGCCACCTCGAATTCCTCGATGCATACTTCGTCAGAACGAGAGGGTCTCAGTTCGTCTTGGGTTCGAAAGTATAACAATCGAACCGGTCCTCGCCTTGCTGGTCGAAACGGGTCAAGGTGCACAGGGGTTCTTGCGTCGGGTCGTCGTCCTTCTTGCACGAGGTACAAAGGCTTGGCTTCGGGATCAGGTCCGGGTTGATTTCCTTTCCGTCATCATCGAAAAACTTGAAGAACTGGTTTTCCATAACAATCGGCCTTTCCCTTTGTTGCGGCTATCGACTCCAGGGATGGCAATCTGAGGCACCGCTGGCGCGGTGCGAAGCCTTCCTGCTACAAAGTCATTCATAGGTACAATAAAGTTTGGAGCGCGTTTGGTGTAGGAAAAATTTTTTCCTAGTGACCATCATTCTATCGGCGAGGATCGAGAGCAGAAACAGAGCAAGCAGGTGCATGGACGAACTGATCGTCACTGTCGTTTTCGTGCGCGCCCTGATGGATTCGAGCAAGAGTCGTGTACCCTTTGCCATTCTGCTGGCCACAAAGCTCTCCACCAAGTGACCTCTTCTCGTGCGGAAGGCGCTTTTCTGGGCTACTAATCATAGCGGTAGCATATGAAACTGGAGTCAAGCGATGAAAACATGGCCAAACCTTATTGTCATTGTCGCGTTGACCAGCCTGGTTCAGTTGAGCGGCTGTGAGAGCAAGCCAGAAGGGCCGGCGGCCCAGCCCGTCCGGTCTGCTGAACACTCGTCAGGAGATGCAAAAATGGAGAAGGCGACGTTCGCCGGCGGATGCTTTTGGTGCGTAGAGTCCAGCTTCGAGGAACTCAATGGCGTGCAGGAAGCGGTGTCCGGATACACCGGAGGCGACGGAAAAGACCCATCTTACGGGGATTACGCGGCCAAGGGCCACACAGAAGCGGTGCAGATCACCTTCGATCCGTCGCGGATTACCTACTCCCATCTCCTGGAGATTTTCTGGCGGGAAATCGATCCCACAGACGTCGGCGGACAGTTTGCCGACCGCGGGCCGGGGTACCGGCCGGCGATCTACTTCCACAACGATGAGCAGAAGCGGCTGGCGGAGGAGACCAGAGCCGCACTCGATGCCTCCAGGCGCTTCGAGCGGCCGGTCCGCACGGAGATCGCCGCCGCGGGGCCTTTCTACCCGGCGGAGGAGTATCATCAGAACTTCTGCACGAAGAAACCGGTCCACTACAAGTCCTACCGCGCGGGATCGGGGCGCGATCGATTCCTGGACTCCATCTGGGGCCCGGACCGGTCGGTCGAACCGGCGGCCGTGGGCACCCCGACATACGCAGTCCCCAGCGACGCCGAGCTCAAGAAGGCTCTCACTCCCCTGGCGTACGACGTGGTGCGCAAGTGCGGTACCGAACCGCCCTTCAACAACGCGTTCTGGGACAACAAGCGCAAGGGGATTTACGTGGATGTCGTCTCAGGGGAACCGCTCTTCTCGTCGCTCGACAAGTTCGACTCAGGCAGCGGATGGCCCAGCTTCGTGAAACCGTTGGAAGCGAGTAACATCGTCGAGAAGAGCGATCGCTCTCTCGGCATGGCAAGGACCGAGGTGCGCAGCAAGAACGCCGATTCCCACCTGGGACACCTCTTCGACGACGGACCGAAGCCGACGGGGCAGCGCTACTGCATCAACTCCGCCGCACTGCGCTTCATCCCGCTGGAAGAGATGGAGAAGGCGGGCTACGGGCGGTTCCTCGCCCTCTTCGAGGAGAAAGGCGCCACGTCAAAATAGCTTCACATTCTTGATCCCATCTTCAGCCCGGATTTGACCGCTCCGAGATCGCCAAATCCCCAGCATGGCAGCGCTGTGCCGGGGATTTGGATTTTTGGTGAGGGCAAAGTCGCCTGTGGTGATGATACCTGCCACCTCATAAACCATGCCGTCGGGACCTCCGGAGATGAAGTCCGCGCTGCCGCAGTTGCCGATACCTAGATCCTCGGGGCGGATGCCGGGAATAACCTCGTTCCAGGCATCGAATCGGCTGCCTGTCAGATCGATCTCGAGATTCTGGTGTCCCACCTCTTCGCCGAGCAACAGAGTGATTGATTTTGTCATTCTGTGTGAGTTGTTATCTATTAAAATAAAGATCCCACGCTTTTCATCTCGATATTGAAAGCGTTCATCGAAGCAGATCGGATCGGTCTGTCATGTTGGCGAGGAGCAACTGCTTCCGTTAGCCACGTGTAAAACGATCGCACCACCGCGGCTGAGAAGGCTGGCTGCTCCGGCGATTCCATCGGGAAAGCTACGGTCTGTTGTGACAGCTCCGGTTTTGCTACAAAGAAGCAGAGAAAGATGGTCATTGTCGCTATGTGGTGAATCACCGAGAGAACGGCTGGATCGACATCGTGCTCGAGCAACGGCGGCGGTTGGTGTAGAGATGGAAAGACGGTATACATTCCATGCTGGAACCTCAGATCGGTACTAATCTGATATGGAAGCTCATTGGAGCACTCGTTCTTGCGGTTGGGGTCGGTTTTCTCATCCGGACACTGTCGGATTTTCCCGTTCCAGTCTGCGTGGCGATCGCGGTCATTCTCGCATTGTTCGTCTTTTTCGTACGCCGCCCGTTCTGGGAGTGGTTGCTCGACCTCATGTTCTGGTGGTAGGCCGAGTCGAAAAAACGTTTCGAAACAACGTGTCGGCTGATGAGAGCGGCACGACTTTTAATCTGAAAGAGCCCAAAACATGCGATCTACAGGTGTTGTCCTTCTCACCGTGGTGGTGCTGCTTCTCGTTGCGATCTTGAGCTTGTGGCCCGAGAGAAGCTCTCCTGGTTTTACCTACCTCCGGGAGGAGAGTTTTTCGTGCGGGGGCATGACCAACACCGTCGAGATCTACCGGCACGATCTCACGGGTCTCGAGTTCGTGCAGGTTCCGGGAGGTGCTTTCATCATGGGTAAGCCCCGGGGCGAGGGATTCCGGGCGCCCCAGGGCAATGAGAAGGCACCCCGGCACCGCGTGACGATCAAGCCTTTTCTCATCTGCAGGACGGAAGTCACCCAGAGCGTCTGGGATGCCCTGAGTGGTGCCGATGAGCGGAGGTTCGAGAACAGCCCGGAAACTCCTATCGAGGGGGTGTCCTGGTTCGACGTGACCGAGTGGTGCCAGCGCGCCGGCCTGCGCCTACCCACGGAAGCCGAGTGGGAGTACGCCTGCCGTGCCGGGACGGACACCCTCTACTCCTTCGGCGACGATGACGGACAGGTGAGCGATTATGCCTGGATCGCGGACAATTCGCAGGGCACACCGCAACCGCCGGGTCGCAAAAACCCGAACGCTTTTGGTCTCTTCGACATGCATGGAAACCTCTGGGAATGGTGCCAGGACTGGTACAAGGAAGACTACGTGGGCACTCCGGTCGATGGCTCGGCCTACGAGGAGGGGGGGGGGACGATGCGTGTCTATCGGGGAGGCGGATTTTCGCGCGATGACAAGTACTGCCGCGCCGGCAATCGTTATCGCTGCGCGCCGGACACCCGGCATTTCATGCTCGGCTTCCGGCCGGCGTTCTAACCCCAACAGAACCATTACCTGAGGAGAGTGGGGCGTCAGAGGAGCTCCACCCGGTGGATGGTTCTGTTGAGGGCCTTCTGTTTGCCGTGGTGTTGGGATCGGCGTCTGTGTTGCCCTGTTTCGATTTCGATATCGATCCCGATTGCGATTAGCTGGCTCAACGGACAAAAAACAACCGTGGCCTTTCGCAATTCGAAAAAAAAAGCCCCTCTCATGAAGAGAGGGGCTTTTATTATGCCTGGTATATCAGGCTCCACTCGTGAGCGAAGCCATCAACCGGCTGAGCGGGTCTTAGTACACCGCGCGAACGGTCCAGAAACCGTAGGGCGACTCGGCAGGCAAGTACGTGTTGTTCGACAGGTTGGTGGGATCGAAAGCGTACTGCACGTCGGAACCGCAGTAGTAGGCACTGCCCGCGACGTACGGCGTGTGGTCGTCGATCGCCAGACAGTATTGCCCCGCGGCATGGTGGAGGTTGTAAGCAACCCAGAAGTGGTCAGTGGTGATCGTGGCGGTGATCGCATCCCATTCATGGACATCCAGATCCACACTGGCGACGACGCCGGTGCCCTGATTGATCAGGACGCAGTCGGTCGGATTGTAGTCGGGGGTCGGGTCTTCCCAGATGTAGAAGTCGGTCTGGGTGCCGTTGCCCGGAGCGTAGTTCGGAAACATGGTCGAACCGAAGATCGTGCCGATCTCGGTGATGTTCTCGCCGCCGGGGATGGTATCGAAACGGTGCATGCCGACCATGTCGCCGCCGACGACCCAGGCGAGGAGATTTTCGGTCGTGCCGTCATCCCACTTGTATTCCCTGGGAGGAACCTCGACCGTGAAGTCGACCTCGTCGTAGTCGAAGATCGAGCCCATGTCGAGTGTGCCGTTGGCGTTGGTATCGAGCGCCACGTAGGCGATGTAGCTGCCGATCGGCACGCTCTGGTTGAGAATGGTGTCGGTGACATCGCCGAGCGGGCCGGTGTAGTAGACATTGCCCAAGCCGGCACCCCAGCTGGCGCCATTGTAGGAGTAGTAAAGGCTAGGTAGGCGCTTGATGACGCACCACAGATCCACGTTGTAACCAGCGCCCTGACGGGCTTCGACGTCGATGTCGATCACGGCATTGGCACCGGCATAGACGATGACGCCGTCATCCTCGCCATTGCACTTGATGTCGAGCTGCGGCATGGGATTGAAAGCCATCTCATAGACGGCGACGTTGTCAGGGGAAGCCTGGTGCATACCTGCGAAGACGGTGCCGTGGGTCGGGTCGTCGAAAATGCAGGCGCCGCCGGCGATGCCGAAGATGGGAGCCGTGCCGCCATCCCAGCTATCACCGGTCAAGGTGCCGGTGCGCGGATCGAAGGCCGAGGCCAAAGAGCCGCTGCCATCCTGCGACCAGATCCAGAGGGTGTCGGTGCTATCATCCATGGCCATGCCGTAGATGGAGAGCGCGTTCGTGTTGGCATAGGTGGTGTAGCCACCAGCGCGGTCGATGTTGTAGATCGAGCTGCTGAAGCTAGCGGTCCAGAAGGAGTCGGTAACCGGGTCGTAGGCCATGGCACGGGCCGGCGAAACTGGCGAGGCGATGGTCACACCGGTTGTCATACCGGTAGCGGGGTCGATCTGCTCGATGACGTAGGAGTCGGAAGCGTAGAGATAGGCTCCGTCGAAACCGAGGTCGCGCCAAGCCCAGCCGGTGTTGCCTTGGGAGTACTGGCCGAGGAGGGTCGTACCTGCATAGTCGATGGTATACAGATAGGCGCCCAACATGTCAGCGGCACCGGTGACCCACCAGTCATTGTTCGGACCCAGGTTCTCGACACCAAGACACCGGATGTCCGCTGTCACGGCTTCCACATCTACGTAGTAGAGATAGTCACCGACGGCGCGGCTGCCCAGGTTCGGATTGGTCTGAGGTGCCTTGTCGACGCTGAACTCTGTGGCTTGGATGTCGATTTGCGCCTGACCGACCATTGCGGCGAAGCCAAGTAACAGAGCGACCAAAAAGACCTTCTTCATGATAGAGTCCTCCAAGATGTAAAAACGGATTAGTGAGGGGCGTTAACCTCTGAAGTATACCAAATAATTTGATAAATTCATGCTTTTTTTTATCTGTTGTGAGAGCGGCTTTCAACTCGTCGGTAGACGGCACGACATTTCGAGAGGATGCCTGCTAAAAGCGGATTGGCGGCACCGGAGCAAACCGCGCCCGAGGACCAGGATCGGTGGTATGAAATGTCGATGTTTCCCGCGGAGTGCCCCTTTTTCGCGGTCCGAAGGAGGGCTGCTCGGTTAGGTTTTTGTTGATCAGAATCATCCTGTGCGGAGCGATTCAAACGCGAAAATTCCAGCAATTCGGCCCATTTGACGTGCATAATATTGGATCAGTACGGCTGGGCCAGCTCGGAGTTGGAATCGAAGATTTTCTGAAGAAAGGGCAGATCATCCCTCTGGCAGGTGACACCCTGACCGTAGCTCAACTCGAAGCGAAAGAAACGCTCTTCCTTTTCATATGTTTTTTTGCGCTCACACATGTTCTTTTGTGTTGAATTTATTCGACATTCCAGTTTTCAAACCATGTACGTTTTGGGCCCGCTCATTCCGCCTGCCTCGACTGTTTTACTGTAGTCTATACTCATGAAAAAGGGCGCCTGTTGCACGACGGCGAAGGCGATGGTGATGTTTGCCAGGATCGGCCACAACGCGGTCGTTCAATGGGAGGGAGCGATTCTTACGGTAACGCTAACGATATGCTTTTCCTCCCTGATCGTGGGACAATGCCCGCGTTAGGCGAGGAGATCGGGCGTTGCGGCAGATCGATCTCCACTGGGATTCATCCAACTGGAGAAGACAACTAGGGACGCAAAAAGGGATATGGTGTGCCCTCCTTCGATACATCTGCCGTAAAACCGGTCTCGTTTTCTAAACAGGGAGGGAACCATGACCGCGCTATCTCACCGCAGCTCCGTTCGCAGAGCAAGGCGTCAAAAAAACCACATCCGCGACTTTCACGACGGGGATGTGGTTTTTTGTACAGGTAACGGCATCGATCAGTTGTTGCGCGGTCGAGTACCTTCCATCTTGACGAAAACACACTCGTTTCCCACCCTCTTGAAGAAGATTTTGACCGGATTTCTGGTCCTGAACGCGATTCTGATGAAACGAGAGTACTTCTTCTGGAGCGCCGGATCGTTGATTACGAAGTTCTTGATGTTGGCGCCGTTTTGACACCCAAAGGCGCTCACCGGACCGTTGCCGCCGGGATGTACGCTCGCCACGCTTCCGGTAAACGTCTCGATTCGGGGATCGTCGGCGCCGGATCTGGCGGTGTTGATCCCCAGGATGCCCACGATCAGAGCAGCGATCGCAACGATCGTCAAATGTCTTGTCATTTCTGTATCCTCCATCAGCGGATCGGATTTATTGACCTCGTGTTCGATTCTTTCGGGGTCACGACGCGTCGACACATGTCGTTTCGCCCTGCATTTCGATCAGAGACATCGCGACCTGCGAGGGGACATTTTTTTGGAGTTTTTTACGGGTTTGGAATCAGTCGCATCAGACCAGCTACAAATCGGTGAACGAGGTGATTTCCAAATTGGTGAAACGAATCGGTGGGCTGACGATCGCCTGCCTGTAGGCGGAGGCACCGACCACATCGCCGGTGGCGATCGTCGCGGTCTTGTCCGGGGTGATTGGCAGCATCCGGTGCACATGGGAGACTATCAGCTTGTTCTGGCAGCTTGTTCTGGCAGCTTGTTCTGGGCCAAGGCTGTGGTACTCAGCACCATGAAGCAGATGACCTGGATTGTTTTTGCTGGTACATTTTTTTTCAGTAGGAATGGATTTTTTTATGGCTATAAGTTTTTTAAATTAAGAGAGATAGGATTGTCCATGGGCGATTGGACGGGTGCAGAGTACATCGAAAAACAGTCGATAAGCTGCCTGATTGATTGATGATGCGTGATCCATTCACTCGATGCAACACTATCAAAACAGACCAGTGAGCAAAAGGCACATCCCCCGCGTGCGTGCGAACGGTGCCTGAGACCGTAGGTAGGGAAAGCTCGGAGAGCGAGGTTGGTCTCGCTGCCGGAGGAAACGGAGATGTGCTCTCCGCCGCTCCCTGGTGCAGCGGAGCCTGAATTTTCCTGGAGTTGCGCTATGAAATGACTATGGTACGGTTTCTTTTTAGATGACCAGAGACGATGAGGTCTTCCCGATGAAAGCCGAGCATTTTCCCAAAGAATGGAGCTTCGACGACATCTTCGACGCGGTGGATCTCGGCTGCGGCGACCTCCTGCTCGATCTCAAAATCTTTGCCAATCCCTTGAGGCCGGGCACGCGATTCGTAGTGGCCAGCCGGGATATCGGGTCACCGAGGGAGATCCCGGCCTGGTGCCGGCTGACCGGAAACAGGCTGATTGCCGGCAAACCTCCCTACTATCTCATCGAGAAGAAGAACAACCACCACCGCTAGACAGAAAAGGAGCGACCCATGGCCGATACGTTTTGCGTTTCTCTGACCCATTCCAGGACGAACGGTGACAATGCGACCGTGGCTTTCGTCGTGGCCAACGCGGCCCTGGGCAGCGAGAAGGACACGCTCGTGTTTTTGAGCACCGACGGCGTGTGGGCCGCGGTGAAGGGTGAGGCCGAGAAGATCAAGGAGGGGGCGCCCTTCGCGCCGCTCAAGGAGCTGATGGACAAATTTCTGGCCGCAGGCGGCAATCTCCTGGTCTGCTCCCCGTGTTTGAAAAAGCGGAGCATTACCGAGGATCAGCTCATCGACGGCGCCAGACCTGCTGGCGGTGCCTCCCTCGTGGAGTGGCTCTCCGAGGGTTCGCCCTGCGTGTGTTACTAGTCCTGGCTAAAAACTGCCATCCTGGCGCTGGAGTGCTCCGTGAGCGATAGAGAGAGCAAGGACCAGCAGGTCCGTCCAGACGAAGAATCCGATCGAAACGCCCTGGATTCCTTGACACCAGACCATCTGTTCGACGGCGGCGATCTCGACTGCGGCTCCGGCCTCGTGCTCCTCATCCGCGACAACATGCAAAGAGTACCCGAGGGTGGCGTGCTCGAGATGCGCAGCCGCGAACCCACGGTGGGCGGCGATCTGCCGCCATGGTGCCGCATGGTGGGCCATGAATACCTCGGAGCGCTTCCTGGCGACGGCACCACGCGTTATTTCGTCCGCCGCGGCGCGGGAGACGCCGCCCGAAAAGAAAGCGCTGCCCTCGACGAGGACAAAGCGAGGGCCAAGAGTTACGAATGGCGTGCCCGCGCGCGTTCCTCCGGCCACCTCGAGAGCACGGTCTACTGCCGCAACTTCTCCTTTCGCGTCGGGCAGGCGGCGAGCTTCGAGGACCAGGACGAGCACCCATCGGCCGTGGAGTATCTGCTGGGTGCCTTGGCCGGCGCGCTCACGACGGCTTTCGCAACCGAGTGCAGCCGCTCCGGCCTGGAGCTGGACGATGCGGAGATCTCGATCCGCGCCCGGCTTGCGAATCCACTGGCTCACCTGGGGCTCGAAGACGGTGATCCCTCGGTTGCCGCCATTGAGCTCAAGTGCTTCGCGTCTTCCCTCGACGACGAGGAGCGGGTGCGCGCGGCCTGGCAGCGCACCGTGGAGCGTTCGCCGTTGGCGGCAACCCTGGCGAAAGCCACGGAGCTCACGATCAAACTGGCCATCGTGTAACCGTTCGAACAACCATTCGAGAGAAGCGAGGTCGCCATGTTCACCGTCACCCAAGTCGGCAGTTGGCCGCGATCGAAGGAACTGCTCCGGGCGCTCCGCGAGAGCCAGAAAGGTCGCCTATCGCGCGACGAGTTCGAGCACTTCGCCGACGGTGAGGTGCGGCGTTGCGTGACGCTCCAGGAGGAGGCCGGAGTGGAGATCGTCGTGGATGGCGAGCTACGTCGCGACAACTTCTACTCCTTCGTGACCGACAAGCTCGCGGGCACCAGGCTCATGTCGCTGGCGGAGATGCTCGACACCGTGGAGGACAAGTCCGGTTTCGAGGAGATCCTCTCCACCCTGGACGTGCCGGCCTCGGCCATCAAGAATCCCACCTGCACCGGCCGGCTCTCCCGCCGGGAGCCCCTGGCCGTCGACGATCTGCGCTTCGTGAGAGCCCTGACCGATCTTCCCGTCAAGGTGTCCCTGCCCGGTCCCTATCTCCTGACGCGCGCCATGTGGGTGGGCGCCTTTTCCTCGCAGGGGTATGCGAACAAGGTCGAGATGGGGGAGGACGTGGTGAAGATCCTGAGAGAGGAGCTGGTCGAGCTGCGTGACGCTGGCTGCGCCTTCGTTCAGTTCGACGAGCCCGTGCTCACCGAGATCGTCTTCTCCGAAGAACAGAGCCGCCGCACCTTCATGTGAGCCACCCTCGCGACCCGCCGTGACGCGGGTGCCGAGCTGGAGTATGCCACGGAGCTATTGAACCGCATCATCGCCGGCGTGGAGGGGATCCGGATCGGCCTCCACGTGTGCCGCGGCAACTGGAGCCGCAAGGAAGAGGTGCTGCTGGAAGGTGACTACACGCCGCTCGTGCCGGCCTTTGAGAAGATGCTGGCACATCAGTTCGTGCTGGAGTACGCCACGCCACGCGCCGGCGACGTGGATGTCGTGGGGCCGGCGCTGGCACACCGCGAGATCGGCCTGGGTGTGGTCAATCCCCGCACCTCGCAAGTGGAGAGCACCACCGAGATCGTGGCTGCGGCCGAGCAGGCGTTGCGCTACTTCTCCCCGGAAAAAATCTTCCTCAACCCCGATTGCGGCTTCGGGTGCTTCGCCAATCGCTGCGTCAA
>Ga0190283_1000631_pt1 | contig 17967 bp, 14 predicted proteins | sample 48691801_MG_FD_161669 | JGI IMG/M metagenome (GOLD analysis project Ga0190283, IMG submission 161669) | Hydrothermal vent microbial mat bacterial communities from Southern Trench, Guaymas Basin, Mexico - 4869-18-0-1_MG | ecosystem: Environmental > Aquatic > Marine > Hydrothermal vents >...
AACTGATCGCACTGGACAACCAATACGCATGGCAAGGGGTGGCCGAGGCGTTTGAAGTCAGAATCACCCAGAAAAACAACAGGGATGTCGTCCTGCTGACTGCGAACAAATTTCTCTCCGTCATCAGGAATGGGCAGGATGTCTGTCAGCTTGAGTGGTTTTATGACTGGCTTTCCGAGTTGTCAGATGCCGCACCGTATTCAGCAATTCAACTCTATGAAAATTTATTGTCCAAGGCTGATGACCCTGATCTGACTTTCAAGGTCATCACGATGCGAAATCACCTGGAAATGACATACCCGATTCATAATTCATAAAAATGTAGGGTGGGTGGAGCGAAGCGGAACCCACCACTCCACAGATGGTGGGTTCCGCTTCGCTCCACCCACCCTACATTCCGGGTATTTTTATTTTTTGTGAAATCCCTAAAAATACCGGAGTGCAAAGCTTGGTTTGCGAGCCTTAAATCCCAGCGGATTTATCAATCCCCGGAAGCGGCTCAGGAGAATTTTTCCTCAAACAACTATTTTATTTTTTCTCATGAAATCTATCAACCTGATAAAACCCTATATCGCAGAGAAGCGATTCAACCTTCTCATCGGTTTTGTCTGTCTGATTGCGACAGACCTGTTTCAACTGTTCTTTCCCCGTGTCATCAAATGGACGATTGACGACATTACAGCATACAGGATAGACTTGGCCGGGCTGTCAGTCTATACACTGTACATGGTGGGAATCGCCGTTATGATAGGTCTTTTCCGATACGGATGGCTGGTTTGTTTCATAGGCATGGCAAGACGGGTGGAAGAAGGACTGCGTAACCGGCTGTTTGAGCATCTTCAGACCCTTTCAGCGTCCTATTTCGATAAAACAAAAACCGGCGATCTGATGGCGCACGCAACCAATGACATGCAACAGATACGAATGGCGACCGGCATAGGAATAGTGACAATCATTGACACCATTTTCTTAGGCACTGCCGCTATCATCTTCATGGCGTATATCAATGTCCGGCTGACGATGTTCGCTCTCATCCCCATGCCGTTCATCATTCTGACCTCATGGTTTTTCAGCAGAAAAATGCATCGGATGTACAGCGAGGTTCAGGGAACATTTTCAACTCTTACCGAGGCAGTGAGAGAACGATTTGCAGGCATTCGTATCATAAAAGCATATACAGCGGAGAGCAGGGCAGTCGCCGGCGTAAGCGTCATATCCGAGGATTATGTTGACAAAAATCTGAAACTGGTGAGAATTACCGGTTCTTATTCTCCGATGATCGCTTTTCTCTCAAGTCTGACTTTTGCAATCGTTCTGTACATCGGGGGGCGGCAGACCATCCTGACGACCATCACCCCGGGGGATTTTGTGGCGTTCAGCACATATCTCGGACTTCTCATCTGGCCCATGACAGCCATAGGATCGGTAACGAATCTTATCCAGCGGGGGAAAGCTTCTTTAGACAGGATCAACGCTATTCTGGAAACCCGGCCCGCGGTCCATGACATTCCGAATGCAAAACCTGTCAGGACGCTAAGAAAGGGGATTGTCTTTGAAAATGTCACATTCTCTTATGAAAAGGACATTCAAAAGGACGATTCTGACTCCCGATTTTCGGCGATATCAGGAATTGACATCCGACTGGATCAGGGGATGACACTGGGGATTATCGGCCCTCCGGGAAGCGGCAAGACAACCCTTCTGAGCCTTTTGCCCCGGTTTTATGATGTTTCAGGAGGGCGCATTCTTGCAGACGGGACAGACATTCGCAGTCTGAAACTCCGTGATCTCAGAGCGATGATCTCATTCATGCCCCAGGAGCCGTTTCTGTTCGCAGGCACGATTCGGGAGAATATCACATTCGGCAAAATCAGGCCTGAATCCCCGGAACAGGAAGACCCGGAACTGATAAAAGCGGTGGAAGCCGCGGCCATGTATGACACCATAAAATCTTTTCCGGACGGCTTTGAGACCATCGTGGGAGAAAAAGGGGTGATTCTTTCCGGCGGACAAAAGCAGCGAATCGCCCTTGCCCGCGCCCTGATGCGGAAGACCCCCTTCCTGATCCTGGACGATCCCATCAGCCAGGTTGACACGGAAACAGCGAGCATTATCATAAACACAGTACGATCCCTGAGCAGGCTCAGGACGGTGATGATTGTCTCTCACCGGGTTTCAGCAGTGCAGTTTGCAGATCAGATTATCACGCTAAAGAATGGCCGTATCTCGGAATCCGGCACACATGACCAACTGATGCGTCATGGTTCCTACTACGCAAAAATGTTCAGCATGCAAAATGAAACCGCGGGTCTTCCACAATTCAGGTTTAGTAAATGCAACCTCAGATAAAATTTTGTCTCCTTAAATAAAATCTCATATAGCGAATTTATCAAACCTTGTCAAGAAAATAATTCACTATATGTGATTTGTTTATTGTTGAACTATTCACTAAAAGAGAATAGTTTAAAAATATAATAAAAAAAGAACTGATTATAACGCTTTCAGGGAGGCCTGAAATCAGCCCTGTGTCGCACCTTTTTAACCACAAAGGGCACAAAGGGGCCACAAAGCTTAAACCTGGAGCACAGAGCTTTAAACCGGATATGTCTGTGGGCAGGTGCGGGAGCCTCCCCTGAATCCGTTATAATCAGGAAAAGAATTGATATGTGTGCAAAAAAATATTTCAGAATAGCTGTTAAAAGCATAATAAAACAAAAAAAAGATTTAAATCAGAAAGTAGTAGCTCATAAAGCAGGAATATCCCCATCCTATTTAAGTGAAATATTAAATGATAATAGGGAAGGAGGCATTACAATATGTGAAAACATAGCTAATGCATGTGGATATCCATTAGAAAAAATTCTGAAAATAGGACAGCAGAAGTTGGAATCGGACAAACGGATATCCGAATATGCCAGAAATGATCCCAGAATAGAAAAAATAGCAATAATGCTGGAACAGATGCCGGAAGAGGCTGTGAAGGATATTCAGAGAATGTCTGAGGAAAAATTTGAAAACATCAGACTGAGGGAAAAAATCAGGAACCTGAAAAATTATGACGAAATTTTTTAACCAGATAATAGAAATGACAATAGTGATGATCAGTATCGTCATCCTTTTAGCCATACTACTTTTCATTATAATCTTAATCTGCAAACTTTTAGCATTAATCTCTAAACTTTTAATTCCGGGCAGAAACAGAAGGTACCCTAAAAAAATAAACTCAAAAGAAAAGAGGGATGATTCTGAAATTTATCGTCAGCAGATGATAAAAAGACAGAGAGACGATGAAATCCGAAGATATCGTCAGCAGATGACCTCAAAGGAAAAAGGGAATGCCTTTGAGCATTATATCATCCGAAAATTTGACCGGAAATTCTTCACATTGAAGGATATGAGAAGTGACAAGGGGGTGCCGGGCTTTTATCCCGAATCCAACAGATATCCTGACCTGGTTCTTGAATACAGACCCGCGGCAGCGTCATTTGCCGTGGAATGCAAATGGCGGGCCGGCTGGTGGAAACGGAATGACGGCAGGGAAAGCATTGACTGGGCGGGAGGCGATCATAAAATAAGAAATTACAATGACTATTCTGAAAAAAACAATATCCCTGTTTTTGTGGCAATAGGGGTGGGAGGCGGGCCTGACAACCCGACAGAATTATATATAGTTCCTCTGAGATGCCTAAAATATCGCTATGCTGAAAAAAATTACCTGAGAAGATTTATGAAAAAAAATAAAGGAGGAAATTTTTTCTTTGATTTCCATCGCAATCTTTTAAATTGATTTCTGCATTATAAGGAGAAAATGTCATAAAAATCAAACATTTTATCATTATTGTCATTATTGTCATTGTGCTTGCAGCAACATCTGACTGGGGACATTGCGGGACTCCGAAAAAAGGCATGCATTGTGTTCCTTTTGAACTTATGGACTGTCTTATGAATACATGCGGCACTGAATGTCAGGATGAATTTTCCCAGCATATCACCTATACAAAGGAGACTCAGTGTATGAGTTTCCGGAACTTCATGTCCATGATGAAAATATGCGGAAAAAAATGTGAGAGGGCGAAAGCCGTCTGGCACAGAAACAACGACGGATTCATCAGAAAGGCAGTAAAAGGGTGTATCAGTTTTTTTACCAGTGTGTTTATACATGCCGGCAGGGAAGCCACCAGAACTCTGACAGAAAATATGAAGGTCGGAAAAGCTGTCAGGAAGGAAAAGGCTGAAAAAACGGTCAGAAAGGAAAAGGATATCAGGGTCAGAAGCTTTGAAAGGGTTACTTGGGTGGACGGGAATAAAAAAACAGAGATTCTGTATAAGTGGAAAGATGAAAATGGAAAAATACATTATTCAGACAGGCATCCGAAAACCGTTCAGCCTCAAAAAAAAAGAATGGCTCCGAAAACTTTTTGTCCCCGGAAGAAAAAGATACAGACGAATCCGGACTGGGAGAATATCATGAAAGTAATGAAATCAGATAGTTGATCTTTTTTCCCTCCGGACATCGACAGCCGCTGATTTGTGACTCAGTAATTTCAGGAGGTTATGCCCTGACCGTGTCCGATCCGCAGCCGGCTGATTTGTGACTCAATCAGATTCCTCTGGGAAATTAAGTCCGGACATCCCGATGAAACGGACACCTGCATGTCCTCCTTCCCCATGCTCTCCACGATCTCCGCATAGGACAGTCCCTCCCCGTCTCAGCTCACATGCCCGCCTCTCCTTGTTTATCCTGTGACCAACGTCCGGATTTGTCTTCCGAATACTTTCTATAGTGTTTAACAAAAAGTTTATCTCTATATATTTCAATGAGTTACGCTGTTTTTAATATGTGCTTTTATTTCGGGGCTGACTGCAGATCGGTCATCACTATTTCCGACAGTTCGTCATAAAAAAACGAAGAGCGACAGAACCTCGTTTTTCAGATCTTTGAAAGTTTCCCCAAGCCATTTTTTTCGGGCTTCGGCATCCTGACGGTCGGCGACGAATTTGGCCTTCTGCCATGAGAAGCCCATGTCTTTAAGGAGTCTGCTTATGCAGTTTACGGCGTAAAAAACTCCGAATTTCTCATAAATGAGAGCCTGAATCATGGGGCTTCGCCAGCATGCCGCCGAAAAACCCGCGGCGGCCGGACTTTCGGTGATGATCCTGCCGAGTTCTCTTTTCTGCTCTGCTGGAGCAGGCGGTCAGTGCCGAGGACTACCGGCCTCCGATGACTGTGTTCACGATTTGTCAATCGACGGCTCGACTGATCTCGCCGAAATCTGAGTTCATTCCTAAGTCCGAGCAGATGGATAACAGCCCCGGCAGCCGATAAAAAAAGCAGAAAACCTTGACAACATCAGTGTGATTATATATATACAGAAATATATACTATGTCTGAGGCAACAAATCAGCCTGGTCTGCTGCAATGACACCCGACATGAAAAACTTGGCTTTTCAGAGGGAATTTTCACAAAAAAAAATACTGAAAAGGAGGATCATGACAATGCTGGCACTGGTTCAGTTGAATGGGAATCGTATTAAAATCAAGTGGTTGTCAAAATATGCAAAAAGACTGATAACTGTCTGTTTTTAAACGGTATATGGGCTGATTTTCTTAAAAAATCCCATTGAACTGAACCAGTGCCGACAATGCCTGAAATGGATCAAAAGTCTGATGTAAAAGGCCGGCCGGATAAAATTAAAATCCGATGGATCAATCCTGCCGGAATTGCCAAAGCCTTCATGAAGGTAGTACAGCAACTTACAAGTTCGTCACCCCCCTCTCTTATATGATAGATACAGGGGGGTGACGAATTTACAAGTTGCTGTAGTAGGGGCATAATCAATAATTAATTAAAACCAAAGAAGGGGGGTAAGACTTTATGAAATGTTTTTTTGATGAACAGGATCTTCATGATATTCTTAGCGGTTCTGTTTTTTTGGCTTGCGGAGGCGGATGCTCAATAGTCGGTGGTAAGAAAATGATGGATGCCGTGCTGAATATTACGGATAAGGTCGAATATGTTCCTTTCGAGAACGTGGATAAAGGAAAATTCATGGCAGTACATGCAGGAATGGGTTCTTCTGGAGCGCTCAAAGAAAATCCGCCGTTGGAATTCGGGACTTTGAGAAGTTTTAACCTGTTGGAGGATACCCTTAAAAAGAAATTGTTTGCAACGGGCCGTAAAGGTGAATATTCTCTATCGTATGTCGTGCCAGTGGAGAGTAGCGCACTTGCATATTTTATGTGTATGCTTACGGGTGTTCAAAAAAAAATACCCGTTCTTGATGGCGACGGAGGAGGGAGAGCTTTCCCCAAGTTGTCGATGTGTACCTTTGCCAGCGTCGGTGTTCCTGTTTCGCCGGCTGTTCTTGTAAACGAATTGCCTATGGATGACGGTGGTACGGAACTGATCATGAACCAGGAGTCTTCCGATGTTGTGGATGAACTGTGCAGAGCCGTGCTGGATACGCCTGTATTCAACAATGCAGCTTCTCTGGCTGGCTTTGCGATGTCCGGAGAGACATTGCACCGGGAAAATGCCGTAGTCAGAAATACCCTGACTAAAGCAAGAGATATCGGACGTGTAATTCGTAAAAATCCGAATGAGGCTGTTGAGGCCGTCATATCATTATTGAAAGCGCATAAGCTTTTCGATGGGGCGGTTGTTGACATCTCGGAACAGAGCAAAGGCGGGTTTAATATTGGCACCGTTGTCATTGAAAATGGTAAAAACAAAGTGCATGTCCTGAATCAGAATGAGAACATTATTGTCTGGTCCAGTGAAAAGAATTATCCTGTTGCAATGGCACCTGACCTGATTTGCTATCTGGGAGATGACGGAAAGCCTGTGAGCAACACCGCCATGGAAAAGGGGCAGTATCTGACCCTGATCGGGGTGGAGGCTCCCAAGGAAATGACGACGCGTTACATTATTAACGAGTTCTCCGGTTTGTATAGGAGTTTTGAATACTTCGGACCTTATGTGCCGTTGAAAGACATTCGGCAGATCTGAAAAAACTGATCAAGGAGGAAATATGAGTATCAAACTTATGCTGATTATCCCTGATAACAGCGAAATATTTAATGTGAAGATGAAGGAGGCACTCGGACCTGTTATTTCGCCAGATGTGACCGTGGATGTTGTGAGTCTCAAACAAGGGAACATCTGCATAGAGGGCCGTTATGATCTGTCGGTTAACGCGCCTTATGTGATTGAAATTGCATTGCATGCTGAGAAGGACGGATATGACGGGATTGTCGTCAGTGATATGGATATGTGCGGTGTCGAAGCTGCCAGAGAGGTATTGGATATCCCGATCATCGGAGGATTCCGGGCATGTGCTTACACTGCAATGATGATTGCCCAGCGATTTTCGATTATTACGGTTCTGGACAGTGTTGTTGCATTGCAGACAGAACATGTCAGAGCATTCGGAATAACGGAGAATTTTGCTTCCATACGAAGTGTGGATATGGGGGTGACCGATCTGACAAATACCGAACTTGCCGTAGAAAGAGTATTTGATCAAAGTCTGAAAGCCGTCGAAGAGGACGGAGCCCAGGCGATTATTCTGGGCTGTACCTGTTTTGTCGGTGTGGCAGCAGAAGTTGCCGGACTTCTGAAAGAAGCGGGGAAGCCTGCGCCTGTCCTTGATCCGAACTGTACGGCTGTCAGTTATATGGAACTGCTTGTCAGGAACAATCTGTCCCAGAGCAGGCTGACTTATTATAAACCTGCCAATTTTAAATAAAGGCACCTCCCGCTCGGTTCGGATTGACAAATCCGAACCGCTATCTCTGGATTTGTCAATAGTGAGGAGTAATATATGAAATTCATAAGCAAAAACACCATTCTGATTATTCTTTCGATCCTAATCTCATGGGCAAATGTTCACGCGGCCCAGGGTACTGATATGAAGTTTGATCACCCGTTTAACACCGCATCATACAATTGCAGCATTACCCAGGATAAAGACGGATTTTTGTGGGTCGGCACTACCGGCGGTCTGGTCAGATATGACGGACAAGATGTAAAGGTTTATACAGCTAGACCCGGTTCTCTCTCGACAAATCTGGTACCGTCAGCTTTGGAGGACAGGGACGGACTGCTCTGGATTCCGTCACTGGGCGGCGGGCTGAATTGTTTTGACAGAAATACAGACACATTTATCTGGTATAAAAACGATCTGGATAATCCGAACAGTATAAACAGCAACCACTTCAACTGGGCCCCCAAAACAGTTGCGGAAGATAATGACGGACTGCTCTGGCTCGGCACACAGGGCGGGCTTAACAAATATGACAAGAAAACCGACATCTTTACCCGTTATCAGCATGAGCCTGGTAACCCGAACAGCCTGAGTGATAATAATATCTGGTCTGTCTGTATCGACAGGGAGGGCTTTATCTGGATAGGAACCCAGAAAGGCGGGCTGAACAAATTCGATAAGAAAACCAACACTTTTACCCGTTACAGACATGATCCGGATAATCCGGACACCCTGTCTGCTGACTGGGTTTATGCAATTACTGAAGACATGGACGGATATCTCTGGATCGGAACCAAAGGTGGCGGACTTGACCAATTTGATAAGAATACCCGGAAATTCACCCATTACCGCCATGATCCTGATGATCCCGACACCCTGGCCAATGACGAGGTTTACTCTGTCATGGAGGATAAACAGGGCGATTTGTGGATCGGACATCCGTATTCCATATCCGTCGGACTTGAGAAATTTGACAAAAAAACCCGGAAATTTATCCATTACAGACATGATCCTGAGAACCCGGACAGTCTGAGCGGCGATATCATAATGAGTTGTTTCGAAGACCGGGCAGGCATACTGTGGGTGATTGAGAATACAGGACCTGTTGAGAAATATGACAGGCAAAGCCGAAGATTTCATCTTTACAGGAATGATCCCAAGGATAACAGAAGTCTGAGCACAAATGCAATTGTCACTATAACTGAAGACAGCAAAAATCAGATTTGGATGGGATCCCAGAACGGATTTCTCAAATACAACAGGACAACAGATGATTTTACCGTATATAAACATGATCCGGATAATCCGGAGGGATTGTCAGATAATTATGCATTTTCTGTGTTCGAAGACAATTCAGGAACATTCTGGGTCGGAACCAACGACGGGATGCTTGGCATATTCGACAGGGAAACAGAGGCATTTGTAAAACGGTATAAAAACGAATATGCAAGAGAAGTTGCCAGAAATCTGATGGAAGATAAGAACAATCCTGATATCCTGTGGTTTGGTACGGAAGCAGGCGGAATATTCAAATTTGACAAAAGAGCGGAAATGTTCAGACACTACGAACATGATCCGGATGATCCTGACACCTTGGGTATCAACTCTGCATGGATGTTGTTTCAGGACAGTGACGGTGTATTATGGATTGGCACATCAGGCGGCGGACTGGATCGATTTGACAGCAATACTGAAACATTTAAGCATCATAAAAATGATCCTGATAATCCCGAAAGTATCAGCGGCAATGTGGTCAATGACTGTTATACGGACTCTTCGGGCAGGTTCTGGATCAGTACTGATGACGGCGGGCTGAACAAGTTTGATAAACACTCGGGGACTTTCAAACATTATACAAAGGACCATGGCTTTCCCAGCAATGCAGTAAGAGGCATACTTGAGGATAAAGAAGGCTTCCTCTGGTTAGGCTCTGATTCCGGCTTGTTGAAGTTTGATCCTGAAAAAGAAACCGTGGTTAAAATCTATACTGAAAAAGACGGATTGCAGGGTAATAAATTCAGTTACTACACAACGAGCGCGCTGAAAACAAGAGACGGGGAAATGTGGTTTGCCGGCCTCCGTGGAGTTAACAGTTTTTATCCTGAAAAGATAAAGGATAATCCATATATTCCGCCTGTTGTGCTGACATCCTTCAGACAGGGAGACGAAGAACCGGATTTCGGCATGGCAATTGAGCGTGTAAGAGAGATGAACCTGACATGGCAGAAGAATTTCTTTGAATTTGAATTTGCCTCGCTCAACTACACCCTGCCTGAAAAAAACCGACATGCCTATATGTTGGAAGGATTTGACACAAAATGGAATCATATCGGAATCAGACGATATGGAAAATACACAAACCTTCCGGGCGGGACCTATACACTGAGACTCAGAGGCTCGAACAATGACGGGGTATGGAATGAGAAAGGCGTTGCCATCCGAATCACCGTTCCCTCTCCGCCCTGGAAAAGATGGTGGGCATACAGTCTCTATGTGATCATGCTGGCAGGCATTGTTTTCGGATATGTACGGCATAGAACAAAAGCACAGGCAGAGGAGTTGGAACGCCAAAGAAAGGAATTGGATCAGGAACGGCTGGCAGCGGAACGCCTGCGCCGGATTGACAAGATGAAGGACGAGTTCCTGGCAAACACCTCCCACGAACTCCGCACCCCGCTGAACGGCATCATCGGCATTGCCGAATCTCTGGCTGACGGAGCAGTGGGGCCGGTCACATCCGAGCAGTCCCGGAACCTGGCCATGATATCTTCAAGCGGACGCCGTCTCACAAATCTTGTGAACGATATCCTCGACTTCTCCAAACTGAAAACCCATGATCTGGATATCCGATCCAAACCCATGGATATCAGGAGCATCACCGAAATTGTCATGGCCCTTTCCCGGCCCCTGATCGGCCAGAAATCCGTGACCCTGGAAAATCATATCCCTGATTCCCTCCCCCTGGCCCATGCGGATGAGGACCGTCTGCAGCAGATTCTGATCAACCTGATCGGCAATGCGATCAAGTTCACCCATGAGGGTCAGGTGACAGTGTCGGCAGCTCACAAAGACCTCCAAAACAAAGACCTGCGAGGTTTTGAAAACCTCGGAGGTCTGAACGAATTCATCCGCGTCTCGGTATCAGACACCGGCATCGGCATTCCCGAGGAAGAGCAGGAGCGTATTTTCAAATCTTTTGAGCAGGCGGACGGATCCGCTGACAGGGAATACGGCGGAACCGGTCTGGGGCTTGCTGTGACAAAAAAACTGGTGGAACTCCACGGCGGAGCCATTGAAGTCGAAAGTTCTCCGGACAGAGGGGCAATTTTCTCGTTCACTCTGCCGGTCGCACAGGATCAGACCGTGGAAGATGTACCGGAAATTATTGAACAACGCATTGCATCGGAAGCAAGCGTTCAGGATGAAAGCTTTCATGATGATGAGGCAAAACCGGAAACAGGTGATCAGCAGACCGTGCTGGTCGTTGATGACGAGATCGTCAACATCCAGGTTCTCAAAAATCATCTCAGTGCCCAGAATTACCGGGTTCTGACCGCACAAAGCGGTTTACAGGCCCTGGAAATTCTCCAACACGAGGAGCCCGACATCGTCATTCTCGATCTGATGATGCCCCGGATGAACGGTTACGAGGTCTGCCGGAAGATCAGGGAGACAAAAGACCCAAGTTCCATGCCCATTGTGATGCTGACCGCGAAAAACCGGGGATCCGATCTGATACAGGGATTCGACTGCGGTGCGAATGATTATCTTGTGAAGCCGTTCAACAAGGGAGAACTGCTGGCCCGGGCAAAAGCCCATCTCGAACTCAAGGCTTACCATGGAAAACTGAGCGCGTCCGAGAAGAAATACCGTTCCCTGCATGAAAGAGCGCTCGAAGGCATCTTCCAGACCACGCCGGACGGACGTGTGCTCAGTGTGAATCCTGCCCTCGTCAGGATCATGGGGTACGATTCCGAGGAGGACCTGACCTCCTCTGTCATGAATCTCGGAGAAGAGGTTTATGCCAGCCGGCAAGACCGCGAGGAATTCATCCGTCTCATCAGAGAAAACGGACAGGTCGAGGGATTTGAGACCAAGTTTCACCGCAAAGACGGAACCACGATATGGGTGTCGCTATATTCCCGGTCCGTGCATGACGCTGAGGGCAAACTGCTCCACTTCGAAGGTCTGCTTGTTGACATCACCGAGAGACTCGAAAAGGAGAAGGCCGAAAGAGAGCGTGAGGTAATTCGGGCAGTCAATGAAAAGATCATGGACAGCATCAACTACGCCCAAAGAATACAGGCTTCCGTGCTGCCGAACATGGAAGAGATGAGAACCTACCTTCCTGACAGCTTTTTTCTCTGGGAGCCGAGGGATGTCGTGGGCGGAGATATCTATTTTGCGGAGCGGTTTGATGACGGCATTCTCATAGCGGTCATTGACTGCACCGGGCACGGTGTCCCGGGCGCTTTCATGAGCATGATCGCCTCCTCGGCCATGAGAAGAATCACAATCAACAAGGGTTGCCACGATCCCGCTGAAATCCTGAAACAGATGAATATCATTGTGAAAACCTCGCTTCAGCAGGACAAGGAGTATGCGGTTTCCGATGACGGCATGGACATGGCGGTCTGTTTTCTGAAATATGAGACCTCCGAGGTTTCAAAAACCTCGGAGGTCTCAACCCTGATTTTTGCGGGTGCGAAGCTGCCCCTGTTTCATGTTTCAGACGGCGAAGTGAATATGATCAAAGGCGACAGGCAGAGCATCGGCTATAAAAGGTCCGATCTGACCTTTGATTTCACCAATCACACGATCCCTGCCGAAAAAGGCGTCTCCTTTTATATGTCAACAGACGGCTTCTGGGATCAGTTGGGCGGAGAGAAACCCTTTTCCTTCGGCAAAAAACGGTTCAGAGACCTGCTTGGGCAATTTGAAGACTCTCCCTTTGAGAAGCAGCAGGAGATGCTTGTCCAGGCATTCAAAGAGCACAAAGGGGAATGGGACAGACTGGATGATGTGACGGTTGTGGGATTCAAGGTGTGAAAGAACTCCGCGGGCCGGGGTGTCGGCAAGACCGATATTATCAACCTGTATCGTCTCATAGATAAAAAGGACAAATCAAAGGAGTCTTATGCGAAAAAAATTCAATGATACCGGACTATGTATCCCCGGACGACATTACATGGTGGATACATCCGAGAAAATCGGACAAATTATCGAACTGGTCGAGGAAGGGGAATATTTCACCATCAGTCGGCCCCGGCAGTTCGGCAAGACCACGATCCTGTCGCTCTTGGCAAAACAGCTCAACGAACGGGATGATTATGTGGCCCTGAAAATCACGTTTGAGGAAATAGACCCGGATTCCTACGGGAAACAGGAACATTTTATCTGCGAAGTGCTGCTGATGATATTGGCCAGGCTTGAATTTCTCAACCTGACAGAACCGGCCAGTTTTCTCGAACAACAGATTGAGCAGATCACCACGATTCCTGCTCTGTCACGCTTTATTACCAAATTTGTCCGGGATATGCTCCCGGGAAAATCGCTGGTACTGCTGATTGACGAGGTGGATAAAAGCAGTAATAACCCATTGTTTCTGACCTTTCTGGGGATGCTGCGGAACAAATATCTGCAGCGTAACGAGGGACAGGATCACACGTTCCACTCGGTTATCCTGGCCGGTGTGCATGATATCAAAACGCTCAAAGCCGGAATTCGGCCTGATGAGGACACAAAATACAACAGCCCATGGAATATTGCGATGGATTTCGAGGTGGATCTGAGTTTCTCGCCCCGGGAAATCAGGACCATGCTGCGGGATTACAGCGAGGAGAAGGGCATCGTGCCGGACATCCCGGCCATTGCCGAAAAGTTGTACCACTACACCTCCGGCTATCCTTATCTGGTCAGCAAACTGTGCAAGTTCGCTGATGAAAAGATCGTGCCCCGACGGGAGGAGAAGAACTGGTCCGTCGCTGATACTGAGGAGGCTTTCAGAATGCTCGCTGACGGAGGCTATACCACCACTCTGTTTGACAGTCTGGGCAAGAATCTGGAAAACAACCCGGAACTGTATGAACTGGTTTTCCAGATCGTGATCAACGGCAAACGGTTCCCCTTCATCATTACTGACCCCATGATCAGCCTGGGCCACCTGTACGGTATTCTGGTCCGATCCGAACAGGGACACTGCCGGATTCACAACCGTATCTTCGAACAACGGATATATGATTATATGATGTCCAAATTTATGAGGAAACAGTATCATGAGGTGAACGGGTTCGGAGGCCCGGAATTCCATACCTCCGAGGGACTGGATGTCACACTGATTCTCCGACGCTTCCAGGCTTTTATGAAGGAGCATTACTCCAGCAGGGACGAAAAATTTCTGGAACGGGAAGGGCGCCTGCTGTTTCTGTCCTATCTCCGTCCGATTATCAACGGCAAAGGCTTTGATTTCAAAGAACCGCATGTCGGGGATGAGCGGCGGATGGATATTGTGATTACCTGCCGAACCCGGCGGTATGTCATTGAGCTGAAACGCTGGTATGGCGCCAAATATCATCAGAAGGGTCTGGAACAACTGAGTGACTATCTGGACATATATTCGCTCAAAGAGGGGTATCTGCTGATTTATGATTTCAACAAAAACAAGGCGTATAAAGAAGAAAATATTCCATTCCGCGATAAAGAGATATTCGCGGTATGGGTGTGATGGTTCAATATGCCAGACCTCCAATATGTCAGACCTCCGAGGTTTCCAAAACCTCGGAGGTCTTTGTATTTCCATATTCGACAATCTGCGTTTTGGTTCGACAAAATTGTCGATGAAAAATGAAAAAAACGGAGTTGCCATGGCTCCCATTCCCGGCAGATATGATGTTTCTGTTTATCAATTCAGACCGAGCTTGGGAGCAAGGGAGCGGGATGTCTGAAAATTTTATTGTCGGACACACTTTTGGCATATTTCTTGCTAACTATTTTATTATTGAAGATTGCAGGGTTGGGAACAAAACCCAACGATTAAATCATCAATTATCAGCAGATCGAAAATACTCAAAAATGCTCGCCTGGGATTGATAAATCACGGGCGTTTCCGGGAGCGTGAGGGCAGCAATGTCCGGGGGGCATTTCCGATCTGATGATTATCAATCCTGAGGTTGATTTTGAACAGATTAAATAAAATAAGCTGCCTGCTGGTGTTGTCAGGCATAAGTCTGTTTTGGACAATGCAGGCGGCCGCGCTGGATATGACACTTGAAGCGGCTGCCGGTTATGACGACAATGTCACCAGTTCCCGTGATGCAGCAGGTTCCGGCTTTGGAGCATACAGGATCAGCCTTGGGCAGCCTTTTTTTTCAGGCACACAATGGATCGGCGTTGATGCTTTCATTGATGTTTCTTATCAGGATTATTTTCAGGCAGATGATAATTACCAGTTCAAAGCAGGCGGATTGGTGAGCGGGTCCCTGGCTGGCGGCCGTATCCTGCCCGGTCTCATGTATGAAGCAAAGTTTTACCGTGATGATGAGGCAGAATGGGATGAAACGAATGAACACAGGCTGAAGGGGCAGCTTGAATGGCTTATGAGCGGCAGATTCACTCTGGGGATTCGGCAGGCATGGACCTGGCAGGAGTATTGCAATCCGGTTGAGATTCTTCAGCAAGCATCAGCCAGCGATCCGCAACACCCAATGCTCACATGCCGCCGGGTGGAATATGAAACCCCGCACAGCCATCATGGAAATATGAAGCATGAAAATATGAAGCATGGAAATATGAAGCATGAAAATATGAAGCATGGAAATATGAAGCATGAAAATATGATGGAGGAAAACCAGCAGCAGACAATTTCCAGAGATGATCGCCTGAGCCAAAGCAGTTTCAAAATCACAGCTTATCTCTCACCTGATCTTGAAGCAGATGTCTCGCTCACACACAATCGGCTGTCATCTTCAATAAAAGCGGAATCATATCGTGAAAACAGCATAAGCTTTTCCGTGGGATGGTTTCCTGATGATCTATGGAAAATATCGGCCATGACCTCCTGGAAAGATGCAGAGTATGATTTCACATCGGAATCCCCTGACCGCTCAGACACCATCCGGGCTGTCAGTGTCGGGATCAGCCGTTTTATTAATAAATACGAACTGTTTGTTCATGCGGAATGGTTGGATAATGACTCTTCCCTCGAAAAGGAATCCTATCATCAGATGGTGACACAATGCGGCGTATCCCTGTCATTCTGATAATTTTCTTTTATCTTGCATGCATCCCGTGCTTTGCCATGGAGGCGCTTTTGGTGAGTATTGTCTCCGTTGACCGGGTGAACGGCAAAATGACAGTTCAGGTGAGTGGCTGGTCCGGTTCTGATAATAAGAATGGTTCGTCAGAACAGATTACCGTCCTGTTTCCCCCGGGGCAGTTGCCGGCATCTGTGAAAACCGGTTCCACAATGCGTTTGTGGGGCAATTATCTGCATGGCGAGACAAGAGAGTTCCAGGCACAGACCATCAGAGGGCATCACAAACATGGAAAGGATCCTACCGGAGTACGTTCCAGGCTGGGCAAATGCAGACACAGAGGTATGAACAGAGGTGGCGGACACTTGGGCGGAGGTAACAGAGGGGGGCATCACTGATGAGATATCCCGGGTTTCGGATTGCACCGACCTGGAAGGGCAATCTTCTTATTTTCGGGCTGCTGATTATCATTGTGCTGTTCTATTTGTTCTGGCAGATCAGGTATGCGGAGCAAACTTTCACAGAACATGTACAGGAGCATACCCGTATGCTTGCCGGTGTGATCAGCCTCAATGCGGGCAGTGCTGTTCTGTCCAAGGAAGTGACCGAGGAAATCATGGAAACTTTTTTAGGCAACTCAGCACGTTTTGTTGATTATCTGGATACGATTGAGCCATTCTCAGAATCAGAGCTCACCGCTTTTGCCATGGAAACCGGGCTGACCGGCATCTGCATTGTCAGAAAAAACGGTGATGATGTGCAGGGGCCTGGCGGATGGTTTTCTGTCCGGAATGGCACCTGCGGGGCAAAGAACCATTCCCTGCGGCATCTGAAAGACAGCAGCCTCTACTATCTGAGTCTGCCCAGAGCTGAATCAGGATGTGTTGTCGTGGGCCTTACCTCTGCCCGCATTGAAAAGCTCCAGGAACAGGTCAGCCTGCCATATCTGCTGGAAACGCTTACAGGTCTTGCGGGTATAAGATATGTGCGAATTGAAAAAGGTTCATCAGACCACAAGAATCGGATAACCCGCCCTCAGGTCACGATCATCGGAGATAATGCTGACAGACTGGCAGAGGCCCGTGTTTCCATTGGCAACGATATTCTGCTTGTGGGCCTGGAGGCAAGGCTTTTTTTTGTAAGGATAAAACACCTGCGAAATGAATTTTTTGTTTTCAGTGTGATCATAGCCCTGCTTGGCATATTTTTTTCCTGGTTTCTTTACCGGTATCAGAACGCTTATCTGGAGCAGGTCAGGACGTTTGAACGCAGACTTGCCAGGGAACAGGAGGATGCCACACTGGGCCGTGCGTCAGCCACGATCACCCATGAAATCAGAAATCCTCTGAACGCAATCAGCATGGGGCTTCAGCGTCTGCAAATCGAAGCGGACGAACTGACCGGAGAACATCAGGAGCTTGTTTCGACCATATTAAAGGCGGTTCACAGAACAAACGGAATTATCACGGATCTCCGGCGTTATGTCGGGCCTTTCACTCCCCGCGGACAGGTGATCAGTCCGGATTCTGTCATAAACGGCATCCTTGCCCTTTACAGTAAGCAGTGCAATGACTGTTCCATAGCAATAATTTATAAGGCGGATTATACGGGAACTGTCACAGGTGACAACGATCTGCTGGAAGTGGTTATTGGAAATCTGATAAAGAATGCAGTTGAGGCACAACCGGACGGAGGATTCTTAAAAATCAGAACTTTCAGACAGGGGATTTACCTTGTGCTATCCTTTGAAAACAGCGGGGCTGATTTGACAGATGAGGACGCGGAGCGGATTCTTGAACCTTATTTTACGACCAAAACAAGGGGATCAGGACTGGGACTGGCCATTGTCAGACGGATTGTTCATGCTCATGGCGGTCGCCTGGAAATCCTGGTTCCGGCACCCGGTCTGCTCAGGATTGTTATTTATCTCCCTTTGAAAGTTCAGGCA
>Ga0190283_1000636_pt1 | contig 17846 bp, 21 predicted proteins | sample 48691801_MG_FD_161669 | JGI IMG/M metagenome (GOLD analysis project Ga0190283, IMG submission 161669) | Hydrothermal vent microbial mat bacterial communities from Southern Trench, Guaymas Basin, Mexico - 4869-18-0-1_MG | ecosystem: Environmental > Aquatic > Marine > Hydrothermal vents >...
ACCATTCAGATTGTGCCCAACCCGATTATGAAGTCGGAACATGGTTCGACCTTTGTAACGCCCAATACTGAGTATGTTATGCAAACGACCCAGTATCCCGCGCCCTTTTCCAATGACTACGTGCCGTTAGACGATTTCAATGAAAAATACCGCGGCGCCATGACCATGTGGAAGTTCAACATGAAGAAGGGAAAGATCATCCCGAAGGATTCCTTTTCCGTGGAATTGCCGCCCTACTGTCAGGACCTGACGGACGCCGGTAAAAGAATCAGTGAAGGCTGGGTTTTCACCAATTCCTACAACTCGGAACGATATATTGGTGGTTTCGGGAAGGGCAACACCAAGTGGAGCGACAGGTTGCCATTTGAAGCCGGGGCTTCATCAAAAGATACCGACTACCTGCACATGATCAATCTGGAAACAGCCATCAAGCTTTTTAAAGAAGGAAAATTCACCAAGATCAACGATCATCCGGTGATCTCGATGAAGACCATGGTTGCCAACAATGCCCTGTTTCTGATCCCGGAACCCAAAAGCCCTCATGGGGTGATGATTGATCCTTCCGGGCAGTATCTGACGGTTTCCGGAAAACTGGATACCCATGTTTCCGTGTACGATTTTAAGAAGATGATGAAGCTCATAGAAAACAAGCAATACGAGGGTAAGGATCCGTATGGTATCCCTATTCTTAGCATGAAGGATTCACTGCACGGACAGGTGGAATTGGGTCTGGGACCGTTGCATACCCAGTATGACAAAGAAAAAGGGATTGCCTATACCTCTTTGTTTGTGGATTCGGCCATTGCCAAGTGGGACTATCTGAATCTGAAACTGCTTGAAAAGATTCCCATCCATTATAATGTGGGACATCTCGTCGCAGCTGAAGGCGATACGGTTTCTCCTGATGGTAAATATTTGATATCTCTTAATAAACTGGCCATTGATCGGTTTTTGCAGGTGGGACCGTTGCATCCCCAGAACCATCAATTGATTGATATTTCACCCGGGAAGCCGATGCAGATGCTTTATGATATGCCGCTTCCCCTGGGAGAACCCCATTACGCGGTCATGATCAAGGCCGACAAGCTAAAACCGCTCAAGCGTTATAAGCAAAAATGGTTTAAGGAACGCGTGAAGCCGGGCAGGGAAAAGGTGGTCAGGGATGGAAATAAGGTCACTATTTATGCAACATTGATCCGGAGTCATTTCAGTCCTGAAATTATAGAAGTGAAAGTCGGTGATGAAGTGACCTGGCACATAACCAACCTGGAAAGGGCGGAAGATGAGACCCACGGATTTGCCATTGACCTTTACAACATTGTAGGCAGTCTGGAGCCGGGTGAAACCAATACCTTCAAGTTCAAGGCAGACATGCCGGGTGTTTTCCCGTACTACTGTGTTGAATTCTGTTCCGCTTTGCATTTGGAAATGATGGGTTATTTACTTGTTAAACCGTAAGGCTAGCTTAAGAAAAGGAGGACGACCGATGAAACTGAACATTGCGAAACGGATTTCTTCACTTCTCGTGCTGGTTGCGTTCCTGTGCCTAACTGGAAACGCAACGGCCGGGACAGATAGAAATTATGAGCTGGAATATCAGGCAAAAGTGAAACAGAACGACGGCACCATCGAAGTTATTGCCGGAGTAATCAACTATGTATGTCCCAAACTGGTCCCCGGGTCCACCAAGATCTGCAACCCGGCTGACCCCGTGGGTTCCGCGGTAGGTGTGCAAAAGTATATGGAACAGGACTGGGACAAAGATGAAGATGATATTGAAGATGCCAAAATGCCGGAGCTGTTGAACAAAAAGGCCGCTTTGCAATTCTGGGATGCGGTGGAACAGTTTAAATTGCATTTTCCTTATCGCGAAAAGGCCAAAAAAGCCGCTGAGAAAGGCGATTGGGAGAATGCTTTGCTCAACGAGGAAATGGCCTGGCAGTATCTCGTCAAATGCGCCAGCCGCGGGATTTTTGCCAAAAAACTTGTTGATGGTGAATAGTTGATAGGCTGAAGGCTGTTAGGCTATAGGCTGCAGGGGTGATGAGTATTTCGTTATTACCTACAGCCTAAACGCCTACAGCCTAAAAAAGGTGAATCATGAAAACATTTCTTCTTTCAGCAGCCGTTTTTTTCTTATGGGGATGGTTTTTGCCGGCGTCCACTGTTATTGCGGCGGATGGCGCTCTGTTATACGAAAAACTGACCTGCCACACCTGCCACGGGCCCCAGGGAAAAGGAATGATCCGTACCGAAACGAAGGAAAAGTATTACCTGCGAAAGAAAAGCATGTACAAGAAAATGGTTAAAGAAGGGGTTCCAGTTGATGTTGTCAAAAAATTAATACCTTTGTACAGGAAGAAATTCGGGACTGAAGGGGAATTCGTCGGTGCCATTGAAAACCTTATCGGACAAGCCGGCACTGAGAAATATAAAGATATCGTCGTCAAGATCGGTGGAAGGGTCTATTACCGGAAAGGAGATCTTATCCCGGGGTTTGAAAACTACCCCAGACAAGCCGGCAATAAAAAGATCTACCTTTTTCGCCAGATGAAAGACATCCTTGAGGGCAGGAGAACCAACGGCAATTCAGAGGCAATGAGGGGCATACAATCTTTTATCGAAAGCAATAAAATCACCGATGAAGACCTTATGAGCATTGCCGAATACCTGTCTAAGGTTAAAGAATAATACTTTTAGTTAACGAGGTCTGTAACCGGCAGTATTTTACTGGAGGAAAGAGTAATGGAGCTAAAAAAATCGGAAAGCAAGATGTTGGCGAAAACCCGCAATATCACGGCCGCGGTGATTCTAACGCTTTTTCTCGTTTTTCCCTCGTTTTGTGCTGCCGGGGAAGACAAGCCCATGAGCGCCGAGGAACTGAGAAAGGCCCAGGCCGAAAAGGCCGCCGCGCTTCTTAAGGCGCCTCCCGGCGGCGTGTGGCGCGCCACTGCGGCGGAAGCTTTGGAAGCGTTGAGCATTACGGGGGACCCCGGGGAAGGCGAGGAAGTTTATGGGGTTTGCGCTGCCTGTCATTACCCCACGGGATGGGGTGACCCGCTCGGGGTTTTCCCGCAATTGGCCGGCCAGCACACCAATGTTCAAATTAAGCAGCTCGCCGACATCAGGGCCAAAAACCGCGACAACCCGACCATGTATCCCTTTGCCATGCAAATAGAAGGCGCCCAGGATATCCGTGATGTCTGTGCCTATGTTCAAACGCTGAAAATGAATCCCGATCCCAGGGTTGGACCGGGCGGGCCGTCCTGGGTATTATCCAACCTGCGTAAAGAGGTGTGGCCCATATCGCTCGACAACATTCAACAAGAAGTGGGGGATGAAAATTTTAAAAAGCTGAAAACCCTTGAAGAGAAAGAATTCAAATCAAAGAAAGCGTTTATTGATGCTGCAAAAGCGGCCATCGGAACAGGGGAATTTGAAAAGCATCAGGCGGTTATATTGAAAAACGCTGACTGGGAAACCGATTTAACCCTGGGCAAAAAACTATATGAAAAAAATTGCGTCAGGTGCCACGGCGATCGCGGCCAGGGCAACTGGCAACAACCTATCCCGCTCAAGGAAGGTGAGAAGGCCCAGGTCGATGCCAAGGCAAAAATGGAACCAGGCTATTTCCCGGTCCTCGCAGGCCAGACCTATCTCTATATGGTCCGGCAATTCAGCTGGATTCAGATCGGGAAAAGGAGAAATGCCAATCCTGATATGGTCAAGCAGATCAAAGGGTTTTCCTTCCTGGATATGAAGAGTGTTGTCGACCATTCATGTCGTTTTAAAATGAAAGAAGGGGATTGGCAGGAAGTCGGCGACAAAGAGAAAGAGGGGTGGGATCTTGATGAGAAAGAAGAGGATGACGATAAACCCGCATTCATGCGGTAATGGCAAAAACGACATTTAAGAGGAAGATAATGGATAACAGCATTAAAAAGAGATTGTGGCTCAGTAATATCCTGGCACTGGTTGCCATATTGTTGCTTTTGGGAACTTATACTCTGAAGCCGGCATTTGAATACCGTGATCCGGTGGCAATGGATGAAGACGACGAAGTCGAGGAAAACGAGTCCTTTCAGCCCTTCTCTTTTTTGATCCCCGAAGACGTCGAACACTATGAGCCGCCCAAATCCTTGATTCCCCTGATGGGAGATAGAATATGGGAATATCATCCCACCGGATTTTATGCGTATTTGATCGGATATAGAAGCATGCCGGTCTGGAAAGTGTCGCTGGAAGCGCCCCAATATCCAAAAGCTGCCTTTCCCGATGGAATCCCGGTTTTTTACCATCTAACGGATTGGACCGGAAAAGTAAATGAAATGAATACCATTAACCATTACATCGGCATGGATCGCATGGAGGTCGGCGCCATATTTGTCCGTAGGATTGTGCCTTTTGTTTACCTCTGGTTTTTTATAATGCTGATCGCCTACTTCTTTTACAAAGGCCCCGGGTGGTGGCTGCTCGGGATTATTCCCGCCTTTATTCCCTGGTACTATCTGTTTTTCTATAGCAAGTGGCTGTACTGGTTCGGGCACAATCTTCATCCCTGGGGCGCATTTAAGGTAAAACCCTTTATGCCGACGGTCTTCGGCGACGGGAAAGTCGCCCAGTTTACAACCCATTCTTACCCCACTATCGGTTTCTATTTTCTTCTCGGGGTTTTTATTCTGCTTATACTGTCTGTTTTAATCCGACGAAAAGCGTTCAAGGATGCGGGTTCAGCAAGTAAAGCATGAGGATTTTGAAATCAATTCCAATTCTCCTTTTATTGACGGTTTGCTTTTCCGTTTTTGAGGTTACGGCCGGGCCGGCGGTTTCACTCCAGGCGCTCATTGAACAAACGCCTGAAGGCGGGGTGGTCCCGCTTGAACCCGGCAAATATTTTGGCCCCGTGGTTGTGGAAAAGGCCGTTGCACTGGATGGCAAGGGCCGGGTCACCATCGACGGTCGGGGAAAAGGGTCCGTGTTGCTCCTCAAGGCCGACGGCGTTGTGGTCAAGAACATGATCATTACCAATTCGGGCGACAGCCATGATCGGGTGGATGCGGGCATCCTGGTTCGCTCTTCCAAAAACCGGATTGCCGGCAACAAGATTTCTAATACGTTGTTTGGAATTGACCTTCAGGAAGCCCATGAAAACGAGATCATCGGCAATGAGATTTCTTCAAAAAACGTCACCCTGGGTTTGAGAGGGGATGGTGTTCGCATCTGGGCCAGTCACCGCAATATCTTTCGCCAAAACAGAATCCACGACTCGAGGGATATGGTTACCTGGTACTCCAACGACAACATAATAGAAGGAAATGAGGGATGGAACAACCGTTACTCCCTGCATTTTATGTATTCCGGCGGCAATATGGTAAGAAACAACCGTTATCATCATAATACGGTCGGCATCTTTTTGATGTACAGCCGCGACATCGTTGTTGAAGGAAACGTGGTTAAATACTCCCTTGGAGGCACCGGCGTCGGGATTGGTTTGAAAGAAGTTGACAATATGACGATTCGAAACAACAAGATTGTCTATTGCACAGCCGGGTTTTTTTTTGATCTTTCGCCCTTCCAGCCGGACAGGTACAATTTCTTAAAAGCAAACATCATCGCTTATAATGTCATCGGCGCTGATTTTAATTCGACCCTTGCGCGCAACATATTGAAGGGCAACGCGTTTATCGACAATCTTGAAACCGTGAGGGTCCGCGGCAAGGGCGTTGCTACGGAAAATCTCTGGGAGGGGAACTATTACAGTGATTACGAGGGGTTTGATCGTGACGGGGACGGATACGGTGATTTTGTTCACAACCACGATATCTATCTTGATACGCTTTGGATGGATAATGATTGGATGTTGTTGTTTTCCGGTTCCCCGGTTATCAGCGTGCTGAACCTGCTGGCAAAACTGGCGCCCGTATCGGAGCCGACACGTCTTTTGACCGATCGGAAGCCGGTTTTTTCCCCCAGCGCCTCCGTCCTGTTTTCAGAAGCGAATCTCAGTTATGCTCCCCCGGTCATCGATATCGAAAAGGACGATGAAGAGGAAGCGCCGGCAAGGTTTGCTTCAACCGGCGATGACGATGATGAAGACGATGAAGACGATAAGGAGATGGAAAAAAGAGATAATTACAACAGGTACTTCCTGAGACAATGATAAAAATAGAGAATCTGATAAAGAAATTCGGAAAAACCACCGTTCTTGACGGCATTGATTTAACCGTCAAGAAGGGAGACCGTATTGCTTTGATCGGACAAAACGGCGCCGGAAAAACGACGTTGATCCGTGCTATCCTGGGTCAATATCTTGTTGATGGGGAGTTGACGGTTCTCGATAAAAACCCCCGTCGCCACAGGGTGGAGATTCTGGAAAGAATTGGATATGTTCCACAACTGCCGCCTCCCATTCAGATGAGCGTGGGGGAACTGGTGAAGTTTTCAGCCGCTATCTCCCGGAAATCCAGTACGGGCGCTATTGACCAAAAAGCGGTGGAGCTGGGTCTTGACATCGGAAAGAATGTGAAAAAGCCCTTCCAGAAACTCAGCGGGGGGATGAAACAGAAATTGCTGATCGCCTTGGCCCTGGCCGGACAGCCGGATATCCTCATCATGGATGAACCGGCTGCCAATTTAGACCCCCAGGCAAGACAAACTTTTTTTCTGCAATTGATACGCTCCATGGAAAAAACGACCATGCTGCTCAGCAGCCACAGGGTTGATGAAATTATTAATCTGATCAATCGAATTGTTGAACTCGATTACGGCAAGGTTGTTCAAGATGATCAGATTAGCCGGTCGAGGTTTGGTGATAAGATGCTGGCATGCCGTGTCATCTTGACGGAAGAGCATAAGCCTGCGATCAGGATGTTAAACGATTGGAATTTTGAGAACCTGAACGGCGGACTTGAATTTAAGGGCGGCTTTATCGGCGCTGAACGATTAAGATTTTTGACTTCCATTTCCCATTTTGCCAATCATATTCAGGGATTGAGTATCAGCTAAGAAGGACGGCTTTGTAAGCCATTAAATAAAATGAATACTTTTTTTTGGGTTACCCTGGCGGATTTTCGAGAGTCTGTCCGCGCCAAATGGTTTCTGATTTACTGTCTGGTGTTTGGCGGAACCGTTGTTCTGCTGTTCGTGCTGGGCATTACCGAATCGAGAGTGCTGGGATTCACGGGACTGAGCAGATTGCTGATAACATATATTCAGCTTTGCGTTGCCATCCTGCCGATTCTGGTTTTGATTTCAACGGTTCGGGGCGTAGTGGGAGACAGGGAATCCAACATTCTTGAGTATTTCCTTTCCATGCCGATTTCGTTAGGCGCCTATTTTTGGGGGAAAATTCTTTCCAAATTCTTTTTGATATTTATTCCGATCAGTGCGGCCTTATTGGGCGCAATTATTTGGGGAATGGTTAAAAGCCTTGCCATTCCCTGGCAGATTGCCGGTTATTACGCCCTTCTTTTAGGGACCCTTTCCTGGTGTTTCCTGGGATTAGGGATGTTTATTTCAACGCTTGTCAAGAAGCAGGAATGGGGCCTGGGGCTTTCCATCTTAATCTGGCTTGTTCTATTGCTGTTTATAGACGTTATTCTGATCGGCCTCATGCTTCAGCAGCAAATCGAAGAAAGCGTAATCGTAGCCGTGTCCATGCTGAATCCGATCATGGTTTTTCGTGCAGGCGCCGTACTCCTGTTTGATCCGGAACTGACTTCAATGGGGCCTGCGTCCTATGTCATCCTGGACAATATGGGTCATGGCGGTTTTCTGGCATACACCATACTGTATCCATTATCTTTAGGCTGGCTTTTTTCCTGGTTGGGGTTTTCTCGTTTTAAAAAGGGAGATCTTGTGTAAGTTCAAGACAGGGTGCAACAATGAATATGTATCGGCGAAACTGTATTAAGATTCTGGTTTTTTCCGGTACAGGTTTGCTTCTTGTACCGGATATCTGGGCATTGGACCTCCGTCGCAAAAAGAAGAAAACTGAAAGACAACTTTATATCACGGTCACTAAAAAGGATCGTTGTCCGGTTTGCGGCATGTTCGTCCATCCCTATCAAAAATGGATTACTCAGATTCAATTTAAGGACGGTTCCCATCACAGCTTTGATGGGATGAAATGTATGTGCAGGCTTCATATTAGCCCGGGAAAATACGACGCAACCAAGAAAAAGCAGGATATAAAACTTATCCTGGTGAGGGATTATTACACTCTAAAATTTATCCGGCACGATACGGCCTTCTATGTGGTTGGAAGCGATGTTTTTGGACCAATGGGCCACGAACTCATTCCTTTTGGCAGTGAAAAGAATGCCGATACTTTTCTATCTGATCATAATGGGTTAAAAATATTGCGGTTTAACGAGATCAATTCAGAACTGTTAGATAAATTAGATAAGGCAAAAAAAACCGTTACCCTGGATTAAATCGATGAGATATTCCTCCTGGCTGGCAATAGTGATGGTTGTTTTTTGTTTATGGAGCGGGTTGGAATACCGGGATTTCCACAAACAACTTCTTCAAACTGAACAGGAGCTGAAATCGCGGCGTCAGTTCCAGAAAGCGGTCGGTTTGCCTAATTTGGCTATTACCAGCGCTGCGAGGTATTTAAGACATTATTCGATTACAGACCTGACAACCCCCTTTCAGGATTATCCGGCCAGTCTGGACCATTTTCCGGCCGGTTTTGCTTTTGTGCCCCCTGATTATTCAAATATGCCTTCTTCGATTGTTTTCGGCAAATTAGAGATGTGAATGGGATCAAATACGTTATGATTTCCGGAAGCTGGTTTGAAAGACAAAAAAACATCATTGATTACAGCCTCCAGAGTCTTCTGCGGCGCCGGTCAAAAAACATCCTTATCCTGATCATATTCGTTTTACTGGTCTTTGCGGTTTCGTCCATTCTCTTTATCACCGGTTCTCTGACCAGGGAAATGATGATTACCAGTAATGACCTGCCTGATATTACGGTCCAGCGAATCCTGGGTGGACGGCAGGTAAATGTGCCGGCTTTATTTATTCCTGAAATTGAAAAGATACCGGGGGTGGAAGCAGTGGAAACCAGGGTCTGGGGGTATTTTTACCTGACGTCACTGCAAGCTAATTTTACTATTTACGGGATGGATTTGAATCTGCTGGAAGAGGGCGAATACCGGAAGATCGTCAACTGGAAAAACATTCCCGAGCAAGCGGAAAAAAATCCGGATTTCCGCATGATTGTCGGTCAGGGGGTCTATGAACTCCTCAAAGATATTCAGATGGAGAAGGCTTATCTGTTTTATCAACCGAGCTGGGAAAAACCGATTCCTTTTGATATCATCGGTACTTTTAAGACAGAGACTGAACTACAGTCCAACGACTTGATGGTACTGCAAACCGAGGGAGCCCGACGGGTTCTGGAACTACCTCCTGATGAGTTCAGCGATCTGGTCGTCTATGTTCCCAATCCGGAGGAAATTGAAAATATTGCCCTAAAGATCCGCCGTTATTTTCCTGAATTGAGAACGGTCACCAGGGCACAAATTCAAAACACCTACTCATCTGTTTTTGGCTGGAAGAGCGCTTTTGTGCTTTCCAGCCTGCTGGTAGCGATCTTCGCCTTTTTGATTTTGATATGGGATAAGGCCAGCGGCCTGTCTCCGGAGGAAAAAAGAGAAATCGGCATCCTGAAAGCTATCGGCTGGGATACGGATGTTATCCTGTCGGTTAAATTCTGGGAGGGGCTTATCCTATCCGGAATCAGCAGTCTGGCCGGTATATTGCTGGCGTATGCATACATTTACTGGTTAAGAGCTCCTGGATTAAGAGAGATCTTTATTGGCTGGTCGACCATATATCCCTCGTTTCAGTTAATACCTGATGTTGATCCCAAATTTCTGTTATTGATTGTCACAATTTCCGTGGTTCCTTATCTCGCGGTAACGGTTTTTCCTGCCTGGAAGGCCGCAATAACCGATCCCGATGCGATTATACGTAATATTTGAAAAGACGCATATGAGTAATCTTATTATTGAAACCATTAACGTCGCCAAAACTTATAACCGGGGGAAACCCAACGAAGTGACAGCGTTGAGGGATGTATCGCTGCAAATTAATAAAGGCAGTCTGGTGGTGCTGAAAGGCCCCAGCGGATCGGGGAAAACGACCCTGCTCTCTTTGATCGGCTGTCAGACAAGGCCAAGCCGGGGGGAAGTGATCATATTGGGGAAGAGAATCTCCAAACTGCCGGAAAAATTTATGAATCTGCATAAACGAAGCCATATAGGCTTTATTTTTCAACACTTTCAACTGATTGCCGGCATGAGTGTCTTGGATAATATTGTGCTTCCTCTCATTCCGGAAGGTATCAGTCCCAAGGAAAGAAGCAAGAGGGCGGATGAACTGCTGGAACAGTTTAATCTGGGACACCGCCGGCAATTTAAAGTAAGCAATCTGTCTGGGGGTGAGCAGCAAAGGGTGGCGATTGCCAGGGCATTGATAAATAACGCCGGTATTCTTCTGGCGGATGAACCCAGCGCTCATCTCGACAGCAAGTTGACCAGCGATTTTCTTGATCATGTCAAGCAGTTAAAACTATCCGGTCATACTATTCTGATAACAAGTCATGACCCGATTATCTATCAACATCCGGCAGTGGACCAGGTTTTTGAAATGAAAGACGGTCAGATGATATCATGATTTTACATCCGTGGATACTGGGGTTAATTATCGGGCACAGCGCCTTGCTGCTGGTTTTTACCTTAGGTTTTATCAACGCGTGGCAGATTTTTAGGGGATGGGATTATAACTCCACCGAGGAGAAGCAATTTTTTTTAGAGAAGAAGACCTATCTCGTTTCCACGGTCATGAATTTCGCCCTGTTTACGCAAATATTAATGCTTTTTCTATTTGAAATGGCGGCCGATGAACTGGCAAACGTTTTGCCCGGGGCCATGTGCGCGGTGGGAACGCTGTCATCAAACAGTTACGGATTCCCCCTATTGGACCTTAAAATCGTTTCATTCTTTGTCTATTTTATCTGGCTGATGATCAATTACCTTGACAACCAGATGGAGACCTATCCGCTGGTGCGAAAAAAATACCTGGGACTGATGTTGATTTATCCTTTAGCGGTAGCGGAAACCATTCTGCTTTTTATGTTTGCTTTTGATTTGGACCCATCTGTCATTACCTCCTGCTGTGGTTCGGTTTATAATGAGGGGTCAGAGGGTTTTGGGGGAAGCCTGGCCGGCGCTTCCGCCGGCCTTATTCTTCCACTCTTTTTCAGCATTATAATAGTGCTGTTGCTGAATCGTTTTGTTATTAAGCGATGGTCTGCTGTAAAGGAATGGTTTGGAAATATTCTTGAATTTCCGCTCTGGATTGCTTTTTTTATATCGGCAATCGTAGTGACTATTTCTTTTATCAGTATTTATGTTTACGAAATGCTTTCCCATAAATGTCCTTTCTGTTTTATGGGCGCTGAATACAACTACTATGGAGTACCACTCTATTTTTGCCTGTTTGTTGCCACGGCCACCGGCATGACCGGGGGGCTGCTGGGATACATCAGACAGCCGGCAATCCTAAAGGAAAAAGCCGGGCTTTTGCAAAAAAAAATGGATGCTATTTCCCTGTGGGGAATGCTGGCTTTTGTTGTGACAGGCTTTTTGCCTTTTGTAATCTATTATTTAAGAACAGGAAGGTTAATATGAAAAAATATTCGTTTATACTTTTCCTGATCGTTTTATTTGGAGTAACAAGTGGCGTTTCCGCTCAACCCATAAAAATCGAAGCACACAAGGAATGTCCCTTATGCGGGATGTACCCTGCCCGTTATCCGGAGTTCAACTGTCAGATAGTCTTTAAAGACGGCAGCTATGAAGCATTTGACAGTGCTATCGGACTGTTAGTGTATCTGCATTTTCCCGATAAGACCGGAATAAAGCCGAAATCGGTTGCCGAGATCTATTTTAAGGATTATTTGAGAGAGAGCTGGCTTGAGGCCGGCAAGACCTTTTTTGTGACCGGGTCAGAAATCATGGGGCCGATGGGGATCGAGTTTCTACCGGTAGACAGCGAACAGGCCGCTAAAGAGCTTAAAAAACAGGAGAAAGGAGAAGATATTGTTCCTTTTAAAGAGATAAACCGGCAGTATATGATCAGAGCCGCTAAAGCCGGATGGTTGCACTTTCTGACAAAGAAACTGGTACTTGAATGAGGGCTGAAAGACTTTTTTTAAAAGCAGTCACTTTTGTTCTTCTTTCCCTTTCGATCATTGGCTGTAAGGGTGGAAACCCGGAACAGCTTCCGGTTGATTTTGTCTGGGACCGGGTGGCATGTGAAGAGTGCAAAATGGCGCTTAGCGACCCTCATTACTCGGCTCAAGTAATAGACCACAACGGCAAGGCATATTACTTTGATGATATCGGCTGCGTTGTTTTATGGTTGAGAAGACAGCCCTGGAAAGATAAAGCCCGTATCTGGGTCAATGACGTCAAGACCACTGAATGGATTGACGCGGAAAAAGCCAACTGGATTTATGGAGACCCCAAAACCCCGATGGGTTATGGTTTTGCCGCCACCCTTTCTCCGGTCGAAAACGCGTTGGATTACGAAACGGTCAAGAAATGGATGGTTATCGGCAAAACCCTGGTTAATGAAAATCTGGTAAAGCATCTCAGCGGCGACAAACGGCCGAGTGTTGGAAAACAGCCCGTTGTCGGTCCCGGCAAAAAGAACATACAACCAAATCCTGCGGAAGGTGAAAAGTGACGGTAAAACAGAGTAAAAAACCTATTTCAAGGAGAAAGTTTCTGAAGACCTCAACCTTGGCCATAACCGGGGGCGCCGTTGCCTATGGTGCGGTCGGCGTTCCGCTTTTGAGAAGAGACGGGCTGTTGCTGCGCCCGCCCGGCGCTTTGGCCGAAGATCATTTTTTGGCCTCCTGCATCAAGTGCGGTCAGTGTTTGCAGGTTTGCCCCCCGCAGATCCTTCATCTGGCCGGGATCAGCCGGGGATTTGGTATCGGGACCCCTTACATTACTCCCAGGGAAGGCGGATGTCTTTTGTGCGCCGGTTTGCCCTGTGTCCTGGCCTGTCCGACAGGGGCGCTAGCACATGATATTTCCCTTGGAAAAGACGCGGAAATGGGTCTGGCCGTGATCAGCCATCCGGATACCTGTCTTTCAGTTCTGGGAATAAATGATCTGGTTTACCGGTTGAAGAATCTTCAAAAAAAGAAAACCTTTTCTCCGGATCAAACGGAATTAAATAAAATTTTGACCGCTTTGATAAAAAAATTGACCGAAGATGAAAAAAAGGTATGGCAGAGCAAATTCGCTTTGCCGGACGTATCTGATGAAACCCTGATAAGCATTCCGAAACAGCTGGAAAATTCTGATTTAGAATGGATTATCAAATTTACCGAGTCTTCCGGTCAAGGGCAGAAGGCCTGTCAGGTCTGTCTGGAGGAATGCCCGATTAATGATGAAAAGACAATCCTTTTTGTTAATAAAACCAATCCGGATACGAAGCAGGATTTTCTCTGGCCCTCTGTCAGGAAAACCTGCGTTGGTTGCGGGGTTTGCGAGGAAAAATGTCCGACGCCCGTCGCCTCTATAAGAATTATTCCCCGGCTGAAATGGTCTGAAAAGCAAAACGGCAGTCAAACACGGAAAGACAATCTGACATGAAAAATAATTCTGACAAGAAAGACGGCAAACAGGCAAGCGTAAAAACATTCAAAGGACCCGGTCTGCGCTCTCAAAATCATCCACAACCGGGGCATGGAAAACACAAATGGAGAAATATTCGATGGGCGATCCTGTTATTTTTTAACGTTCTGTTTTTTGCCTCGTTTTTCTTCGATATTCAAATTCTGGAAGGGACCCTGAGCGCATCCCGGCTGCTGGGGTTTCATATGATTGATCCGCTGGCGGCTCTTCAGGTTATCCTGGCCAGTAAAATAATAATGGTTAACCTGATCATCGGAGTGGTTACGATTATTCTGATATATCTGGCTTTCGGCGGACGCTCATTCTGCTCGTGGATCTGTCCTTATCACTGGCTGGCCGAACTGGGAGAAAAGATTCATCAAATCCTTATAAAGAAAAAGATCATCAAAAACCATACTTTTGATCGTAATATCCGTTATTACTTTTACGGCATTTTTCTGGCGCTGGCGCTGATTACCGGATTTACTGTTTTTGAAACCATTAATCCGGTGGCAATTATCAGCCGGTTTATTGTGTACGGGCCCTCTTTGATGCTGCTCTGGGTAATAGCCTTGCTGATTTTCGAGATATTATACAGTCGCCGGGCCTGGTGCCGCTATTTCTGTCCCGTGGGCGTCTCCTATCAGGTTATCGGCCTGATGTCTCCTTTACGAATCAAATGGGACAAAGAAAAGTGCTCAAACTGTAAACGGTGTCAAAGTGTTTGTCTGGTTCCCCATGTTCTGAATGATTGTGTCAATAAGGGTAAGTCTGAATATGTAAATTCATCGCTCTGCACCCGTTGCGGGCTTTGTGTGGATATTTGTGATGATCAAGCGCTCAGTTATGGCGTTAAATACCTGGATAAACTTATTTGAGTAACAACGTCAATTTGAGGGAGGTAAATCATGAAAAAATCAGCCCGAATATGCGTGTTATCTTTCCTTGTTTTATTCTTAGCAGTCTTGTCAGCCTCGGCCCAGGACGGTGAAAGGCTTTACATGACCAAATTCTGCATAACCTGCCACGGGCAAAAGGGGATATCGATTGATCCCAATTACCCCAATCTGGCCAAGCAAAACGAACTGTATCTGATCCATCAGATGAAAGACATCAATGAGAAAAAGAGGGCTAACAAACTTACCCTGCTGATGACTGAGCACCCGGTTGTAACCGGCATTAGCGACGAAGAAATAGCCGCTATCGCAGCGCATCTGACAAAAATTACACCGTTGAAAAGCCATTAGGGGATTTTTATGAATACTGCCGGGTTCAAATGGATCCCGGTTATTGTTGCCGGATTGCTGTTGCTCTTCGCGGTAAATATTACCGCGGAACAACTGCCAAAAGGGGACTGCAATGCTCCCGAACCCTTAACCGATTTGAGACATTGTGTTTTCTGGAACAGATCTTTTTCCGGAACTGATATGCACGGCGTTTTACTGGATGGCGTTTCTTTGCGCAGCACCAACTTGACCGACTGCAATCTCACGGGTGCAAGCCTCCGCGGAACGGACCTTCGCTGGTCGAATTTCAGTAAATGCCAATTGGTTGGCGTAGATTTCAGCCATTCAAACCTGTTTCACACCACCTTTAACGGCTCAACCATGGATGGGGCAAAACTGTATAAGGCCTATTTGTTCGGTTCCAGATTGGACAATGTTCGGGCGAGAAAAGCCGATTTTACGGACGCCTTCATGAAGGACCTGAATATTGCGGACAGTGATCTGTCCGGTAGCATCTTCAAACGCGGATATATGTTGCGCGCGGTGATGATCGGCAGTGACTTTACAGGCGCTGATCTGCAAAACGCCGATCTAACCGGAAGCGCTCTGGAAGAAGCTGATTTTTCCAGGGCAAATCTCCGCGGCGCCTCATTAAGGGGGGTTACACTTGATGAGACAAATTTTTCAGAAGCTAATCTGGATCAAGCTGATTTCACAGACGCTGTTATTGAGAATATGGGGATGCCACTTGGTTTCAACAAGCAGTAGTGAAGGAAAGGGAACAAGATTATTAAATCAACAAATCTTTAACATAAAAAGGAGGATCATAATGAGTAACAAGAAAAAATTAAGCCGTAGAGATGCCCTGCGGGTGATGGCTATAACAGGTGCTGCCGGTTTTGCGGGGCTGCATGCTGTTCAGGCGAACGCGAAAGGGGTCGGCGCTATGATGCCCGGCAAGGGCTGGCTCAAACAGGGTGCCAGGTGCGAAGGTGACGGCACCCCCCTGCAATTTATCCCAAAAACCGCGCCCGATCCCGACCCGCTTAAAGATGAGCTGAAAAAGTACCCGAAATGCCCCTATTGCGGCATGGGCCGGACCATGTGGAACCACAGCCGCCACCTGATCCACTATGACGATGATCTGGTGGATGGCACCTGCTCCATTCATTGTCTTTCCATCAGCCTGGCGCTTAACTTAGATCGCGGCACAAAAGCCATCTACGCAGCGGATTTCGGCGCTGAAGGCAAACCGAAACCTTTGGTCAATGTGGATAAGGCAACCTATCTCATCGGCTCCAAGTTGAAAGGCACCATGACCAAAAAAAGTAAAATGGCCTTCGCATCAGCAGAGAAAGCCAAGGCGGTCCAGGCTAAAGAGGGAGGTAAACAGGGTAAATTCGATGATGCATTACGTGAATCTTATCTGAGCATGGCCAACGACACAATGATGATCCGTAAACGCCGCGCCGAGAAACGGAAGAAAATGATGATGATGAAAAAGAAGATGAAATAACTCGTCGTAAGGAGCATTTTGTTTCATCTCAAAAAAAGCCGCTCCTCTCAGAGCGGCTTTTTGAGTTAAGACAGAAGGTTTAAAACCGGATTGCTTATTTCTTTTTCTTCTTTGCGTGACACTTGGTACATTTCTTAAATGGACCGGTTGGTTTCCCTTCCTTTGCCAAAGCCTTGTGACAGGTCTTACAGCTCTTGTGATAGGCATTCTGCAACTTCATGGCCTTGGTTTTTTTGTTCTTTTTCTTAAAATCATGACATGTGCTGCACTTATCTACGTGATCCCCTTCATTCCAGATGTTCTTGCCGTCTTTGTAAACATGGTGGCACTCTGCACAGGCGATCTTGTAATCCACGTTATGCTTTTTGTGTGTAAGCGTTACAGGGCCTTTTTTGTCCTTTTTGTAGCCCTTGTTTGCAAGCGTGATCTTCTCGGGCACAGCCTGCTCTTCTGCGGCGGTCAGGGCGCCCACGGCCAGGAAGAGCATGCCAGCAAAGATAACAACCAAAAGGGTTAAATGTCTTGTTTTCATACGGTTTTTTACCTCCTCTTGCTAATATATTTTAAAATCCTTGCCATATTTCCGAAACATCAAATCTTCTCATAATACCTTATTTGAGAGCTGAGGATGAATATAGTAAAACAGGAGAACTCTTGTCAAGGGAATTTCCCCTTAAGTCACCGCATTATCCATGAAGGCAACCAATTCACGAAGCACCTTCAAGGATTCCTTTGCCTCTGCCTCATCAATCTTGTGTATGGCAAAGCCTGCATGGACAATCACGTAGTCTCCTATTTTCGCGTCTTCGAGGAGGAGGAGACTGACTTCTCTTTGGGTCCCCTCCATATCAATGGTGCCCATACTATTTTTGATTTCAGTAATTTTGGCTGGAATGGCTAAGCACATGATTATTAATCTCTTTTCTCATGGTAACCCGCGCCTAAGCGGTCAAGTTCCCTCAAAACCATGGCAATCAGATCTCCCATTTTTTCCTGAATAGGGGGTGTCAGTTCAAGACCGACAGTTTCAATGTCCTCGGGTTCTACACCGACGATAACCGTTTCAGGGACCTTATCAAGGGCCTGGCAGAGGGTCAGCGCCTCAAGGAGATCCACCTGGTGGAGGGAGTTTTTTGCAAGAATACGCTTCGGTATGTCATCTCCTTCGAGCCGGTACAGGGTCCCGGGCACTCCGCCATTTTTGATGGCATCTACAACGATGAGATCATCCGCCTCGGAAATTATCCCCAAAAGATTGATGCCTAAGACGCCTCCATCTTCTATGGATACATTTTGGGAGAACTCATATCGTTCCAGCAGGGTTTGTATCGCATGAATCCCCACTCCCTCATCGGTAAAGAGAAGATTGCCCACGCCCAAGACCATGATATGATTTGT
>Ga0190283_1000637_pt1 | contig 17834 bp, 12 predicted proteins | sample 48691801_MG_FD_161669 | JGI IMG/M metagenome (GOLD analysis project Ga0190283, IMG submission 161669) | Hydrothermal vent microbial mat bacterial communities from Southern Trench, Guaymas Basin, Mexico - 4869-18-0-1_MG | ecosystem: Environmental > Aquatic > Marine > Hydrothermal vents >...
CCCCCTTCTGAAAATTTTCCGGGGAAGATTCCTCGACATTCGGGGCAGGTCTGGCTTCGGGAGCTTCACCCGGGATCCGAATGGTAAAGGTCGTGCCTTTTCCATCCTCACTCTCCACGGAAATATCCCCTCCCATCATTTCGCAGAATCGTTTGGTAATCAGCAGTCCCAGCCCGGTGCCGCCGAATTTCCGGGTCGTGGAAGCATCTGCCTGGGAAAATGACTGAAACAGCTTTCCCATCTGTTCAGGAGTCATGCCGATGCCAGTATCGCTCACACTGAGAGTAAACCACTCCGTCTTCTGACCCCCTTGTCCCTGACCCTTCTCCACATCCAGCGAAATCGTCCCCTGCTCGGTGAACTTGCATGCATTGCTCAACAGATTGAAAAGGCTCTGCCGGATCTTGGTCATGTCAGCGTACATGGTGCCAAGATCGTCTGAAAAGGACACTTCCAGCGTGTTCACGTTCTTTTCCACCAAAGGCTGGACCGTGCTGACCACATCTTTGACAAGCTCCGACAGATCAAAGGTTTCCAGATAAATATCCATCTTGCCGGCTTCGATCTTGGAGAGATCAAGGATATCATTGATGAGTTCCAGAAGATGCTTTCCTGATGCAAGAATTTTTTGCAGGTCAGGGACAGCTTCTTCCAGAGTTGCCTCGTCCCCCATGTCTTCGGCATCCTCCATCAGCATTTCACTGTAACCGATGATCGCATTCAGCGGTGTTCTCAGCTCGTGGCTCATGTTTGCCAGAAATCCGCTTTTGGCCTGATTGGCAGCTTCTGCCCCTTCTTTGGCCTTTTGCAGTTCTTCCTGCACCCGCTTGCGCTCGGTAATTTCCCGCCAGTTGAGAATCGTACCGGTAAACTCGGCATCCTGAACCGGCTTGTTCGCAATGCATTCAAAAACGCACCATGAACCGTCTTTATGGCAAAATCGGAACTCCGCGGCCCGTATGATGCCGGGATTGCGGATCACCTTTGTGAATACATCCATCACACTTGGCAGATCATCAGGGTGAATGAGGTCATAGAGCTGTTTGTTCACCAGCTCTCCTGATTTGTATCCGAGGATTCGTTCAGCCGAAGGACTCTCGTATCGTATGTATCCGTCATCGCTCAGGATTGTGATGACATCCGAGGCGTTCTCAATAAGTGACCGGAAATGCTCCTCATTTTTTCGTGAGACATCCAGGGTCTGCCGTAACTGGGAGACCATCCGATTGAAGGCATCTGCCAGTGTGCCGAGTTCATCCTTGGTGAAAATAGGGATATAGATTTCCAGCTTGCCATCCATAATCTGCTCCGCACCGTTCGTTAGCTGATGCAGCGGGGCAGCAATCAGCTTTCTGGTAAGATACATCAGGGCCAGCGACACCACAAGCAATATCAGGATTGCCAGAAGCACGAAATAGTATCTTATCTGGTTGACCGGTCCATAGAGATCCTCTGCCGGATTGGCCGTGAAGATATACCATTCCCACGGCTCAAAATATTCATACATTGCCAGGTATTCCACACCCTGGAACATATAATTGAATCGTCCTTTTTCCTTTGCCAGTCTGGAAGCGTCAGACAATTCAAATATCAGGGCTGACAGGCGATATTTCACAGCCGACAGATCTGATTTAATGGCTGACAGCGCAGATTCAGGAGCATTTGCCTGACTGCCCTTCCATTTTTTTCTGCCGAACTCAGCCCCTTTTAGGAATTTGTCCTGGGGGGCAATCACTTTTTCCCGGGAATCAACGATAAACACATACCCTCTGCTGCCGACTCCCACAGATTTCACTGCAGCAATGGCGTCAATCCTGACTGCTTCCATGGCGGCTTCCGAGTCTTCCATGCCGAGCCTGATCAGCATATCATCGTGTTTTTTCGCAACTTTTACCACCTCGGTCAGCCGGGTTTTCAGCCAGGCATCCCCCAGACTGGTGAGCGAACTTTGGGAAAAAAAATAGATCACACCTGCTGCCACCGCCAGGGAAGCAAAAACAAACGGCAGAGTAATCAATAGTATTTTGCTGTAGATTTTCATTATGAACTCCTCAAGTCCACCTTATGTATCCGGAAAATGTAGGGTGGGTGCAACGCAACGGAACCCACCTTATGCTTATGCACTTATGCACCCGATGTATCCGGAAAATGTAGGATGGGTGCAACGCAGCGGAACCCACCTTATGCACTTATGCGTATGGAAAAATCCGGCAGGCACGGCGAAGGTTCTGGTCATTGGCCACGGATATCGGTTTTTTCAGTAATATGGGGATAAATCGCCAACTGTCCAAGCTCATGTCCGTAGTCAACAGAACTCCTGCGGGCATGAACCGGGTTCAGGTAGTGGATCGGGTAGGCTGCTATATGGTCAAGTATCTTTATCTGAGCATATCCCCACAGCCTGATCTGTCTTTCAGTATCGGTTTCCAGCCGGGCGGTTTCAATCAGCTTGTCTGCCTTATCGTAGTGGGAAAAATTGACCTCCGGTCTATCGCCTGTCATCACAGTGGAATCCGAGTGGAAAAAACGGGTCAGGATGGCGTCAGCATCAGGGCGCCAGGCGATATAGACCACAATGGGATTCTTATTCCATCGGATTAATGTATGCATGGCGGCATGCCTGACAATTTTAAGTTTGCAGTCAATCCCTATCTGAGCCAGTTGTGCTTTTATGCTTTCATAATAACTGTGATAGACTGGATTTCCAGAGGTGACAAATTCCAAAGGGAAGCCTTCCGGATAACCTGCTTTCTCCAGCAACTGTCTGGCTTTTCCCAGATCCGTGGCATACTCCAGTTTCAGGATATCCACCTTTTTCTTTTCCAGGCCTCCGATGAGGATATCCGCAGGAACAGGCGCGTAAATGTTCCGGGCCACACGCCCGCCAAAACATTTCAGGAACACATTCCTGTCGAGCGCATAAGCAATGGCTTTGCGAACCCGAATGTCATCCAGAGGTTCCATGCTCATATTGAAATGGAGCATGGCCACCTCGCCAATGCCTTGCAGATCAACCACAATATTCGGATACTGCTCCATCAGTTCAACCCATCTGCTTTCAGGCACACCCTCTATGATATCCAGCTCGCCTGCCTTCAAAAAAGACTCCCGTTCCATGATATCGGGAACAGAGAGAATTTCGACCCCATCAAGACAAGGCTGCCCGCGGAAGTACTGTTTATTCGCCTTCAGACTGATGTTCCCCCCGGGAGTAAAATTTTCAACCATGAAAGGACCTGTCCCTGTCGGATGCATTTCAAATCGCTTCCGGCCCATTGTTTCAAACGCCTTCCTGCTAATGATAAAACCCCCGGGATATGTTGCCAGCCTGGAGTTGAAAAGGGTTGGGGACATGGGCTTTTCCAAAGTGATCCTGACAGAACAGTCGCCGTCTTTTTCCACAGTCATTCCGCTGTAGTCCCCGGAATAAAGGGGATTTACCTTATTTGCCGATCTTTGCAGGGACCAGACCACGTCATCCGCGGTCATCTCATAAGGTTCTGTTTCAGGGCCGGGGTGGAACATGATTCCTTTGCGCAGCGTAAATATTCGGACCTGCTTGCCATATATAATTTCAGGTTTTGGAATGCTTTGGGCCAGGTCAGGTTCAAGCTGGGTTGCGCTGCCCGGTTTGTAACGGATCAGTCTGTTGAAGATCATTTCTGCTATGGCGCGGTCCCGGGATTCGCTGGCAAAATGAGGGTCCAGCTTATTCTTCATATTTTCCATGTCTAAGCCAAACCGGAGCAACTTAGGGACAGAGGGCATCTCTGATGTTTTGTTTGAATCACCCAGAGCCAGCGTTTGTGACGCTGCCTCTTTTACCTGAATATGCAAGGCAGCCATTGTCAGAATGTTCAACACAATGAACAAGGGGATTATATTGTGTTTCATACCAGTTCCTTTCAGTCGCAAAGGCTCCAACCTTTGCATCAGTGTTATTTTTTTCAGAGGGTCATATAAATAATATTATATATACCTTTGACATATTATCAACATATTTATGTTGCTTTCATTAAAAAAAATTGGCATCCTTCAAAAAAATGGAAAGCAGCCAGCCATTGTCAGTAACCGTTTCAGGTGTCAGACAGGGCGCAACAGAGATGGTAATATTCGATCATTTCAGTGGGTTACAGACGTTCTTTCCACAACCTTTTACTTTCAACTTTTTCACCTTCAGCTTTTCACTATCAGAGGTTACAAAAATATATGGTATCAGCATCCCTGCGAAAATGCCTGATGCTAAAACGCGGGGGAGTGGTCAGCCTCGTGGGCGCGGGCGGAAAGACCAGCCTGATGTTCAGGATCGCCCGGGAGCTTTCGGAAGCTGGGGAATCTGTCCTGACCACTACAACAACAAAAATTTTTCCACCCACCAAAGAGCAGTCCCCCTATATTATCCTTTCTGTTTCTTTGAAAGAAATCCTGAAGAGAGCAAAGATGCTTTTGAAAGATACCCTTCACCTTTCGGCTGCCTTTGGACAGGCGGATGCCCGGGGAAAACTCCCGGGGTTTCCGCCGGAGTTCATTGACGAACTCTGGAAAGCCCGTGTGTTCCAATGGATATTGGTGGAAGCTGACGGCGCGGCCAGAAGGCCGCTGAAAGCACCTGCTTCCCATGAACCCGTGATTCCTGAGTCTTCCGGGTGGCTCATAGCCGTTGTTGGTCTGGATGCCGTGGGCAGACCTCTGGGGGAAAAATGGGTTTTCAGGCCCGAACTGTACGCTGATATCACCGGGCTTTCCCTGGGAGAATCTGTCACAGAGGCATCCGTTGGTGTTGCCATTATCCATGAAAAAGGGATGATGAAAAAATTCGGAATCCGGAATTCAGAATCCGGAATTTCTGGAAATCGGGCTGTATTCCGTTTTGTGTTTCTCAACAAAGCAGATCATCCCGGAGGACCGGAGGCCGGGCGGAAAATAGCGGGATTTCTTGAAAAGCATAATAATGAAAGCGCATTGAAAGGCATCCTTATCGGAAAAGCGTTGCATGACCCTCCGATCATGAAATATTACGCGTTCTGAGCGTCAGAGGATGAAACGGATTTTCGCCCGGTTCGGATTGCAGGGCAGAAAATCTGCCAGAATCAGCTATACAGACACCTTAAAATCAGTTTTTCATGGAGGAATGCCAATGAACAGGACTTTAAACAACTCTTTGCATGATCCTGCGGATGAATTATCCAAAGCGATCCTGTGTCATCAGTCTGGCCAACTAAAAGCGGCCGAAAAAATTTACAGGAAAATTCTTGAAGCAGATCCGAATCACCCGGGTGCCCTGCACCTGCTGGGTGTTATCGCACATCAGTCCGACAAAAATCAGGAGGCAGCGGACCTGATCAGCCAGGCCATCCGGATAAATCCCGGAGACCCGAATTATTACAACAATCTCGGGGCCGCCCTCAGAAATCAGGGAAGGCTGGATGAAGCCATTACCGCTTATCAGAAGGCCCTGCAAATCAAATCGGATTACGCGGGCGCGTACAATAACATCGGAAACGTGTTCCGGGAACAGGGTCGGCTTGATCAGGCAGTTGCGGCCTATCAGAACGCCATCCGGCTGGAACCGGATTTCCTGAAAGCCTACAATAACCTGGGAATAGCGTTAAAGGAGCAGGGCAGGACAGAGGAGGCGATCTCCTGCTATCAGCAGGCTGTGCAGATAAAACCGGACAATGCCCAAAGTTATGATAAAATGGGGAATATCCTCAGGGATCAGGGCAGGACAGACGAAGCCGCGGCCGCTTATGAAAAAGCCCTGCAAATCGGGCCCAACCCCGGAATTGAAGTCAAAAAGGCGATGATGATTCCCGCAGTAAACGAATCAGGGGAGCAGATCGAATTCGTCAGAAAAAGACTGACAGAGGGACTTGAATCATTAGAAAAGAGAAATATCAGACTGGAGGACCCGCATCATCAGGTGGGAACCCCCAATTTCTACCTGGCCTATCACGGCCTGAATGATAAGGAAATCCAGCAAAAAATCGCCGACTTCTATATCCGTGCCTGCCCGGACCTCGAAACACCAGCATCAAACATCAAACATCAAGCATCAAACATCAAACATCAAGCATCAAACATCAAACATCAAGCATCAAACATCAAACATCAAACATCAAGCATCAAACATCAAACATCAAACATCCAGCATCAAACATCCAGCATCAAACATCCAGCATCAAACTCGGCTTTGTTTCCCAGCATCTTTATCATCCGACCCAGCAGACGGTTGGAAAATTAACCCGCGGGATTATAAGAAATTTATCCAAAGAAAAATTTCATATCACATTATTCTGTTTTTCAGAAAAAGAGCGTCGAATGGCAAAGACCTTTGACGCTGCTGAAATTGTGGTTTTGCCGAATCGCTTAAAAGAGGCTCGTCAGAAAATTGCAGAACATTCATTGGCCATCCTGTTTTATCCGGATATCGGAATGGATTCCATCACCTATTTTTTGGCGTTCTCACGTCTCGCCACGGTACAGTGCGTGACATGGGGACACCCGGTAACCACAGGCATCCCCAATATGGATTACTTCATATCATCCGAAAACCTGGAACCGCCGGCCGCGCAGGAGCATTATTCGGAACGCCTTGTCCTCCTGAAACATCTCCCCGCGTATTATTACCGGCCTGCCCCGCCTGAGCAGGTCTTTTCACGGCAGAAATTCGGCCTTCCTGAAGATTGCAACCTGTATGTATGCCCCCAGGCGATTTTCAAATTTCATCCGGATTTTGATCCTGCATTGGCCGAGATTTTACGGCGTGATCCCCGTGCCCTGCTCGTTTTTCTCGAAGGGTCGTACAAGCATTTTACAAAACAGGTATGGGAGCGGTTTAAGTGCACATTCCCCGGGTCAGTGGATCGGGTGCGGTTCCTCTCCTTTATGCCGCATAACGATTTTTTATCCCTCCTGATGCTGGCCGACGCTCTCATGGATCCCCCCCATTTCGGAGGGGGCAACACCACTTACGAATCATTCGCCCTGGCTCGGCCGATTGTGACATGGCCCGGGCCTTTTATGCGCGGGAGAGTCACACTCGCATGTTGCAAACAGACAGGTGTCACCGACTGCGTTGCCAATGACGCACAATCCTACATCGAAATTGCCCTCCGCCTTGCCAACGACAAACCTTGGAGAGATGAGGTCAGAGACAAAATCAGGGCAAAAGCCGATCTCCTGTTTGAAGACATGGAAGCGGTCCGGGAACTGGAGCATTTCTTTGAAAAAGCCGTAAAACAGACAAATCCCCACACCTCTCACCCCGCACCCCGTGCCCTCTTCGACATTGAGAGCGAACTCAGAAAAGCGATTCAGTATCACCAATCGGGCCAGATTCACCCGGCTGAGGAGATTTATAAAAAGATACTTGAAATTGATCCGAATCATGGGGATGCGCTGCATTTATCCGGGGTAATTGCCCACCAGTCCGGCAGAAAAGAGAAGGCCGTGGAACTGATCAACAGGGCCATACAGAATAATCCTCAAAAAGCGTGTTATTACAACAGCCTCGGAATCACATTCCAGGATCAGGCCCGGACAGACGAAGCCATCGCATGTTATCAGAAAGCCTTGCAGGTAAAGCCGGATTTTGTGGAAGCATACAGCAACATCGGCTTTGCGCTTCAGGATCAGGGCCGGCTGAACGAGGCAATTGCCTGTTATCAGAAGGCCCTGAAATTTAAGCCGAACGACGCTGTGGCCTATAATGACATGGGAACCGCACTCCAGGATCAGGCCCGGGTGGATGAGGCGGTCGCCTGCTATCAGAAGGCACTGGAGAACAGGCCGAACTATCCTGAGGCTTATAATAACTTGGGAAATGCGTTCAAAGAACAGGGGAAATTGGACGAATCCATCCAAAGCTATAAAAAGGCATTGGAACTGAAACCGGACTACACCAAAGCATACAGCTATCTGATTCGCCAATTGCAGCAAACCTGTGCGTGGCAGGAGATTGAGGAACTCTCCCCCAAACTTGATCTCCTGACAAAAAAAGAACTGGAGAGCGGTGCAAAGACCTCTGAAAGCCCATTCATGAATCTGACAAGATGCACGGATCTCGCGCATAATTTTGCCGTGGCAAAATCCTGGGCTGATGACGCGGCAAAACCGATGAAACACCTGAACATCCGTTTTTCTTATGAGGAGAGGCGAAACCCGGTTTCTGTTCAGCGAAAAATTACCGTGGGGTATCTTTCAAGCGATTTTCGCAACCACGCGGTATCCCATCTCATGCTGGGGCTGTTCGGACTTCATAACCGGGATGCGTTTAATATCTTCTGCTATTCTTACGGAATAGACGACGGTAGTGATTACAGGAGACGCATATATGAGGATTGCGACAAATTCACTGATATCCGGGCTTTCAGCCATGGGGACGCTGCAAAGTGCATATATGACGATCAGGTGGATATTCTTGTGGAGTTGACGGGTCACACAAAAGACGGCAGGTTCGGCATCTGTGCGCTCCGTCCCGCGCCGATCCAGGCTACTTATCTCGGTTTTGCAGGCACGAGCGGGGCTGATTTTTTCGATTATATCATCACGGACAAAATCGTGACACCTGAGGATCATGCAGCCTTCTACGCCGAGAAGTTCGCATACATGCCCCAGTCTTTTCAGATCAACGACAACACCCAGGCTATTTCGGAGAAAAACTGGAAGCCCTCGGATTTCGGACTGCCCCAGGGGCGTTTTCTCTTTTGTTCGTTTAATCATGGCTACAAGATCGAACCGGTCATGTTTGATGTATGGATGCGAATTCTTCAGCAGGTTCCCCAAGGCATTCTGTGGCTGCCGAAGAAAAGCGAAACCGGCGTGAGGAATCTGAGACAGGAGGCTAAGGCAGGAGGCGTTGATCCGGAAAGACTTTTTTTTGCAGAAAGAATGCCGACAAAAGGCGAATATCTGGCCCGTATCAGACTGGCGGATCTGGTTCTGGACACCCGAATTTACAACGGCCATACCACCACAAGCGATGCATTATGGGCCGGCGTTCCTGTGATAGCTTTGCAGGGGAGCCATTATGCGTCCCGTGTCGCGTCGAGCGTTCTGACCGCGGTGGGACTCCCGGAGCTGATCACATACAGTCTGAACGACTATGAACGCCTTGCCGTGCGCCTGGCGAATCACCCGGAAGAACTGCATGAGATACGGAAGAAGCTTGAGAAAAATCGTCTGACAGCACCGCTTTTTGACACGCCGAGATTTGTGAGGAATTTGGAGAAAATTTATAAAAGGATGTGGGAGAATTTTTTATCCGGAGAGGGAACTGGGCAGATTGAGGTGAATGATTCCGGGAACAAACAGCAGGCAGATGTGAATCTTCCTTCATTCGCCCGTGTTCCTCTTCCAGATATGAATCTTGTTAAATCCTGAATGAATATGCCGGATACGGCTCTGTATCCGAATGCGCCGCATCGCCCGTTATTCGATATTGACAAAGAATTGAAAAAAGCGATGCAGTATTACCAGGCAGGGGAATTGACGCGGCTGAAGCGGTTTGCAGGAAGATACTGGAAATTCATCCGAATCATTCAGAATCGCTGCATTTATCAGGCATTATCGCTCACCTCACCGGCAGAGACGAGACCGCTCTTCATCTGATTAAAAAGGCCATACAGAATACCTCTGGGATATCCGCTTATCACAACAACCTGGGCGAAATATTAAGACGGCAGGGCAAGTCAGCCGAGGCGATATCCTCTTTTCAGCAGGCGCTGCATCTGAATCCGGATGATGCGAAAGCGCATAACAATATGGGAATTGCGTTCAAAGAGCAGGGCAGGCTTGATGAGGCCATATCTTCATTTCAAAAAGCGTTGGCCTTAAAACCGGACTTGGCTGAGGCATTGAATAACATGGGGATTGCTTTCAAGGAGAAAGGTGAGTTTGATGAAGCCATTTCATGTTATCAGAACGCTTTGAAATTAAAACCGAATCTTGCGGAGGCGTACAACAACATTGGAATTGCGTTCAAAGAGAAAGGCGACTCAGATCAGGCGATCTCCTCTTTTTACCAATCTCTGCGCCTGAAACCGGACGATGCCCAAGCCTGCTGCAACCTTTTCGACCAGTTGCAGAAAACATGTGCATGGCAGGAACTCGGAAGTTTGTCAGTCAGACTTGATGATCTGACAAAGAAGTCGCTCGACGCGGGAACAAAAACCGCAGAATCCCCTTTTCTGAACCTTACACGGTGCGCTGATCCGTCTCTCAATTTCGCAGTCGCAAAATCATGGGCTTTTGATATTGAACAGACGGTGACAGAGATGAATGTCATTCTTGCCCCGGAATCCACGGTTCATCATAGCAGAAATCTGTTTTCTCATCAGCAAAAAATCACCATCGGCTACCTCTCAAATGATTTCCGCAATCATGTTATCGCCCATCAGATGCTCGGACTCTTCGACATACACAATCGGGAGGATTTTGAAATTTTCTGCTATTCTCTCGCAGAGGATGACGGCAGTCATTACAGAAGGCAGATCGAGCAGGACTGCGATCACTTTGTTGACCTGAGCAGTCTCAGTCATGCGGATGCGGCAAAGCGCATATCCGATGATCAGATTCAGATTCTTGTTGATCTGATGGGATATACAAGTGGCAGCAAATCAGAGATATGTGCGTTTCGCCCTGCACCCATCCAGATCAGTTATCTCGGTTTTCTCGGTACGACCGGTGCCGCTTTTTTTGACTATATTATCACAGACAGAATTGTAACGCCCCCGGATCAGGCGGATTATTACAGCGAGAATTTTGTTTATATGCCCCATTGCTTCCAGGTGAACAACAATGCCCAGCCGATTTCGGATAAGGCGTGGGAAAAGTCGGATTTCGGACTGCCGGATGAGGGGTTTGTCTTTTGCTCGTTTAACAATACCTACAAGCTCGAACCGGTCATCTTTGACACCTGGATGAATATTCTCCGTCAGACTCGGGACAGCGTGTTGTGGCTGTTGTGGGAAAACGAGGCTGCTGAAAGAAATTTGAAACAGGAAGCTGAAAAAAGAGGCGTGGCCCCTGAACAGCTTGTTTTTGCAAAGGCTTTGCCATTGGATGAACATCTCGCCCGCATCAGACTTGCGGATCTGGCATTGGATACCCGGGCATACAATGGCGGAGCGACTACAAGCAATGCCTTGTGGGCCGGCATCCCAGTGATCACCATGCAGGGAAGTCATTTTGTATCGCGTATGTCTTCGAGTATTTTGGAGGCAATCGGCCTGCCTGAACTGATTACCCGCAACTCAGATGCATATATGCGTCTTGCCGTGCATTTGGCGCACTCTCCTGACAAGCTCGGGGCCATACGAATCAGACTTGAGAAAAATCGCTTAACCGAGCCGCTTTTTGATACCCCGGGATTTGTCAGAAATCTGGAGAACGCTTACAAAGAGATGCGGAATATTTTCTTGGCCGGGGAGAGGCCGAGGCAGATTGAATTAGGAATTAACCCTTAATTTGCATTATAACAACTCCAAAACTAGCGGGGGATTGCCAAATCCCCCGCCTTCACCACAGTTCGGATTTGCCAAATCCGGGCAACAAGGTTTTATCTATGACTTCTGAAACTCCAGACTGAGCAGAAAGTCATTTGAATCCGGCTGCTTTTCAACTGTAAATCCCGCTTTCCGTCCCAAAGCCAGCATGTGTCTGTTTTCAGACAGGACAAGTCCCCATACCTTTTCAACAGCACTGTCTTCCCTGGCAATTTTCAGACAGCGTTCAAGCAGGGCAGCCCCTATGCCTTTCCCCTGCCACGAATCACTGACCAGCACAGAAAATTCTGCACGTTTTCCGTCAGGTTCGGTGATGACACGGGCAACCCCTGATATTTTTTCGCAGCGTTCCTTGCCCTCTGCCGAAGGCGATTCATAAATCGCGGCCAGCGCAATTTCCCGATCATAGTCAATCTGGGTGAAACGGGCAACCACATTGTGACGAAGATGGCTTATGGGGGAGAAAAAACGATAATACACGCTCTGCGGAGAAAGCGAATTGAAAAGATCCACGAAAAGCGGCGCATCTTCGGGCCTGATGGGCCTTATGAACATTTTTTCTCCATTTTTTGTGACTGTATGACTCTCATGCTGATTGGGATAGGAACTGACAACGAGATGAAAAGGTGACGGAACCGGGGAGGGTTTCAAAAGAACCCTGGCATCTGCTGCCCGGATATCGTTTCCCACAACAAGCACGGGGTTCATGTCGAGTTCTTCGATTTCAGGAAAATCCGTCACAAGCTGGGACAGGCGAATCAGAATTTCTTCAAGCAGTTCCATATTGGCAGGGGGATGATTTCTGTAGCCCCGAAGGATGCGATGCACTTTTGTTTCTTCCATCATCCGTCTTGCCAGCAGGCGGTTCAGAGGCGGCAGGGCAATGGCCCGATCCTTGAGAACTTCGGTCATAATGCCACCCATGCCGAAGAGAATCACAGGACCGAAATCCCGATCCTTTTTGGCTCCTATTATGAGTTCATAATCCGGACGTCTGAGCATGGGCTGGATCGTGACGCCTCCGATGTCAGCATTGGGATTGTATGTCTTGGCCCCTGCCATGACTTTTCTGAACGCATCCCGCACATCCGCCTCGCTTGTCAGATTCAGTTTCACTCCGCCTGCATCGCTTTTGTGCGTAATCTCCCGGGAATATATTTTCATGGCCACCGGAAAACCTGTGTCCGCGGCCTTCTGAACCGCGTCGTCCTCGGAAACTGCCACACAAGTCGGATTCACCGGAATTCTGTATGCTGTGAGCAGGTCTTTTGCCTCGGTTTCAGTGAGAAGCGGATTTTTTCTTCCAAGACCTTCCTGAACAATCGCTTTTGCCTTTTCCCAGTCAAATTCCAGTTTCCCAGAAAGCTTGGGGGGAATCTCCTGAAGCATTTCAATATTTTTGCCGTAACGGTAAAGGTCCATGAATGCCCGGACCGCCCGCTCTGCTGTGTCAAAAGTGGGAATTCCCGCCTCATTAAAGATTTCCCGTCCTTTTTCCATATCTGGCCCGCCCATCCATGAAGCAAACACAGGATAGGGTTTTCTCTGGAGAATGTCGGCCAGTGATTTTGCTATGTCCGTGGGGTCGTTCAGTGCCTGAGGGGCCGTCATAATGAGAAGCCCGTTGATTTCCTTGGCTTTGAGACAAATTTCAACCACCTTCCGGAATCGTTCCGGAGAAGCGTCACCTAAAATATCAATGGGATTTCCATGACTCCAGTGGGGCGGGAGTATCCCATCCAATTTTGTGAGGGTTTCCGAACTTAGGCGCGCAGGTTCAGCACCGTAATGAGAAAGTGCGTCAACAGCCATTACTCCGGGACCGCCGGCGTTGGTGACGATGGCCAGCCCGGATCCCAGAGGCCGGGGCTGTTTGGCAAGAAGCTCCGCACAGTCAAAAAGTTCTTCAAAGGTTCTCACCCGGACCATTCCGGCCCGTCTGAAAGCGGCATCATAAACCGCATCTTCTCCGGCAAGCGCGCCGGTATGAGACGCGGCTGCCCGCGCACCTGCCTCGGAGCGACCTGCCTTATAAACGATAATCGGTTTTATCCGTGACACTGCCCGGGCCGCGCTCATAAAATTTCTGAAACGGGTCAGGTTCTCGACGTACATCACAATGCTGCTTACCCTGTAATCCCCGCCGAGATAATCAATAATATCTCCGAAATCCACATCCAGCATGGAACCGGTACTCACAAAATAGCTGAATCCCATTTTCTCTTTAATGGAAAGATCAAGAATGGACGTGCAGATGGCACCGCTTTGGGCGACCAAAGCCATTTTTCCGGGCAGGGGCATATGGCTTGCAAAACTGGCGTTCAGCTTTGACTGCGTGGAAACAATGCCGAGACAGTTGGGCCCGATAATCCGAAGCCCCGAAGCTTTGGCCTCTTTTCTGATGGCTGCTTCTATTTCCATGCCTTTCTCACCCATCTCTTTTCCGCCCGCAGAAATGATGATGACCCCCCCTGCACCGGCCTGAGCGCATTCTCTGACAATCTGGGGTGCGGTGGTTATTGGCGTGGCAATAACCGCGAGATCAATCGGAGACTGAATATCCGGGACTGAGGGGCTGGCTGGCAGATTCCAAATCGTTTTGCGTTTGGGATTTACCGGATAAATTTGTCCGGGATACCCTCCTTTAATCAGATTACGCATCAGGGCAGAACCAATGCTGCCTTTTTTTTCGCTGGCTCCGATAACGGCAACAGATTTCGGCTGAAACATTTTATTTAAATTATGAACGCTCATGGTCGGGTCCTCTTCGCTACACTATGATGTGCTGAAATAAAATTTTGACATCCTGAATTTTCATTTCAACACCCTCTGTTTTTAAGGTGTGAATTGAGGATATGCTGAATTTTTATTTCAGCTCTCCTTTTTTTAAACCTGCAATTATCATGTTCATGGCATTTAAAGTCAACAGGTAAAACAATAAGAATCAGGGCAATCGCATCAAATTTTGAAGATTATCAGTATATATCAGACATATTGCTCCTTTTGAGAACAGAAAATTCTGAAATTTTTTTTCCGGTTTCCGCATTTTTTTCGGACTGTCGGCAAAAAGAACTTTCACGTCTGCTGACAGCAGATTTTGTCTGAATTCAGATTAAGATTGTCATTTTGCATGCTGTTCCATCCTGCCTGTATTCCGGCTGGCATAAGTCACCTGTCATGCAGGATTCTGCGGAATATGAACTGTTCTCATTCCGTCATGCCGTGATTTTACGAATGTCTCCGACTCTCATCTTCCGACTTCCCTGCCGCCACGGAATTCGGTATTTCCGAAGAGGAGAAATCTGTCTCAAGCCAGTCGTTGCCTCTCGGTTTGGGCGGTTTGCAAAGATCACAGCTGGCTGAAATCTTATGCAGCCACAAAATCCATTAGAATCAGAAATATATCAGCTTTTACAATAGAAGACAAGAAAAAAATCGGTGATTCTTCCGATCCGGATCCAAACTTGGATTTTTTTTTGACAAATCTGCTGTTTTGTGTTATCCCTGATAAAAAATGTCAGGAACAGGTTCCGAACCGGGTATGCTGGGGATGTTATTTGGTCACGATTGCTTACGATCTTCTTTGTCGTATGCACCGCAGATGCATCCGGTGTCAGAGCAAATTGACAGGAGGGAATATTTATGAAAAAGTATCATAAAATACAGACGGTCTATAAAAGAGACCCGGCAACAAGGCACAAAACGCTTATTGAAGGGGATTTCTCAAAGCCTGAATTTGAGTATCTCAAAGAGAATGAATGGATTTTCACTGAAAAAGTTGACGGCACAAATATCAGGGTGATGTTTGAAGAGGAACATATCGCTTTTGGCGGGAAATCAGACAAGGCTCAGATACCTGTGAGACTTGCCAACAGTCTCAACGAGAAGTTTATGCCGCTTGCTGAAGATTTCCGCAATATTTTCAAAGACGCTGATGCCTGCCTATATGGTGAGGGATACGGCGCGACAATTCAGAAAGGCGGCGGCAACTACCGGCAGGATCAGAGCTTCGTACTGTTCGATATAAAGATAGGCCCATGGTGGCTTCAGAGAAAAGATGTTGAGGATATCGCCAAAGACCTCGGTCTTGATGTGGTTCCGATCATCGGCACCGGCACATTGGCAGAAATGGTCAGAAAAGCCGGAGAGGGGTTCAATTCAGTCTGGGGGGATTTTATGGCTGAGGGGATCGTTGCCAGACCGTCAACCGAACTGATGGGGAGGAACGGCTCCAGAATTATCACAAAGATCAAATACAAAGATTTCAGAGCGGTCTGAGAAAGAAACCCGGCTTTTTATGCCCGGAGAGGAATCGGCCCGTCAGGAAAAGAGCCTGGTTTCTCCGCCCCAAAAAAAACCCGGGTTTTTACGGCAGAAGCCGGGTTTCTTTTTTTGTCCTGCACAGGCAGGAGATTAAGACGCACCCGTTAGACCATCCCTCTTTCCCGGGCAATATTCATATAAGTTTCAACAGTATTTTTTGGCAGAGCGCATCTTTCAGAGGCGTCCTTTTGCACGAGATGTATCGCATCAGCGTCGCATGTCGGAACGCATAGGCCGCAACCAATACATCTTGCCGTGTCAACCTGGGCCACATCTTCGATATGGATCGCATCCATCTGGCAGCGTTCCTCACAAATTGCACATGCAGTGCAATGCTCCTCGTCAACAGCGGCATAATAATTTGTTGCCACAGCTTTGGCAGGCTCATCCAACTGACTCAGATTTTTCAATATCTGGCAACAGCAGCCACAGCAGAGGCAGATATTTGAAGGCTTCTGCGAATTTCCGGGCTGAAGCACAAGCCCTTCCTCCATGCCCTTGTTCAAAATTTCCAAAGCTTCTTCCTGAGAAATGGAACGCCCCAGACCGTTTTCCTCATAAAAGAACGCACTGCCTCCGAAAATCAGACATGCTTCCCCGAGTTTGCCGCATTCTTTTCCGAGCATTCCCTGTTCCTTTCTGCATATACAGGGCGCAACAACAATTTTTGACTGGGCTTTAATGATGTTCTCCGCCTCTTCATAAGGTGTCACCATCATTTCCGCAGAAAGGCTTTTTAATATCGGGACCACTCTCAGTTGTTTGGTTTTATGGTTTTCCCAGGTCTTCGCCAGAAAAGGCATGTATTCGTTCACATCACGGATCAGTTCTTCGCTCAGATCATTCACATGATATTCCCATATACCGATCACAAACTGAGCCGCCGAATACAGCTTCCGTCCGCCCTTGCCTGCACGGAAGATCAGGCCCTTTTTTGACATGCTTTCGAGATGCTGCGCCATTTCCGCCTCGTCCGCTCCGAGCCTTTTGGCAACAGCCGAAGGCGGTGCCGGTTTCATGGTCAGGGCCATAGCTGCTTCTGCTTCCCGGGGCGTAAACAGTTGTTTCAATATCCTAAGTTCAACACCTGAGTCCGTAGCAGGAAAACCTGCCGGAAGATTGTCCAGATGCTTTGCAAGCTTTTTGTAAGTATCCTCACTCATTAATATTATCTCCTCTGTAAATCAGGTAAAAGGTTGATTTTTCTCAGTTGTCCATAATGGGACAGGGCATTTGGGGTTCAATCCGTTCCCGGCAATAAATTGCAGGGCTATTTCAGAATATCCACTATTTCATGGTCGGTAAAGCCGAATTGTCTTAAAATTCTGAGTACATAAGCCGGAGCGAATTCACCCGCCCCCATATCAATGGGGACTATTCTTTTCCTGCCTCCGACATGGCGGAGGTACAATTGATGGTCCCCTTTGCCCTGTCTGTGAAAGGCACAGCCGCCGCGCTTCAGAATGCGTATCAGTTCTTTCGGTTTGAGGGAAGGTATATTCTTAGGCATAAACCGCTCTCAGTTCATAAGTTCCCAGACAGGGCGACCTTTCCTCCACAGTCAGAAATTCATGAAGTTCCTTTATGGAGATCGGTGCCGTGTAAACATCATCTTCCGAACGGCATACATCATTAAAAGAATCAGAAGCTTCCCGAATGCTTCGGACAGCATCGTCTTTTGTCAGTCCCTGTCCTGCCAGTCCGTTCTCCAGACACAGAGCCACCCAGTAGTTTCCACTTTTGCGCAATACAAGCGTGTAAAAATCCATTTCTCCTCCTCGGATATAAATATCCTGATTATAACGGTTTTAGGGGAGGCCCTTGAACGTGCCTGTGAACCCTATATGCATCAAGCTAAAATTGCCGGACGGGGTTTGCAACCCCGTCCGAAACTTATGGGTGTGTCCCACCTTTTACACAGAGAGCAGATTTCAGATTTTGCCGCTTAGGATCACGCTGTGGCTCATAAGTGACAATTGGCAACATATTCAGGCTCTTAACTGA
>Ga0190283_1000638_pt1 | contig 17831 bp, 16 predicted proteins | sample 48691801_MG_FD_161669 | JGI IMG/M metagenome (GOLD analysis project Ga0190283, IMG submission 161669) | Hydrothermal vent microbial mat bacterial communities from Southern Trench, Guaymas Basin, Mexico - 4869-18-0-1_MG | ecosystem: Environmental > Aquatic > Marine > Hydrothermal vents >...
AACACAGTTTTCAAAAGTATTTCCATATTACGGCTTTACGATGGATCAGGTTATCAGTGTGCATCAGTTGGTTGGAGATGCCCTCATAATGACTAAACCGAAGTCTAATGAGAAGAAGCCTGAGGTCGAGGTTGAGGCCGACGAAGAAACTGCACGAACAGGGTTTTAAACTTATTTATTTAATTACTAACTTAGCTTGAAAAACCGAATATCGGTTTTCCTGAGAGGAGACATAAAATGGCAACTTCAAAAGATGAAATGAAGCATACGTTTCGTAAGTTTGAAGACGGTGACAACGAATGGGGCAACTGGCAGGAAATGATCTTTAATGAGGATCATTCCCATAAATGTCCAACCTATGTGCATCGGACACCTCCTTGTCAGGGTAGTTGCCCCTCAGGTGAAGACATTCGTGGTTGGTTGCAGATAGCCAACGGCATTGAAAAACCAACGGCTGAGACGGACTGGAAGGAATATGCTTTCCGCCGTTTAACCGACGCCAACCCCTTTCCTGCCATGATGGGCAGGGTTTGTCCTGCCCCATGTGAAGACGGTTGTAACCGTAATGAAGTCGATGATTTTGTCGGCATCAATGCTGTCGAACAGTTCATTGGTGACTCTGCGCGTGAAAATAGCCTCAAGTTTGAAGCAGGTAAAGCTTTAACAGGTAAAAAGGTAGCCATTATTGGTGGCGGACCTGCAGGGCTGGCGGCTGCCTATCAGCTTCGTCGTATTGGACATGCCTCTACAGTATTTGATGACCACGCAGAACTAGGCGGCATGTTCCGCTATGGCATTCCGGGCTATCGAGTCCCGCGTGATTATCTGGCGGCTGAAATCCAGCGCATTGTCGATATGGGTGACATCGAAATCCGTCTTAATACCCGTATCGGTAAAGACATCAGTGTTGAAGAGATTGAAAAAGACTACGACGCAATCCTCTGGGCTATCGGTTGTAAAAACGGCCGTGCACTGCCAGTGCCGGGCGCTGATGCACCCAACTGTGTAACCGGTGTTCAATTCCTGGAAGCTTTTAATAAAGGTGACATGCACGTTACTTCACAGCACGTTGTCTGTGTGGGTGGTGGTGATACTTCGATTGACGTTGTTTCGGTCGCGCGACGGCTGGGTGCGATTAAAAACCCGCAGCCAAAAGACAGCAAAGAGCATGCGGAAGCGGTCGTGCTGGGTTATGTGACACACGATGCCATTGAAATCGCCCAGAAAGACGGTGCTGATGTGACACTCACATCACTTTTCCCCAAAGCGAATATGACTGCAGCCGAGCATGAAATTCTGGATGCTCTGGAAGAAGGTGTGACTATTCTTGATGGCTATATGCCAGTTGAAGTCGTTCTGGATGATGATGGACGCGCAACTGCCCTGAAAATAGCCCAATGCAAAATTGAAGGGGATTCTCCAGTATTTCCACTTGAAGTTATCGAGGGCACTGAAAAGATCATTGAGTGTGATCTGATTGTTTCTGCGATAGGGCAGACAGGTGACCTGGAAGGCGTGGAAGAATTTGGTAACGATAAAGGCCTGATAGACTCAGACCAGTACTACCAGGTGCCCGGCAAAGAAGGCCATTTTGTCGCTGGCGATATTGTTCGTCCGCATCTGCTGACAACTGCAATCGGCCAGGCATCGATTGCTGCTGAGAGTATTGACCATTATTTCAATCAGGAAAAACTGAGCAAGCGTCCCAAGGTGGACAAGCATCAGTTCAGCCTTCTTAACAAGCTGAATGAAGCTGGATTAACGCCTGAAAATTACGACCATCGCGGTGAAACGCGTGGCACTAATGAAGCAGACTTTGCGATTCATAACTATGAAGATCGCTCCAAGCACGAAGTGATTGCATCGACAGAAATGTTCCTCGGTCATTTTGAGTATCAGGCGCGGCATAAACGAGCTGAAGAGGTGCCCAGTTCAGAGCAGGTTATCGGCCATTTCGCGGAAAGAATTGTTCCGCTTTCGGAAGAAGATGTGCAGGCTGAGGCGGGTCGCTGCATGAGTTGCGGTATGTGTTTCGAATGTGACAATTGTGTTATTTACTGCCCTCAGGATGCGGTTTATCGTGTACCCAAGGACAAATCCACAACAGGGCGTTATGTTGCAACTGACTACGATCGTTGCGTGGGTTGTCATATCTGTGCAGACGTATGCCCGACCGGTTACATCGACATGGCATTGGGTGAATAAGCCTGAACAGGTACTGATTATGAAATGTCATAGTTCACAGGTATTGATCTTGCTGTTGCTGGCTTCCTTGCTTGCAGCATGTGGTGGTCAGCCACCTGAGCCACCCAAGGCGGTTCGTCAGTTCAGCGATACCCAGGCTTGTGTCGAGCCGCTAGCAGAGATGCGTAAGAACCACATGGAATACATTCTCCATCAAAGAGACGAAACCGTGCACGCAGGCATTCGTACCCGCAAGCATAGCTTTGAAGAATGTATTAACTGCCACGTTGCACAGCGTGAAGACGGCAGCTATCCAAGCGTAGGCACTAAAGATCATTTTTGTAGTAGCTGCCACGCTTATGCGGCAGTAAAGATTGACTGTTTCCAGTGCCATAATGACAATCCCGTAAGGCCGTCGATGCTTTCGCTAGACAATGCAAATTATCATGCAGACACGACTGACAACCTGGTTGTGCTGGAAAAGCCAGAAGAAGGCGGTAAACTGTAATGCGTTCAAGAACGAAAACTCCACTTGAAAAAACGGTTGATTCCGCCCGCCGCGGTTTCCTGCAAAAAACTGCTGTGGCAACGGCTGCAGTAACGCTCGCACCCGGTGTATTTCTTCATCAGGCAGAGGCAAAGCCCGCTGATCAGGCCATCACATCTAAACAGCGTTGGGGCATGTTAATCGACGCCAATAAATGTGCCGAAGGCTGTAGTGCCTGTGTTGACGGTTGTAACGATGAACATAGCCTCAAAGGACAGGGTCGCCCGGACACAGATGTGCAGTGGATACGGAAAGTATCCGTTAAAGACCGCGCAACAGGTCATAGTTTTACCTTACCCATGATGTGCCAGCATTGCGAGACAGCGCCTTGCGTTGATGTCTGCCCGACGGGCGCTTCCTTTAGACGCGTTGACGGCATTGTGTTGGTCGACAAGCATATCTGCATCGGTTGTCGCTATTGCATGATGGCCTGTCCTTATAAGGCCAGATCCTTTGTTCATGAAGATACCGATGATCAAATGCCTTACGCGCCACGCGGCAAGGGTACGGTTGAAAGCTGTACGCTTTGTGTTCACCGTGTTGATGCCGATGGTGACAAAACGGTACCGGCCTGTGCTGAAGCCTGCAATGCTGAGGGTCATGAGGCGATGGTGTTCGGAGATATGAACAATCCAAATAGCAGAATTTCAAAATCTCTGAAAAAATATGGTGGCACTCAGATCCGCGCTGATCTGGGATTGAATACAGGTGTTCGTTACTGGGGAATATCCTGACAGGTATTACACTTATGAAGAAAAAAATTCATTACACCTCGATTGAGGGCAACAGCAGTGGGTTTTATCTGCTGGTAGCCGTGTTAGGACTAATCACTGCGATTGGTCTGGCTGCTGCCTATTACATGGAGCACCACGGACACTGGGTAACCGGCATGAACAACCAGGTTGTCTGGGGTATGCCGCATGTGTTTGCAATATTTCTGATTGTGGCAGCGTCAGGTGCTCTGAATGTAGCATCAATTGGTTCAGTATTCGGCAAATATATGTACAAGCCCCTGGCACGTTTATCAGCCATACTCGCGCTTGTTCTGTTAGCGGGTGGATTAATGGTGTTGGTGCTTGATCTGGGGCATCCTGATCGCTTGATTGTTGCGATGACCTATTACAACTTCAAATCAATTTTCGCCTGGAATATCTACCTCTATACTGGTTTCTTTGCGATTGTGGCTGTGTACATCTGGACCATGATGGACAGAACGGTGAGCAAACATTCAAAAAAGGCCGGCATTTTTGCATTTATCTGGCGGCTTGCACTGACAACCGGTACCGGATCAATCTTTGGTTTTCTAGTTGCAAGGCAGCATTTTGATGCCGCGATTATGGCGCCAATGTTTGTCATAATGTCTTTTTCTTTTGGCCTGGCAATCTACCTGTTAGTGTTACTCTATGCCTATCGCTGGACCGGCAGGCCACTGGGTGACGTTGTTGTAAATCGCCTGAAAAACCTGCTCGGTGTTTTCGTTGCCGCGGTTTTGTATTTTGTCATTGTCAAGAATCTAACAAACCTCTATGCCACAGAACACCATGGTGTGGAAGGTTTTATCCTTACAGATGGCGGTGTCTACACATTCCTGTTTTGGGTTGTTCAAATTGGTCTCGGCAGTATTTTACCGCTGATAATACTTTTTTCATCGCTGAGCAAGTCAAGAGCAATGATCATACTGGCAAGCATATTGGTGGTTATCGGTGGTTTTGCGCAGATATACGTAATTCTTATCGGTGGTCAGGCTTATCCACTGGTCATGTTCCCCGGCATGGAAGTCAGCAGTACATTTTTTGACGGCGTTGTGAATACATATACGCCGACGTTACCAGAAATGTTATTAGGCTTTGCAGGCGTTGCGCTGGCATTACTTGCAGTTACTTTTGCCATTAAGATATTGCGTTTCTTACCTGAGAGCCTTGCTGATGATGTCGTCGATCCGCATACGGTTGTTGAGAAAGAAGCTGGTTAACAGCTGCAATAAACAAATAGAAAAAAGCCGGTTTGATTGCCGGCTTTTTTGTTCTTATACTGCCTGAAGATGTCCCGAGTTTATATTTCCGCTGCGCATAAATCATCTGGCAAAACAACGCTCTCGATCGGGCTGTCAGCTGCGCTTTCTATGCGTGGTTTGAAAGTGCAGTGTTTCAAAAAAGGCCCGGACTACATCGATCCAAAATGGCTGGAAAAAGCCACAGGAAGCCCCTGTTACAATCTTGATTTTAATACCATGGAGCACGAAGAAATCACGGAACTTTGTGCTTATCATTCCAGCAACGCAGATTTTTCTCTCATTGAAGGTAACAAGGGATTGTTCGATGGCGTAGATGTAGCGGGTTCTGATAGCAACGCAGCACTCACGAAACTTCTGGCAACGCCAGTGATTCTGGTTGTTGATTGTTCAGGGATTACCCGTGGTGTTGCTCCATTATTACAGGGCTATAAGAACTTTGATTCTGAAATTGAAATAGCTGGAATTATATTGAACAAAGTTGCAGGTGAGCGTCACGAACAGAAATTAACAGCTGTTGTTGAGCATTACACAGATTTTCCATTGCTGGGTGTTGTTCGAAGAAACCCGGAAATGGAAATCAGGGAGCGACATCTGGGCCTGATTCCGAGTAATGAAGAAGGAGCGGCGGAGAAAATGATTTCGCGTCTGGCTGAAATTGTTGCCAGCGAAATTGATCTGGATGAAGTGCTGAATATCGGCAATAAAGCTGGACAACTGCCCGTCAGTGAAAAATCTGCAACAACAGATAGAGTGAAAAATATCAAAATTGGCATACTTCGTGATGCAGCCTTTGGATTTTATTACCCTGACGACCTGGAGTCGCTAGAAAAGCATGGAGCAGAGCTGGTTTTTATTAATGCCCTGGAAGACAAGAATTTACCCGTAGTGGATGGATTATTTATAGGCGGAGGCTTCCCTGAAACGCAGGCTGAAAAACTGGCGGCAAATTACTCACTACGAAACGCGATCAGGGTGGAAATAGAAAAAGGGCTGCCAGTTTATGCGGAATGTGGTGGCTTGATGTACCTGACGCGGAGCATCCACTGGCATGGTCGCAGCTATGAAATGGTTGCTGCGTTACAGGCCGATACGATAATGTATGATCGCCCAGTAGGCAGAGGTTATGCAAAATTGCAGCGGCTGGACGATGCGCTCTGGGGAAATCATTCTGGTATTTATCCAGATGAAATGCCGGCCCATGAATTCCATTATTCCAGACTGGAAAATATCGAACAACCTCTGCAATATGCTTATAAAGTTTTGCGTGGTAAAGGTATTGACGGTGAGCATGACGGCATTATTTATAAAAACCTTCTAGCCAGTTATGCGCATCTGCGAGACACCAGTCAATATCACTGGACAGAGCACTTTCTTGAGTTTATACGAAACAGGATTGACAAATGATTACAGTAACTGAAAAAGCCGCCGAACAAATCCGCCTGTCTGCCGAGCAGGGCGACATGCAGGCCTTGCCACTTAGATTGGCGGCACAGAAAATGCCGGATGACAGCATTCATTATGGCATGGGTTTTGACGATGCCGGTCATCCTGAAGACAAATCTTTTACTTCTGCTGGTATCGATATTGTGATTGCACCACAAAGTTTTGAATTATTGCAGGGGACAACACTTGATTTTGCAGAACTTGAACCAGGCAGTTCTGAATTTATTTTCTTGAACCCGAATGATCCGAACTACACAGTATCTCAGGAAGGGGACTGATTTATGCGAGGTAAAACACTAGAACAGTTAATTGAAGTGGCGCTTGAAACTGTCGATGAATTATTTCCCTGGGATTTGGAGGAATTAATGAATGATGAAAAAGATATGCTATTGCTGGATGTGCGCGAGCACACGGGCTTTGACGCAATGAAAATAAAAAATTCTATTAATGTACCGCGTGGCGTTCTGGAATCGGCCTGCGAATATAATTATGATCAAACCGTTCCGGAACTGGTAGAGGCACGTAATCGATCGGTTGTGGTTATTTGTCGTTCTGGCAAGCGTAGTGCACTGGCTGCACAAACTATGCAATGGATGGGGTATGAAAACGTTGTTTCCCTGAAGCTGGGGGTGAAAGGCTGGAACGATTCCGACCTGCCGCTTTTTGATCAAACAGGAAAGCAGGTCGATGGCGATGAGGCAGCAGAATTACTGGAGCCACCGTTACGGCCTGAGCAAATCAAGCCATAAATAATTTTATAGAGCAGGCCTGAGAAAATGGGAGCCGAAAAAACAAAAGTGTTCGCAAAAATACGGGCCGGCCTGATATTGGCTAATTTCATTGTGACCGTACCATTTATTATTGTTCTCATGTACCTGTTTAAAAAGAATCCTGTAATCAGCCACAAAATACGGGCAGGCTGGTCAAAATTACAGATGAAAATACTGGGTATCAAGGTCGAATCACAGGGCGCACAGGATCTGGATGCAGATATGGTACTGATGAACCATCAAAGCCTGCTGGATATCATGATTATGGAGTCGTTGCATAATAAAAACCTTGCCTGGGTCGCAAAAAAAGAAATCGCAGACATGTTTTTTTACGGGCATATTTTAAAAGCCCCGGATATGATTATTATTGACCGCGAGAACAGAACAGGTATTGTTACTTTATTAAAAGAATCATCCGACAGACTGGAGAAGGGGCGTCCTATTGCAATTTTCCCGGAAGGTACGCGTAGCGATGGATGTCGTTTATTAGACTTCAGGCCGGGTGCAAAATTAATTGCAGAGCGTGTCAATGCGTATGTTCAACCTGTCGTATTTATCGGTACACGCCACATCATGGACTCGCTGGATTTTACTCATAATCCGGGAACAGTTAAGGTGATTTATCTTGACGCTATAGAAGCAAAAAAAGGAACTGACTGGTACGATCAGGTTTGGCAGGCCATGGAAAAGACACTACAGGAATACACCGGAGAGACATGGGCTGGATGTGAAGCTGCCTGAGCAGCAGCAGTTTCAATTTTGGAACCTCTGATCCTGCTTCGCCTCTTAGTAGCTTATGTTTTGTTACCGTTTAAAAATAATGCTTATGATCTTTTCGACGCTTGCCGGCTCGTTGTACGATAACGCCTTTAATTAAATCCAGTCCTGATATTTCCATAACAGTGTAATCTGTCCTCATGGGTTTCAGGAAATATTTATCCTCCTGAATTAACAGCTGTCGGAAAATGTATTCATCGTTCGGATTGGCGAGCACGAAGCAACCATTCTTAATAGTCCCCGCCGGATCGATAACGATAATACAACCGGTAGGAAATTCAGGTTCCATGCTGTCATCCAGCACTTGTAGGGAAAACAGTGCATCGGACTCGCAGCCTGTCTGTTCAATAAAAAAATTACTTTCTTTGTTGCTCATTACTTGCTTCGATGGTTAGAAAACTCTGTATTCTGTCTATGGGCGCCCGGTTCGTACCAGTCAAGGTGATCCCGTAATTCAACGACCTTGCCAATAATAATCAAGGTTGGTGCTCGCACATTGGACTCATTTACAATATCGGGTAAGGTTGAAATCGTACCACGATGTACGCGCTGATTCCGTGTAGTGCCTTGCTCAACTAGTGCAGCTGGCATATCCTGGCTCATGCCATGATTAATGAGCTGTGTGCGGATTTCATTGATCGCAGTGAGTCCCATATAAAAAACAATGGTCTGGTTTTCCTGGACCAATGGCTGCCAGTTGATATTTAGCGTACCATCTTTCAGGTGCCCGGTTATAAAAACCACAGACTGAGCATAATCACGATGTGTTAACGGAATGCCAGAGTAGGATGCACAACCGGAAGCTGCTGTGATACCAGGTACAACCTGAAAATTCACATTAGCCTGCGCCAGCCGGTCAATCTCTTCCCCACCACGGCCAAAAATAAACGGGTCGCCGCCTTTTAACCGACAAACGCGTTTACCCTGTTTGGCAAGATCGACCAGCAGTTGATTGATCTGATCCTGTGGGACGCTATGATCGTCTTTAGCCTTACCGACATAAATCATTTCCGCGTCACGCCGCGCCATATTCAGGATGGCGTGTGAAACCAGGCGGTCATAAATAATAATATCGGCCTGTTGCATCAGACGTAGTGCTTTGAAGGTCAGCAGGTCAGGATCGCCCGGGCCGGCACCAACCAGGTAAACTTCACCTTCAAGCGGCCCGGTGTCTTCGGTATCAATCATGTTTTGCAGTTGTTGCCGGGCTTCCTCATCGTGGCCGGAGAGCACCAGTTCGGCAACCGGACTATTCAGTACTTTTTCCCAGAAATAACGTCGGCTACCACTTTCAAAATGTTGTTTAACCTGTTCGCGGAAAGATTCCACCAGCGAGGCCAGTCTTCCATACGCAGCAGGTATGAGCGCTTCCAGCCTGGAGCGTAACTGGCGCGCCAGCACAGGCGAGGCGCCACCCGTCGAAACAGCAATCATGACGGGCGATCGATCGAGAATGGAAGGTACAACAAAACTGCAAAGGTCTGGATTATCAACAACATTGACTGGAATATTCCTGGCCTGTGCAAGACTTGATACTTCTTCATTGACCCCGCGATCATTAGTGGCTGCAATAACTAGTAGAACATTATCGAGGTCGTTTTCTTCAAACTTTCGGGATTCATATTGAATGTTACCCTTGTCGACTCTGGACTGAAGTTCATCATTGAGTTCTGGAGAGACAACTTTAATTTCAGCGCTGGCCTTACCAAGCAGTTCAACTTTACGGGCAGCAACCGACCCACCACCTACGACCAGGCAGTTGCGTCCTTTGAGTGAGAAAAATACGGGGAAAGAATCCATGGTTACACTATCTGTCAGTAGCAATAAGCAGGCAGATTATACACTGCCAGAAGAGGTAGCGCAGACGCAATCATCTATTGTTGTAGCTGTGATAATTGCTTCAGCATTACAGTGGTGATGTGACTTAGCTTTTTTCGCATCACAGAGCCAATCGCATCTGTCTGCCCAAATACCGGTGCAAGCAATTGTTCACCGACCATGGAAAGGATTAGCATCGCCTGGACCTTCTCCTGATATTCCGGGTTTACTTGCAGTATTTCTTTAACATGATTGTTTTCCGCACAACTGTTTTCAGTATCCGCAAGAATTATGGAAATATCTCGCCGACGCAGCGAATCGGATTTAATTGCCTGGAAGTAATCTTCAATCGCTTCAAAAAGAGCCACGGCTGCGTCCTGGTTATTCAGTTTTTCAATGACCTTGCGGGTCGTTTTCAGAAAGGCCTGACCTGCCGGGCCTGTCACTCTGCATAATTGTTCTGCTACCGGGTTTTGCCTGTCTACACAGCTTTGTAATTGCTGCCTGATGGTTTCATGCCCGACCTGTGCTGCTGACTGCCCGGGCAGATCATCCGGCTGCGCCTTGAGGAAGCCTATATAAAAGCTGGTTCTGCGTTGGCCGCGATCCCAGAGTTTTTGTTGTTGTTCCGCACTAATCAGCCCCGGTTGCAAAACCAGCCGGATCGAATCAATCATGGCCTGCTGGTCTTCTTCGAAGGGCAGAAACTCAACCAGGAAATCAGCCAGGACTGGACCCATATCGCCGTTGGCGACGGCCTTTTTTTCCAGCATTCGTCGGGCATTTTCTGAATTAGGTGTAATCCACCAGGCGTGGCGGGCCAGCTCATTGTTGAGTCCCGGCGCGTGCACTACTGCTACAACGGCTTCATTCTCACCCAGCAATAATAATTGTTTCAGGCTGTCTTCCGTTCGTTCCTGCCCCATGCGAGTCCAGCGTTTGAGATAAATAGGATAACCACCTGGAGAACCAAGCACGTGTGTGGAAAATAATTGCCGCACTTCCTTTAAATAGGCCTCGTCTTTTCCAGTAGGATTGAGCGGCACTTTGGCTTCACCTTTTTCTGACAAGGCAAAGACTGTCATTTTTGATTCATCAATACGAACTGCCTGCAACTCCTGTCGCAGGAGTACATTCAGCCGCAGGCTGTCTTCAGGAGAAAGTTGTTGCATAAATGAATCGAAAGTTTGCTGAACGTATAAACTGATTAAAACCCGTTTTCTCTATAGAGGTTTCCAGAATAAGACAGATTGTGTAGAAGGTTGGTGCTGAGGAACGAAGCCCAACATCTGGCATTCAATCAAGCACTGTTGTTGGGCTTCATGCTTCAGTACCAACCTACGAAAAACTTATGTAATATTTGGCTAGTTTAATTGAATTCTCTGTCCCCAGGGAACCGTTGTTTTACCTTTTACCAGCCAGATCACCGGGTAGGCAGGTTGCTGTTCCGGGAAGTCACCCTGAGCATCGGTAAAATAGATCAGCAGATCCGGTTGTTGATCCATCGAATCAATCCATCCAAACACAGGCTTGAAGCTGGTTCCGCCGCCGCCGGTAAATTCATCCGGCAGTTCCAGGTCTTCCCAGGATTCAATCACCCAGGGGCCTTCTTCAACCATGTTTGAATCACAGGCGTGAAGGGTGATCCTGGCACGCAATTGCCCCTTGATGGAGTCAACTTCGGAAATGAATTCCTGCATTTCCTTTTTGCTGATCGAGCCACTGATATCCAGTGCTATGACCAAATTAAGCTGTGCGCTGCGTAATCTGGGATAAATAGCGGGGTCGCCACGGCGGCTGGAAGGCCGGGTGTAGCTGTAGTCATCACGGGCTGTAGCACTCATATAACGTGCCAGCAACATGCGCCAGGGCAGGCGCGGTTGTAGTAAATGGTCTACCAGTCGTGCCATGCCACCGCTGAGTTTGCCAGCTTGTTGTGCCTGCTGTGCAGCACCGGCAAGGCGTTGTTGCCATTGAACATCCAGTGTTTCCTTTTCCTGTTGCTTGAGTGGAGGAGGTTGGGGGGCGCCACCTGCGCCCTGACTGCTTTCCTGCTGTTGATCCTTGCCTCCACCCGACTGCTCTTCCTCAGCGTTTTGACTTTGACCGCCTTTGCTTTGCTGATCGTTGTCTTTATTTCCGGTGTCACTATTTTGTTCCTGATTGTCTGTTCCTTCGTCAGGACTATCATCATAAATATGCTGGTCGAGGGTATCTTTTTCGTCTGTGTGATCATCCAGACAGGGGTAGATTTCCTCGGCGGTCATGCCCTCAAAGCTGCGCTCGAAGAGAATCCCCGGCGGTGGCTCCAGACCTTCTTCCAGCAATAAAGGATTAATAGCGTAATCGCAGGCGATGTCCCAGCGGTGTTTTAGTCGGTGTTGGCGGCGGGCGAAATGTGACAGCGCACAATGCAAGGCTTCATGGGCGAGGATGAACTGCAATTCATGTGGTTGCAGCTCTTTGATGAACTCTGAATTGTAATAAAATTTTCGCGCGTCGGTAGCCGTGGTGAGACACCAGTCTGGATCGGCCGCCACCATCGGCAGTCGTAAAACAAGCGCGCCCAAAAAAGGCTTATCGAGAATCAGGCGGGTGCGAGCAGCAGTGAGTTTGTTTTCGAGCGCAGTGAGATCGTTCATTTATCTGGACCTAAATCCTGCAAGCGATCATACGCACATAGCACAAGCTCTTGATCCGTAGAGCGATATTTGCTCCTTCGGAAATCTCAATGAGGATTCTGCTCAGTCGAAAATTCGCTCTACGAATCAATATCTTGCACTCTATACGCATGATTACTTGCAGGATCTAGGTGAAAATCATGACATCGGCAATATCGTTGGCCCAGTCTGAAAACTGCGGTACTTCAAATATAGCCTCACCTATGGCGCGGTGCATATCCGATACCATCATCACGCCCATTTCTTTTTGCGGAAAATGTTTAGCGTAACTGAGAATATGGCCGTGTGTTTCTGTCGCATCCGAGGTTTCTTTTGAACGAATTGCGCGGCCAACCAAAGCGGCGGCAACGGCATATTGCAGATCGATTTCTTTTGGCGCTGCGATGTCCTCACCTCGGCAAATGGCGTCGAGATCAGGCATTTCATCAAGGCTGGCGATAAAGGCGGATAATTCGATACCGGCTGCCTGTCCGACACATGCCTGCAAGCTGCCGGACAAAAGCTCCTGATGATCCATAAACTTCTGTAGAGCGCGATGAGCAAATTCCCAGGAACGCGGCGAAGGGAAAGCCACCGGATTGTGCGCCGGATCAAAATCAAACAGCAGGTCGGGGCGGAAACGAAGAAAAGCGATGACACGCTCATCTATATCATGGGCATATGCCCATGCGACCCAGTCATCCAGATTAATATCGACATCGAAGTGAGAAAAACGGTTCGCCAGTGGCGCAGGCATGGTGTAGGTCACTCCCCGATCACCCTGACGGTTTCCAGCGGCAAAAATCGCCCAGCCATCCGGTACCTGATATTCACCCAGGCGGCGGTCAAGAATGAGTTGATAGGCAGCGGCAGAAACACTCGGTGGTGCAGAAGTAATTTCATCCATAAATAAAATACCCGCAGAACCATGACGTTCCGCATCCGGCAACATGGCGGGCACTGCCCACTCAACTTTGTCATGGTTGCGAAATGGAATTCCGCGCAGGTCACTGGGTTCCATTTGCGAGAGCCGGATATCAATCACCGGTACCTTATGGCGTTCACCGACCTGGGTAATAATCTGGGATTTACCGACTCCAGGTGGCCCCCAGAGCATTACCGGCGTGTGGTGTCCATGTAATGCGGCATGGAATTCCTTATCCAGAATAGAAGCCAGATGTGATGGACGCATCAGCCCGCACCTCTTGCAGGGATTTTGGATGAGTGTGCGCCTGAGGTGTTTTTGGGTGCGCTGTTGGACTGAAAGTCATAGTTGCTGCTATGGCTTGAGGGAAACGGTGTGCCCAGAAATACCTCAGGTGTGCAATCGCCAAAAAAATGCGCTTGATGACAGAATATAATATGTAAAATCAATACTTTCTCCAGAGGTTTTAAAACTTTAGTTATATTCCAGCTGGCCCTGTGAGATGTGCGGGCTATATCTCTTCCTGATCAAAACCGGCTTTTTTGTATAACTCTCTGGCTTTTTCCAGGTCGCGTTCGATGCCTTTACCTTCCTCATACATCATCGCCAGCGTGGTTAAAGATCCAACCAGACCCTGATCGGCTGCTTTAGAAAACCATTCAACCGCTTTCTCACCATTCTGCTCAACACACTCGCCCTCCATATACATAAAGCCCAGGCTGTGCTGCGCCATGGCCAGACCTTGCTCAGCCGCAGTCTTCATCCACTTGTAGGCAGTCATGGGGTTGGCTACAACGCCTAAACCATTTTGATGCATGATCGCAACACGAAACTGTGCCTCAGCGTCACCTTCTTCAGCGTAGGGGTTCAATAACCGCATGGCCTGGGAAAAGCTTTTGGTCTCAAAAGCAGCAACACCACTTGAAAAATTCATATCATCCTGTTCTGACATATAGGGTTCCAGAAATATTTAAGGTGAAGCACTGATGATAATGAAAAGAGTGGATGATTTCGAGTAACCATGGAATAGTCGGTGAAAACTTGTGAGTTGGATGATGCAGCTTTGTGGAGACTAGCCGAAATGTTGGGTTATATTTGAATATAATGATAAATTATGAATACACTGGAAAAATTCTTATTAAGAATTGAGGCCGTTAAAAAGACCCTGTAATTATTTCTGTGTAACTGCCAATTAAGGATTAAGTCCCGTATTTTCTTTGCTATATGGAAAATTAATTCAATATATTCTCAGTAGTCCTATTTTGTCTTCTTCCTCACGGGCTATTGCAATGTCATATGCTGTTTCATTATCTTGATTTTTTAATGTTTTGTCGGCACCCCGTTTTAGAAGTGCTTCAATACATTCAGAGCCTTCAGCTTCAGCAGCTTGAGTATGCAAGGCTGTTGATCCATCATGAGCTTGGTGATTGATATTGGCATTAAAGTTTGTTAGAACATCAACTGTTTCAGAGTAAGTCGCTAAATGTAGTGGTGTTATGCCTTCGTCATTTTCGGCATTCACATTCGCGCCATTTTCAATTAGATATTTCATCATTACATTTTGCTCTTCACCAGCTACGCCGTGGAGAGCAGTAAAACCAAACTCATCTTTTTCATTGATAATGCCTGGATTTTCTTGAAGTATTCTTTTAACTGTTTCAAGCTCACCAAAAACAGCAGCATCATAAAACTCATCAAACATGATTCCTCCTCATCAGTTGGTAAATAGGGTCATCTTAATATGGTATGTGGTATATATGAAGGGATGGACTCGTTAGGACACATTTAGCCTGGAACTTGGAAAAGTTAATTGGCTAAACCAGCTCCTTGATTTTATCAATACCGCCTCTATATCTAAGGTAATTCAAAATTTCTTTATAGAGAGCTATCACCATGCGAATGGATAAACTGACTACCAAGTTTCAACTGGCCTTGCAGGAGGCGCAGTCGCTGGCTATTGGCCGCGATAATCAGATGATTGAGCCGGTGCATTTGCAGGCGGCCTTACTGGATCAGGAAGGCGGGACGGTGCGGCCATTGCTGAATAAGGCTGGTGTTAATGTAAATCAGTTACGCTCACATCTGGGGGAAGCGCTGGATGCTCTGCCACAGGTCGAGGGTGTCGCTGGTGAAGTTCATATTTCTAATGATCTCAATCGCTTATTGAATATAACTGATAAACTGGCTCAGAAAAGGAAGGACGCTTATATCTCTTCTGAATTGCTGGTGCTGGCGGCTCTTGACGACAAGGGTAAGCTGACCGAGTTGCTGCTGTCCGCGGGTGCCAGTAAACAGGCGATAGAAAAAGCCATTGATGATATGCGTGGTGGTGAAACAGTGGATGACCCAAACGCTGAAGAGCAACGTGCCGCACTAGAAAAATACACCATTGATGTCACCGAGCGTGCAGAGCAGGGCAAGCTTGATCCGATTATTGGCCGTGACGATGAAGTCCGGCGTGTGATACAGATTCTACAACGCCGCACCAAAAATAATCCGGTTTTAATCGGTGAGCCGGGTGTGGGTAAGACCGCTATTGTCGAAGGACTTGCGCAGCGTATTGTGAATGGTGAAGTCCCGGAGGGCGTCAAGGGTAAGCGTTTATTGTCGCTGGATCTGGGTGCGTTACTGGCTGGTGCAAAATATCGCGGTGAGTTTGAAGAACGCCTCAAGGCTGTGTTGAATGATCTGTCCAAACAGGAAGGTCAGGTGATTTTATTTATCGATGAAATTCATACTATGGTCGGTGCGGGCAAGGCGGAAGGCGCGATGGATGCCGGCAATATGCTCAAACCTGCGCTGGCGCGTGGTGAGTTGCATTGTGTCGGTGCGACGACGCTGGATGAATATCGTCAGTATATTGAAAAGGATGCAGCTCTCGAACGCCGTTTCCAGAAAGTGCAGGTCGATGAACCGACTGTTGAAGACACGATTGCGATTCTACGTGGTCTGAAAGAGCGTTATGAAGTCCATCATGGTGTGGATATTACCGATCCGGCGCTGGTTGCAGCGGCCACTTTGTCACACCGTTATATTACCGACAGGCAGTTGCCGGACAAGGCGATTGACCTGATGGATGAGGCGGCTTCGCGTATCCGTATGGAGATTGATTCCAAGCCGGAGGCGATGGATAAACTCGACCGTAAGTTGATTCAGTTAAAAATTGAACGTGAAGCGCTTAAAAAGGAAACTGATGAAGCTTCCATCAAACGGCTGGACGACCTGGAAAAACAAATCGCTGAACTGGAACGAGAATACAGCGACCTGGAAGAAATATGGAAAGCTGAAAAAGCAGTCGTGGAAGGTTCAGCGCATATTAAAGAAGAGCTGGAACGTGCACGCATTGAGCTGGAAACAGCTCAACGTGCGGGTGATCTGGCACGTATGTCTGAACTGCAATATGGCAGGATTCCTGAGCTGGAAAAACAATTAACAGAAGCAGATGAAGCGGCTGAAAGTGGGGAGCGCGAAACACAATTGTTACGCAATAAAGTGACCGAGGAAGAGATTGCTGATGTTGTTTCACAATGGACCGGGATTCCTGTTTCAAAAATGCTTGAGGGCGAACGCGAGAAACTGTTGCGCATGGAAGAAGAACTGGGCAAACGGGTCATTGGTCAAGAGGAGGCGGTCAAAGCCGTTTCGGATGCGATTCGTCGTTCACGTGCAGGCTTATCTGATCCCAACCGCCCCAATGGTTCTTTCCTTTTCCTCGGGCCGACAGGTGTGGGTAAAACTGAATTGACCAAAGCACTGGCCGAATTTCTGTTTGATACCGAAGATGCGATGGTGCGGATTGATATGTCTGAGTTTATGGAGAAGCATTCGGTCGCGCGTCTAATCGGTGCACCTCCAGGCTATGTCGGTTATGAAGAAGGCGGTTATCTGACTGAGGCAGTTCGCCGTAAGCCTTATTCCGTCATTCTGATGGATGAGGTTGAAAAAGCGCATGCAGATGTTTTCAATGTTCTGCTACAGGTACTGGATGATGGCCGCTTGACTGACGGGCAGGGGCGTACGGTCGATTTTAGAAATACTGTCATCATTATGACTTCGAATCTGGGTTCCAACCTGATCCAGGAAATGGCGACTGAAGCGCAATACGGTGAAATGAAGACGGCAGTGATGGAAATCGTCGGTCAGCATTTCCGGCCAGAGTTTATCAACCGTATTGATGAATCTGTGGTCTTCCATCCCCTGGGTAAATCCGAGATTCGCAAGATTGTGGAGATCCAGCTTGTTCATCTACACAAGCGACTGGCAGAGCGTGATTTAGAGATTGAATTCACGGATGCCGTGCTGGATAAACTCGCAGATGCCGGCTTTGACCCGGTTTATGGTGCTCGGCCTTTGAAGCGTGCCATTCAACATGAAGTGGAAAACCCTCTGGCCCAGGATATTCTTGCGGGGCGCTATGTTTCGGGTGACGTTATCGAGGTTGGGCTTCTGGCAGGTGAGCTGACATTCAGTAAAAAATCCGGACAACAGGCCGCCTGACTGTTCAGTGGAGCTGCGATTCATTAACCCGACAGCCCGACATATTGGGTTGCCGGGTAAATAGTACGCTAAGGGCAGCTCTAATAATAGATTGTGACCTCTGGCTTTTCTCCCTGTTCAGGATCAAGGCGAGTTTTCGAAAGCATGCTCACTGCCTGGTGAGAAAGCACAACGCAGAGCCTGGACAGGGAGAAAA
>Ga0190283_1000640_pt1 | contig 17766 bp, 14 predicted proteins | sample 48691801_MG_FD_161669 | JGI IMG/M metagenome (GOLD analysis project Ga0190283, IMG submission 161669) | Hydrothermal vent microbial mat bacterial communities from Southern Trench, Guaymas Basin, Mexico - 4869-18-0-1_MG | ecosystem: Environmental > Aquatic > Marine > Hydrothermal vents >...
TAAACCCGCTGTTATCCCTTTTTTGTCCATACATCTTGTTTTCCCCCATTAGTTGTTTGTAATGGCCAAGAGCGTCAATTCTTTGGAAAATTTTTCGGAATTTTCGTATCCTATTCAAATTCCCTGTTGGAACGTCTGCGACAGCGGCTTTCCTGCAACGACCATCTTTTTAGTCATTCAGCGCTGAATAAATATATTCAGTGTAGGATGTCCAAAATTTAAGTCAAATTGTCAACAAAATTCGGGGAATTACCCGGTAGTGGTTCAAAGGTTCAGGGATAAGATAGCTTTCCTATTTCATGATCTTAATCATAATCCTAATCTTACTCAACTGGATTATGATTAAGATTACGATTAAGATTATGATACGGACGTAGATAGTCCTTTTTGTGTGCAATTGCGAATTTAGCACCTATTTGTTCAAATCACATCATGTTTGCGCATGATTTACGCCATAGTTAGATTGAATATTTAAGGAATTCTATCGGTTTTAATAAAAAAGACAGAGCGAAGCGATACCACAAATAGTCAATATTCAATTCTTGATTACCGTATCATCTGGTTCATCTCAAAGATGGGGAGGAGTATTGAGATAACGATAAACCCAACGGTCAAACCCATAAACAGAATCATGACCGGTTCCAGCATGGACGTCATGGCAAGGGCCTGTGACTCCACCTCCCTTTCATAAATATCTGCGATCTTGTTGAGCATGCCCTCTATCTCCCCGCTCTGTTCTCCTGCAGAAATCATTTGTATTGCAATGGGAGGAAACCAGCGGCTCCGGGAAAGAGAAACAGCAAGGGCCTTACCCGATCTGATGTCAGCCATGGAATCGTCAATGACCTCAGCAATAAGCGTGTTGCTGACAATATTTCTGACTATACCGAGGGCAGGGAGGAGGGGAACACCATTTTGAAGCAGGCTGCCTAATGTCCTCGAAAATCGCGCCATTGCTGTCTTAGTATTGATAGGACCGATAACAGGGGTCTGGAGCTTCAAGCGGTCCCATATATATCTCCCCTTAGGCGTCTTGATTAACCTCCTTATGAGCAGAACAGCACATCCCAATCCTCCAATAACAAGCCACCAGAAGGACTTAAGGAAATTGCTTACCCCTATGAGTATCAGGGTGGGAAGGGGCAAGACCTGGTGCATCTCGTCGAAGATTTTTGTGATATTGGGCACGATAAAGGTGATCAGAAAAAAAAGTACCAGACCGCCGATTAAAAGCATGAAGGCAGGATAAGCTAAGGCCGCTTTCAGACGACCCCTCAGGGCCTGTTGATGCTCAGTTAATTCCGATAATCTATCGAGGACCAGATCAAGTGATCCTGATTCTTCTCCTGCCCTCACCATATTGACATAGATCTGCGAAAAGACCCTCGGATGCCGGGACAATGAAAAGGCCAGACTGTTCCCTTCATTTACGGATTCCTTGATCTGAGCCAAAATCTTCTTTAGGAGGGGATTGACAACCTGGGCTATCATTGCGTCCAATGATGCAACGAGTGTGATTCCTGCCCCCAACAGGATCGCCAACTGGCGGGTGGCAACAGAAAGTTCTGCCGGCCTGACCCGCTTGAAAAAAGTAGAAATGGAAGCCTGGTCCGGAGCTGCCTGTTCACGCGTGGACGAGGTCTCTTTCAATTCTATTGGAAAAACTCCCGACCCCCTCAGCTTCTGCCTCGCCGCTATCGGGCTGTCAGCATCAATGATTCCATCCCTGTTCTTGCCCGCCCTGTCGAGGGCCTTGTATTCATAAACAGGCATGGTATAGGAGTTTGGAGTTTGAAGTTTGGAGTTTGGAGTTAGTTCTGAGTCTTTTCATAATTCAGTACCTGAACGAAATATCTTCCCTATTTCATAATCTTAATCATAATTGTAATCTTACTCAAAACGATTATGATCACGATTAAGAGTATGAATCCAAAATTGTGCCGGAACAGGGTTTTCGTTCAGGCACTGATTAACAAGTGGCTTAAAGGGGCAGCATCATTTATTGTGTGGCCCGGAGTCAGGGCACCTCTCTTGAGGGCAAGATGTTAGCAACACCTGCTGTTTGTGTCAACTCGGAAGCCCTGACAGAATAATTGACCTGTTCGGTCTTCATGGCGCGAAGATTGGATGACATCATCCTCTCTTGGCTGTGGAACTGAGGGGTGTCATAAGCCCACCTGCCGTGTTCCACGCAACTGACGGGAATCACAATCGCGGCATTCCCCCTAACCAGGATGGTAGTATTGACAATCCGGTTCTGTTTGGCCCCGACCAGCTCTTCACCGTCCAGGATGAGGATCATTTTAGGGGATTTGTTTACAACCTTCAGTTCCGGTACAGAGCCGTCACTGTCTAACTCAACCACCTCCATCAGGTTTTCGCTCAGGGCTTCATCCAGGAGTAGGTATTCCAAGCCTCAGGACTCTTGATCTGGCCTAAAAGGATTTAGGAGGATAATTTCCCGATAAAAGTTATAATGTCAATAGGTTGAGTTTTTTTAGCGGTTTGGAAATAAAGACTTGCAACCGGAAAAGGAACATGACACCTTTTCCTTCAATATTCACCACAAATATATGAAAGGAGTAAGGTGCCATGCCTCAGCAGATATTACCACTTATTCCCCGGGATGCAACCCAAATTAGCGGTCTGGTCAGCGTTTTTCGTGACGATGCAAACTGGACCTATTTTTTATCGACCCATCCGATTTATTCTCACAGGAAGAACGATCTGCGGATGTTTCGGATGGTTACATCCCAAATGATTGGATCCGGAGCCTGCCGCCAGGTCGATATACAAAAAACTTTCGGCGTATCCAAAAGCAGTGTTATCCGGTCGTTGAATAAGCTTCGCACTGGTGGTGCGGGAGCATTTTTCACTCAGCGTCGAGGACGGCGTGGGGGTAAAGTATTTACATCCGAGGCGCTTGAAAAAGCCCAGGGTTTACTGGATCAGGGATCCTCCAGAAAAGATGCGGCCCAAGAGCTTGGGGTTAAATATGACACGTTCCGTAAGGCTATAAATGACGGCAGATTAATCGAATCAAGAACTACCGAGCCGGTCATTACCAAGTCATCGCGCAACCTGTTAGATGTTGCCGCTGCCGATGGTATGGGAACAGCCTGTACCCGGGTGGGAGAACGCGTGCTGGCATCATTGGGCAAATTGGTCGGCGCGGCGGTGCGTTTTGCTGAAATGACCCTGCATCCTGAAAATAGGCCATACAAATAGATTTTCTTTGAGCCGGTTCACGGGTTCAGAGATACAGGGTCATCAAGCAGTCAAACAAAGAGTGCCTGCCCGCTATCGCGAACTCAGGCGAATCATTTGCCTCATCTTTTTTAACACCTCTCCCTTATCGACATAGGATTCGATCCTTAACTCTTTTTCTTCCCTGCCCTGGCTGTTCAGGAATATGATGGTGGGGACCCCCCGGACCTGGTAACGTTTTAGCAGAATGTCCTGCTCGGGATGTCGTTTTGTCAAGTCCAAGCGGATGTTTTGGAAATTTTTGCTCAGCTTCACCACCTCCGGGGCCGTAAAGACATTTGTCTCCATTGCCTTGCAGGGCCCGCACCAATCCGCATAAAAATCCAAAATTACCGGTCTCTTTTCATTGGCTGCCTGAGTTAACATGCCTTTATCATAAGGGGTCCACTGAACCCCTTCCACGTGCCGGGGTGTGACAAAGAAAGAGCTGACTGCTCCTATGATCAGGATGATGCCCAGCCCTTTTTTGACGGTTGAGAAGAGATGGGAGTCCTGGCTGCTCCTGTCGAGCCAGCCCAAGTGAACTCCAGCGGCCGCAGCGATCATTGCAAAAAGAATGACCCGTTCAGAAGAGCCCGGTATCAATGGCTGCAACAGATATCCCGCCATTCCCACAAGGACCCATCCCAGGAGCTTCCTGATCCATTCCATCCATGCCCCGGACATGGGCAGCTTTTCCAATGCCCCGGAAAACATCGCCAATACGGCAAGGGGGAGCCCCATGCCTATGCTGAGGACAAAGAAGTAGAGAAATCCTAAGAGTGGGTCCCCCTTCTGCCCCACATAGGTTAAGAGCCCTAAGATAAAGGGCCCGAGACACGGCGCTGCTACAATGCCTAAGGTCAGGCCCATGAAAAATGTCCCGAAATAACCACCAAAATTTTTTGATGCCATATTGGTCAGCCCGGATGGGATACGAAGCTCCCAGAGGCCAAAAAAACTTGTGGCCAAGCCAATCAATATGCCGGCCACCACAATAAGGACAATCGGGTTTTGGAGGATCGTTCCCAACATGGCGCCGGAGAGGCTTGCGGTGACACCCAATATAGAATTGGTAAAGGCGAGCCCTGAGATGTATAAAATACCATGCAGAATAATCTTACCCCCGAATTTTTCACCTCTCCCCCCGAAATAGGAAACCGTAATCGGGATAAGGGGATAGATGCATGGCGTCAGATTAAGGGCCAGACCCCCTAAAAAAATCCCTATCAGGGTCAACCAGAGACCTGCGCCGGTCGTACTCCCCGGCATTGGTTTGTCGGGAACGGAAGCTCGGTCCTCTGTCTCAAGGATGGGTAAATTTTCGGATTTTGTACCTGCGACCGGTGCGGTAATATCCAGAGAGAGAAAAACCGGCACTGTTTCAGGAGGGAGGCAGGACTTGGCAGAACATGCCTGGGAGGAGAGCTTCCCCTTGATCACCTGCTCTCCGACCGGTGCTTTCCTGCTTATGATCACACTGGCGTGGACCCGGAATTCCCCGGAAAAAACCTCAATCGGGTTCTTTGTATATTCGAACCGCTTTTTCTCAGACGCAGGGAATTTTATATCTTGCACCCTGAATACCGGAGAATCAGGGAAGGAAAAGATGGTGGGTATGAGACCCTCTTCACCGGCTTCAGTGCCGTGGATATACCAGGGGTTGTTGACTCGCACGAGGAACTGAATCGGGTAAGATCCTCCGGCCGGATATTGGCTCCGGGACTGGATAACCTCCACCTGGACGGTTGCTGCCCCGGAAGGAGAGGGAGAAACAAGGAAAGCAAGCAGCAGTATAAGACTAATCAGCAGGTGTTTCATTATATTTGAGCTATTCATGGGGGACAAAATCTCCTTTATCTTTTATCCGTAGCCTTGGTTTCAGCTGTTTCTCAGGGGGTCTCTTCCCTAAAAAGCTTATTATATCCATGGTCTCGCCTTCTCTGAAAACCTTCAAATGGATCTCCTGTCCCGGCGCAAGGCCAATCAGTTTTCTCCTGAAGAGTAGAAAGCCCTTAAGGGATACATCGTTAAGTTCAACAATAATATCTCCCGGCCTGACCCCTCCCTTTTCCGCAGGGCTTCCTTTCTCAACCTCAAGGACGAGGATTCCCTCTTCATCCGGATACTTTAACTCAGTGGCCTTCCCTGCAGTAAGGGGAACAGCCTTTACACCGAACCAGCCCCGTTCCGTTTGACCCAAGACCAGCATCGGCATTACTTCCTTGACGGTATTGATGGGGAGGGCAAAGCCGATTGACTGGGCCTGTGACACCATAGCCGTGTTGATGCCGACTACTTCTCCGTACAAATTTAGGAGAGGGCCGCCGCTGCTTCCCGGATTGATGGCGGAATCTGTCTGTATAAAGTCCACAAGCTTCTGGTTTAATCCCGGAGAGATCCTTTCTGTTGCGCTCACGATTCCCGATGTTGCCGAATGTCTGAGTCCAAAGGGATTTCCCATGGCGAGCACCATTTCGCCTACCCGCAGGTTATCGGAGTTGCCTAATGGGAGCACAGACAAGAAGTGGTCCGGCTCTATCTTTATGAGGGCTGTGTCGGTCATACGGTCTGCGCCGACAATTTTTGCCGGGTAGTCCCTCAGTCCCAGAGACAGGACGACCCTGATGTCAGTGGCATTATTTATTACATGCGCATTGGTAAGTATATAGCCATGCTCGCTGATTATGAAACCGGAGCCCAGGCTGACCCCCTTGGTATTGTAGGGGATGGGAATTTTAAAGGGGATGATGTCGAAGATATCGGAAATGATCGGAATTCGAAACAGAAGGATATCGTTTGGAGAAATCCCAAACTTCATCTCCTTTTCTTCTATGCGGCTGGTATAGATGTTCACAACCGCATTTCTTGTATCTTCAACAAGTTCGGCAAATGTATTGTTGTGTATAACTATATTTTCACGGGTGGCCAATATTCCCCTCTCGATCCATAGACCCCTCGTGTCGATATCGTGGAAAGAGAGATCGTGAAATCGTGTGTCAAAAATAGGATGCTCTTCACTGACAAGGGATTTTTCCATCCCTCTTGGCGAGTGAGAAACAGTGCAGCTAATAAGGGAAACAGATAGAATCGCCAAGGCGATTATCCCCAGGAAATATTGAGCATGTTGTGGCTGTACAGGCATGATTTTCATATGCAATCCTTTAAACGGACTCCGCCGTGAGAAAAGCCATTTCCATCACAGATGGGCCTTCAGGTCAAGCAGAAATCAAAACCCCTTGGAAAGGGAGAGTATTTATGGTAATAGGCAGGACCTGCTATTGAGGATCTCGAATTAGGGAGCATATATGGTCAACAACGATAACAAACATCACCTTGCCATCGAAGACAAAGATATTATCCTCTTGGGTACGGCCCATGTGTCTGAGGAAAGCGCCGACCTTGTGGCGGAGGTGGTGAATGAGGAAAGACCCGATACGGTGTGCGTCGAGCTCTGCGAGTCAAGATACAAGGCAATGACCCAGGAGAATCGATGGAAGGACACAGACCTCATCAAGGTCATAAAGGAAAAGAAGGCCTTTCTCCTCCTTTCTAATCTGATGTTAGCGGCCTTTCAAAAAAAAATTGGAAAGAAACTGGGCATTAAGCCGGGCGAAGAGATGCGCAGGGCCATCAGCGCAGCAAAAACCGTGGACGCCGGGATACACCTTGCGGACAGGGATATACGCACCACTCTCTCCAGGACGTGGCGTTTGATGGGTCTTTGGACAAAGATCAAGCTCCTGACCCAGTTGATTACCTCAATGGGCGAGGTAGACAGCATTGAAAAGGCTGATATTGAAAAAATGAAGGAGAAGGATGTCCTTGAAACCCTCCTTGCGGAAATTGGGGATGTGCTCCCTGAATTGCGAAGCGTCCTGATTGACGAAAGAGATCAATACTTAGCCGCTAAGATCAGGACGGCCCCCGGAAAAAGAATTGTTGCAGTGGTGGGGGCCGGTCATGTGCCTGGGATCAAGCGATATTGGAATGAACCGGTGGACATGGAGGCGCTGGAGGTTCTCCCTCCAAAGGGAAAATTTACCAGTCTTTTGAAGTGGGGCATCCCGGCAGTGGTGGTAGGGTTGATTATCTTAGGATTTTTCATGGCAGGCGCTGACGCCGGAAAAGATATGATCAAATGGTGGGTCCTGGCCAATGGGATCTTTGCAGGTCTCGGGGCCGCAATAGCATTGGCTCATCCCCTGACCATTCTGTCAGCGATTGTGGCATCCCCGATAACGTCTTTAAACCCAATGATCGCTGCTGGCTGGGTGGCCGGGCTGGTGGAGGTTTTTTTGCGCAAACCAAAGGTGAGGGACTTTGAAAGCCTAACTGAAGATATTACATCCGTGAAAGGTTTCTGGAAGAATAAGATTACCCGGATATTATTGATTGTAGTGCTGACCAACCTGGGCAGTTCACTCGGGGCGTTTATCGCCATACCTTTGATGGCCAAAGCGTTTTGATCCCATAGTATTCCCGGTACCACGCAATGAACTTCTTGATACCCTCCCTCAAAGGAGTCCGTGGGTTGAATCCCAAGAGTTCTCTTGATCGCTGGATGTCAGCCACTGTCTCAGCTACATCTCCCGGTTGAAGGGGCATCATATTCTTTTCTGCCTCCTGCCCCAATTCCTCTTCTATTACACGGATGAACTCCAACAATCCCACTGAATCGGAGTTGCCCAAGTTAAAGATATCATAGGGCACGGGCCTTTCTATTGCCCTGATAGTGCCATCAATGATGTCATCAATATAGGTGAAATCTCTTCTCATCTCCCCGTAGTTATATACATTTATCGGCCTCTTTTTCAGTATGGCATCTGTAAAGAGAAAAAGGGCCATATCCGGACGACCCCACGGCCCATAAACAGTGAAATATCTTAATCCCGTACAGGGAATGCCAAAAAGATGGCTGTAGGCATGGGCCATTAACTCATTGGCCTTTTTTGTGGCAGCGTAAAGGGAGATGGGATTATCTACCCTGTCTTCAACGCTATAGGGGCTTTTCCTGTTTTTCCCATAGACAGAGGAGGAAGAGGCATATACAAAATTACTGACTTTGTACTTCCTGGCCAGTTCAAGGAGGTTTAGAAATCCTTCTATATTGCTCTTTTGATAGGAAAAGGGGTCCTTTAAGGAGTATCTGACACCGGCCTGGGCGGCTAAGTTGCAGATTTTCGTCACCCGGCGCTGCTTGAAAATATCTTTCAAGCCCTGGAGATCCTGGATATCTGTTTCGTAAAAACTGAAACTCTCATGGGATTTCAGGATATCTAACCTCGCCCGTTTAAGGTTCACATCATAATAGGGGTTCAGGTTATCAACCCCTACGACGGCATATCCCGTTTCGAGAAGCCGCTTGGACAGGTGAAACCCGATAAATCCTGCGGAGCCTGTAACCAGTATCGCCTCATTACTATCTGTCATTCCTGTGCCTCCGATGCCGGATTTTTAAGGGTTGCTTTCAGTTAGGAGATTTCTTAGCAGAAAAGGTGGAGAAAATCTACTGATTTTGTTTGCAGTGCAGACCACGTCATTCTTTTCCATAACGTAAACGTTCACAGTTTCAGAGTGTTCTTCCTAAAGCTAACCACTTACAATGATTCGCAATTGCCCGCAAATAAGGATTTTTTACGGGCGCATCATAATCTTAATCGTACTCTTAATCATAATCGTGTTGAGTAAGATTAGGATTATGATTAAGATTATGAAAATTGGAAAGCTATCTCATTCCTTAACCTCTGAACCAGTGAACCGGGACAAAAAAAAGAGACCGTACCAGGGATTATTTTGTCATTTTCCCCGGATACGATCTCTTTATTAAGGTTAAATGCTGACGGGATCAGATCCCGAAATTGTGCGCGCCTGATACGGTCTGGTTACATCATGCCGCCCATGCCGCCCATACCGCCCATGCCGCCTCCAGGAGGCATAGCTGGCATATCAGATTTTTCTTCCGGCTTCTCGGCAATCATGGCCTCGGTGGTCAAGAGCAGGGAAGAGACCGATGAGGCATTCTGCAGGGCGAATCTTGTCACCTTGGTTGGGTCAATGATACCCGCCTTCATCAGGTCCTCGTATACATCTGTCTCGGCGTTATAGCCAAAGGAGTCCTTCTCGTTCTTGACCTTCTCCACCACCACGGAGCCCTCGGCGCCGGCGTTATTTACGATCTGGCGAATCGGCTCTTCCAAGGCCCTCATCACAAGGTTAACACCTGACTGCTCTTCGCCTTCCAGTTTCAGCTCGGCAATAGCCGGGATTGTGCGAACCAAGGCAACACCGCCTCCGGGGACTATACCCTCTTCCACGGCAGCCCTTGTAGCGTTCAGGGCATCCTCTACCCTGGCCTTTTTCTCCTTCATCTCGATCTCTGTGGCAGCGCCCACGTTGATCACTGCTACGCCGCCGATCAGCTTGGCCAGCCTTTCCTGGAGTTTTTCGCGATCATAGTCAGAGGTAGTTTCGTCAATCTGTGCGCGGATCTGCTTGACCCTTCCTTCGAGATCAGCCCGTTCGCCACCGCCATCAACGATAGTCGTATTGTCTTTGTCGATTCGGATGGTCTTGGCAGTTCCAAGGTCGTTCAAGGTGATATTCTCTAATTTCAGACCAAGATCCTCAGAAATCACCTTGCCGCCGCTCAGGATGGCGAGGTCCTCCAACATGGCCTTTCTCCTGTCACCAAAACCGGGGGCCTTGACAGCCGCCACCTGGAGGGTGCCTCTCAACCTGTTTACCACGAGAGTAGCAAGCGCTTCACCTTCCACATCTTCAGCAACGATCATGAGCGGTTTGCCCATTTTGGCAATCTGCTCGAGAATGGGGACCAGGTCCTTCATGGAGCTGATCTTTTTTTCATTGAGCAATATATAGGCCTCGCTGAGATTTGTCTCCATCTTTTCGGCGTCGGTCACGAAGTAGGGAGAGAGATATCCACGATCAAACTGCATACCTTCCACCACCTCAAGGGTGGTATCCATGCTCTTGGCCTCCTCTACGGTAATAACACCCTCTTTGCCCACCTTGTTCATGGCCTCGGCAATGATATTCCCAATGGTACTGTCGTTATTTGCCGAGATGGTTCCCACCTGAGCGATCTCATCCTGGTCTTTGGTGGGCTTGGAAAGATTTCTGAGTTCGCCCACGGCAACCTCAACGGCCTTCTCAATGCCTCGTTTAATAGCCATCGGATTTACGCCGGCTGCAACTAATTTGGAACCTTCCCTGTACATGGCCTGGGCCAAAACCGTTGCTGTTGTGGTGCCGTCACCGGCCACGTCTGAGGTCTTGGATGCCACTTCTTTCACCATCTGGGCGCCCATATTTTCGAATTTATCATCTAAGTCAATCTCTTTCGCAACGGTTACACCGTCCTTGGTGATATTGGGGGCGCCAAAAGATTTGTCTAAAATTACGTTCCTTCCTTTGGGTCCTAATGTGACCTTTACAGCATTGGCAAGGATGTCAATTCCGTTAAGCATTGATTCCCTGGCCTTGATGTCATATCTAATCTCTTTTGCCATTTCTTATGTCTCCTCCTTAAGCTTATTTTGTCTAATCAACCGAAAAATTGTTTTGATGTCATTTACTCGACAATGGCGATGATATCATCTTCTCTCATGATGAGGTTTTCTTCACCGTCAATCTGGATCTCAGTCCCGGCATACTTTCCAAATAGAACTTTATCGCCGGCCTTGACCTCAAGCGGGATTTTTTTCCCATCATCTGATACCTTACCGTCACCAACCGCAACGACTTCACCTTCAACAGGTTTTTCCTTCGCAGTATCAGGTATGATAATGCCACCCTTTGTTTTTTCTTCCTCATCCACTCTCTTTACGATTACACGATCATGCAATGGTCTTATCTTCATTTTTGTTTATCTCCTCTCGAAATGTATTTGTTTTACATAAACCCGATTTGGTTAAAAAAAGCCTTGACCTCACCTCCCCTTAAATAAAAACAGATGCTCGATAACCCACAGAAAAATAATATCGACCTACCAAATGTCAAGGGGAGGGGTGAAAAAACGTTGAACTGTAGAATAAGAAAAGATTGTCAGGGTGGGGGGTTACGGTAATTTCAAACGCCACTTAAGGGTCTCGCGGATCCCTTCCTGGAGGTCTGTTTCAGGGAACCACCCCAAGAGGCGACGGGCCTTTTCAATTATCAGGCAGCTTCTTGTCAGATCTCCGGGTCTGGCAATTTGCTTTTTGAGGGCGCCGAATTCTTTTGGCAGTTCCGGTCTCACTTCTTTGAATGCTTCAAATATGGTATCGTAGAGCTCTGATGTTTTAGTGCCAGCGCCCGTTCCGATATTGAAAAAATCCCCGGATCCTTTCTCTAAGGCAAGGAGATTTGCCTTTACCACATCACCCACGTAACAGTAATCACGCACCATTCCTTTTTCATCTTCCACGAAATGATTCAGGGTGGATTTTCTCTCTTTGAGGAGGTTGTCCATAAAAATGGCCACAACCCCTGCCTCGCCATGTGGAATCTGGCGGGGGCCGTAAATATTTGCATAGCGCAATGTGGTGTAATCAAGCGCATATTGGTGTCTGTAATATTCCAAATAGTGTTCTGATGAAAATTTTGAGACCGCGTAAGGGGAAAGGGGCTGCGGCTGGTGGCCTTCTGATGTGGGATATTCAGATACCTCGCCATAGATGGCTCCCCCTGAGGATATGAAGATAAATTTCCCTACCCCATATTTTCTGGCGGCCTCCAACAGGTTGAGCAGGCCTTTGATATTGATGTCTGCGTCAAAAACAGGGTCTGATACAGAGGCCGGCACACTGATTTGAGCGGCATGATGATCAATAATGTCAGGTCTTTCTCTTTTGATCAGTTCAGCGGTTTGCGGCGCACGGATATCGAGTTCAAAAAACCGCGCTTCGGGGTTGACGTTGGAGCGCTTTCCGGTGTAAAGGTTGTCCACCACGAAGACTTGGTGACCGGCCTCTATGAAACCGTCTACCACATTTGAGCCGATAAATCCGGCGCCGCCGGTTACCAAAACTTTCATGGAGAGCATCTCCTCTCGCTTTCGCGTAATGTGCGATTGATTGTAAATTCCGGCCTCAGATAAAGAAAAGAAGACCTGTTGAGGGAGGAATTTATCAAAGTTAACGGCAATGGTCAACCTGAGAAGCGACGCCCCGTTGTAATTCAGGAACTATTGATTATATTAAGGAATTCTCTATTTTATATTGCTCATAGATCAAAAAGGGGCTGCGGGACTTTAAATAATGACCGAAAAACCAAGAAATATCCTTGATCAGATCGGCGGGACCCCGTTGGTTTCTGTCAATGCCCTCAATCAGAACAAAGACGTAGAGATTTTCGCAAAGCTCGAATATTTTAACCCGGGTGGTTCTGTCAAGGACCGTCCAGCCCTGAATATGATCGAAGAGGCCGAGAAAACCGGGGAGCTGACAAAAGAGAAAATCATACTTGAGGCCACCAGCGGGAATACCGGTATCGGTCTTGCCCTTGTGGCGGCAGTGAAAGGGTATCGCATCCTTCTCACCATGTCAGAGGCGGTCAGCGAAGAACGGGTAAAGATCCTCAAGGCCTTGGGGGCGGAAATAACATTTACCCCTGCTCATCTCGGAACTGACGGGGCCATAGAGCATGTATACAATCTCATTCGTGAAAAATCCGATCAATATTGGCTCGCCGATCAGTTCAACAGCGAGGCAAACTGGATGGCCCATTACAACGGTACTGCCATGGAGATCTGGGAGCAGACAGGCGGTCATGTAGACGCTATTGTGGCAACCATGGGGACTACCGGCACTCTGATGGGGATTTCCAGGCGGTTCAGGGAACTTAAGCCTGATGTTCAGATTATCGGGGTCGAGCCCTATTTGGGCCACAAGATCCAGGGCCTCAAAAATATGAAGGAATCTTACCGGCCCGGTATCTTTGAAAAAGACCGGTCAGATCGAATCATCAATATTGACGATGAAGAGGCATACCATATCTCACGCATGTTGGCAAAAAAAGAGGGGCTGTTTGTCGGTATGAGCTCAGGCGCGGCCATGGCTGTAGCGCTCAAGGTCGCGGCGGAGATGGGGAATGGTCGCATCGTTGTGATACTTCCGGACGGGGGGGAGAGATACCTGAGCACTCCCCTGTTTACGGCCAGGAAAAAATCCGGCCTTCGTGTATACAACACCCTCTCCCGTAAGAAAGAGGAGTTTGTTCCAATGGAAGAGGACCGGGTCTCCATCTATTCCTGCGGCCCCACTCTCTGCCAGGTGATCGATTTGATCCAATGCAGACGTCTCCTTTTTTCTGACCTGATCGGGCGTTATATGGAATTTAAAGGCTATGAGGTTACCCATATAATGAACGTTACCGATCTGGATGATCGAACTATCGAGGGAGCCCAGAAGGCCGGTGTTTCTTTAAAGGAATTTACGGACGGATTTTACGACGCGTTTATGGAGGATCTTGACAATCTTAATATAAAGAGGGCTGCTGAGTATCCCCGTCCGAGTGAACACGTGGATGACATGATAGGTCTCACGGAAAAGCTCCTTGAAAAAGGGTATGCCTATGAAAAGCTACGTTCCATCTATTTTGACATCTCTCGATTCAAAGACTACGGAAAACTCTCGGGAATAGATCTTGACAAGATCAGGCTCGGCAAGACCGTTGATCTGGATCAATACGAAAAAGAAAACCCCAAGGATTTTACTCTTTTTAAAAGGTCCACCCTGAAGGAACTTAAAAACGGGATCTTTTTCAAGACAAAATGGGGGAATGTCAGGCCGGGATGGCATATCCAATGCGCGGCCATGGCAATGAAGGCCCTCGGCCCCACCCATGACATCCATACGAGCGGCGTTGCCTTGATATTTCCCCACCATGAGAACTCTATCGCTATCAGTCAAGCCATAACAGATAAGCCCCTTGCCAATTACTGGGTACATAATGAGCCGGTCATGACAGACGGCAACCAACCCTCCGGATCCGCGGAGAATGGCCAACTGACCTTGAGAGATCTCCTGGACCAGGGCCATACAGGCCGGGAAGTCCGCTACTGGCTGCTAAGCAGGCATTATAGAAAACCTGTTTTCTTTTCCCGGGCCAAGTTGTCGGCGGCAAAAAACACCATTTCCCATCTTGACAAATTTGTTCAAAAACTCCATTACTCCAAGCCCGGCCCCGTTGATCCGGAAATGGATCAGGCGATCTATGCACTTAGACAGAAGTTTATCGGATCCATAGATGATGACTTCAATATTGCTGCGGCACTGGCCTCGCTTTTCCAGTTTACCCGCAGGATCAACAAAAAGATAGATCAGAGCGGGCTCTCCTCTTCTGATCGAGAAAAAGCCTTAGCGGCCCTGGGACGAGTCAACTCAGTCTTGGGGATCATGAAACTTGAGCCCCGCCTCGGCGGGGCAGATGAAGCGGTGGAGGAACTGATTGAAATGAGAGAGCAGGCCAGGGAGGCCGGGGAGTGGGATAAGGCCGATGATCTGCGAGACAAATTACGAGAGATGGGGATAGAAGTGGTCGATACCAAAGAGGGGCCCATCTGGCAGAGTCTGGGATCCGAAAAATCTGAAATTTTAACTCCAAACTCCAAACTCCAAACTCCAAACTCGTAAAATGCCTATTTATGAATATGAACCATTAGATCATAGTAAGACCTGTGAAAAATGTGCGGGCCGGTTTGAAATTATTCAGGGGATTGACGAAGAACCGCTCTCAAGCTGCCCTCACTGCGGACAGCGGGTGCGAAAAGTCATATCGTGGTGCCGTGCGGCGATCGTCGAGACTCCTGACGAACATATTCAGGTGAACAAGCGGGTCTCTGAATACGAAAGAGAGGGAATGTGGAGCCATGCCGCTGAATTGGCGGATACACATTCGGAAAAAGTGGGAGACCACGACATGAAAATGAGGGCCCTTGATGACTACAAAAAGGCCGGATATGATGTTGCTACCTTAGAAAAGCATGCCAAATCCAATAATGACTGAAGGAGGTTTGATTAGATGAGATTGAAAGGGAATAGTTCCATTCTTGTTGGATTGAGAGTATCGATTGCATCTGTTCTTATGCTGATCTGTCTTTGCCCTTTTGCATATGGACAGAAAGAAAAGAAAGACCTGCCCCCACGGGCCATATCTGTTTCTCCCGAGTACACGGGGGTTGTTGTTCCTCAGGGGGAAGATGTCAATATAGATCTTATTGTGTCCAATAATGGAAGGGAAGATGAAGATGTCGATCTAACGGTCACGTTGATCCCTAAAGGTTGGAAGGCCTGGCTAAAGACGTATAATTTTGGTGTGACAGGCGTTCATCTAAATAGCGATACCAAAAAAAGCCTGATAATGCGCGCACAACCGGACAAAGATGTGGCCCCCGGTGATTACACCTTTGAAATCAAGGGTCAAACAAGAGACGGCAAATTAGCGTCAACGAATCAGGTTATTATCAAGGTCGAGGAAAAAAAGGAGGGAAAAAAGCCGGAAGGCGTTAACATCGTTACGTCATACCCTGTGTTGACAGGTCCCACAGACGCCAAATTCGAATTCTCTGTAGAGGTTGAAAATAAATCAGATAAGGATGGGATCTTTAACCTCGCTGCCCAAGGGCCCGAGAACTGGGATGTCAATTTCAAACCGGCCTATGAGGACAAATTCATCTCCAGCCTGAGATTAAAGGCAGGCCAGAGTCAGACCATGGCAGTGGAAGTCAGGCCCAATCCTTGGGCAAGACCGGGTCAATACCCCATCCTGGTCAAGATTAGTTCGCCTAAAGCTGAGGGTCAGGTTGCGCTAACCGTTATTCTGACCGGAACATTCAAATTAGAGGCAGGCACAGCAAACGGGCTTCTTTCCCTGAGCGCTGTGAGAGGTGAGGAGACCAGCCTTTCATTTTATGTAAAGAACGAGGGGTCCGCTCCTCTTGCGGAGGTTAAGTTTATCTCATTTCAACCTGAAGACTGGAAGGTAAAGTTTAATCCCGATACCATTGAAATGCTTGCGTCTCAAGAACTGAAACAGGTTGAAGTCTCCATTACACCGGCTGACCAAGCATTGGTTGGTGACTATTCAGTTGGCCTCCGTGTGGAGTCCGGAACCCCTCCCAAGGCTGACAAGACCATCGAGATGAGGGTCAGCGTTACTGCCTCGGCTGCATGGGGCTGGATAGGGATCGGCCTTATCGTTTTTGTGATGGCAGGATTGGTGTTCCTTTTCAGCCGGTTAGGCAGGCGTTAAGATGGAGACCGAGACGATTATTGAGACCACAGATCTCACCAAGAGATATGGTCGTCAGACGGCAGTGAACGGTCTCACCCTGAAGGTAAAAGAGGGGGAAATCTTCGGGTTTTTGGGGCCGAATGGCGCAGGAAAGACAACAACACTGCTGATGCTCTTAGGTTTGAGTCGCCCCTCGAAAGGCGCTGCGACCGTATGTGGTCTGGACCCCCTGAGGATGTCCAAGGAGGTCAAACGCCATGTGGGGTATCTCCCTGAGAACGTCGGTTTTTATGGAGATATGGATGCAGTGCAAAGTCTTGAATACGTGGCCGATCTGAACGGCTTCAAAAAGGGCGAGGCACGAGAAAAAATAGATGACTTATTAGATCTGGTGGGGCTCAAGGAGGAAGCAAGAAAGAAAACGGCGGCATTCTCGAGGGGGATGAAACAACGATTAGGTGTTGCAGAGGTGCTCATCAAGGACCCGAAAGTCCTCTTCCTTGACGAGCCCACACTCGGACTTGACCCCGAAGGAGCCATCCAGATAATCGACCTGATCCAGTCATTAAATAAGGAAAAAAATATCACGGTACTGCTCTCCTCCCATAACCTTCACCAGGTACAGAAGATGTCCCACCGCGTCGGGATTATGATAGGCGGAAACCTGATAGCCGAGGGGTCCATTGACTCCCTGGCAGAGGAGAAATTCGGGGTGGGTGAAAAGGAATATTCCTTGGAAGAGATCTACATGAAGTACTTCCAGGAGGTATGATATGCAAGGCCTTTATGCTGTATTCAAAAAAGAGCTTCAGGACCATTTAAGCAGTTACAGGTTTGTGATACTCTTTGCTCTGATAGCCATGGTCAGTTTCATCACGAGCTACATGGCCGCAGTCCATATGAGAGGGAACTTAGAAGGATTGGCCTCCACCAAATTTCCCTTTCTCATGCTCTTCAGTACGCCCGGAGCAATGTTTTCCATGGTCCAGTTCGTGGCATTTTTCGGCCCCCTTATCGGTCTGATTTTAGGTTTTGATGCGATAAACCGCGAAAGGACACAGGGGACCCTGATAAAGGTGTTATCCCAACCTATCTATCGTGATGCGGTTATCAATGGCAAATTCTTAGCAGGCGTGATGACCATTGCTGTTATGCTTGTTGCGATCGTCTTAGTCATATCAGGCTTTGGCCTGGCGTTTGTGGGTGTTGTTCCAGGGATTGAAGAGATGTGGCGGCTCTTTATTTTCCTCATCATCAGCATATTTTACATCTCATTCTGGCTCG
>Ga0190283_1000641_pt1 | contig 17749 bp, 10 predicted proteins | sample 48691801_MG_FD_161669 | JGI IMG/M metagenome (GOLD analysis project Ga0190283, IMG submission 161669) | Hydrothermal vent microbial mat bacterial communities from Southern Trench, Guaymas Basin, Mexico - 4869-18-0-1_MG | ecosystem: Environmental > Aquatic > Marine > Hydrothermal vents >...
CTTTCTGAAAAAATTATAATACCAGCATACGCGGGGCACGGCAAAATTATGAAAAAAATTATATTAAGTGCAATTTGCACAATAACATTTGCATCTGCAACTTTCGCAGAATCAATCGCAACAATGAAAATACCACAGCATTCAGCAACAATTCCAAAACAGGTAATGAAAAAAGGGAAAGCCGATAGTTGGTGGATAGGGACACACAAGAAAATAATTACTACAAAAGAAACAATGGAAAAAATTGATGTTTTGTTTGTGGGGGACAGCATAACTCATGGCTGGACTCTCGCAACATTTCCTAAGAATAGATTCCCGGATAAAAAAGAGAAGGTGAAGAAAGGTAAAAATATATGGGATAAATATTACAAAAACCGTAATATTTTAAATGCGGGAATTTCAGGTGATAAAACTCAAAATGTTTTGTGGCGTTTACAAAATGGAACTTTAAAAGGGATTTCTCCCAAAGTAGCAACTCTGACAATAGGACATAATAATGGGGAAAATACAGTTGAAGAATTAAGCGATGGAATGCTTGCGCTTCTTCGCGAAATCCGCAAGCAATGTCCTAAAACAAAAATCCTATTTATTCCGCATTTTCCAACATTAAATCCAAACTGGAAAGATTCAAAAACAATAAAAGCATACAATATTGTAGTTGAAAAAGTTAAAAATGATAAATATATAATTCCTACAGATTTAAATCCTGCTTTCCTAAATGAAGATGGTCTTTTAAAAGATATAAACCTCATTCCGGATCAAGTACATCCTGGCGAAAGTGGTTATCAACTTTGGTATGAAACGATGGAACCAATATTATTAAAATTATTAAAATCTAATGAATAAAGAAATAACAAAAATTAATGTATCTGTTGAAGAGTTGGATTCGAGAATTGATTTAATCACAAGAGCAAAAAAAGGTGAAAAATTGGAAAGATATCCTGTTATGGTTGATATCTCTGATTTTTCATACGCCGATATTTATGGTATTGATTATGATACTTATTTATCTGATCCTGTAAAACATGCCGAAGCACAAATTACAGGAAAAAAATGGGTCTTTGAAAATCTGAAAACGGATATTACAGGGTTCTTTGTCGGTCCGCAGCAAGGAGCTTTTCCTTCTCTCTTTGGCGCCCCGTTAGTAAAACATTCAGGTAATAGAACCTGGATACAGCCCTGGATTAAAGGTCCTGAAGATCTGAAAAAGCTCGAAGAAATTGACATTGAAAATACAGGTATTGAAGTTGCAAATACTGAATGGAAAAATATTTTTAAAAATGTTGCTGACGATTATCCGGTGCAATTTAAAAACGGTGAAGTTTTCTATCCATTATCAAGCCAAGGCTTGCCTTTGGTCGGCGCTACCGAAGACCCGTTAACTGTTGCTGTAGATTTAATGGGAGCCGACAACTTTTTTATGGCATGTGTCACGGAACCGGAATTTGTAAGAGATTTCATTAATATAATTACTAATAAATTATGCGCGGTTATTACAAAAAATGAAAAAGCGTCCGGGTTCAACGGTGAAGTTTTTGTGAGTTCTGATTACGCTCCCATGCTTTCGCCAGAAATGTATGCGGATTTTGTCGTGCCAAGTTTGGTTAAAATTAAAAATACTATCAGCGGACCTATGCGGTTGCATCATTGTGATGTTCCCGGACAACTTGTGGATATAATTTTATCAGAGATCAAACCGGAAATTATTAACGGATTCAAATCTAAACATGATCTGATTGGCGGGATGAAAGTTATGGCGGAAAAAGTCGGAGACAAAGCTTATCTCGAACCTTATTTGGATGGTACTGTTATGATGCACCAAACTTATGATGAAATTTATAATGATGCTTTGAGTGTGATTGAATTATTTGATTCGCATAACTGTCGATTTCATCTCGGCGCCATGAGCGCGGACTGTCATCCGGTTGACAAACTGACAAATTTAAACGCAGTTATGCAGGCAAGTGTTGATTATTCGAACGGAAAAAGAATAAAGTAATTGTTTTGCGAAAGGACATGAATTTCATGGAAAAAATATTCATTGCCTGCTTTTAAGCAAGTTTATAAACTTCTAAATCTTTAGCTGATTTTATATACATGATGATTATTGAATTATTGACCACCGACTACCGATTACCGACTACGAACAACACACCCCGGCGCGTTGCGCCACCCCACCCGGCATACGCGGGTTCAGAGATCTCAAGAGGGGATTTACTGACCACCGATCACTGACCACCGACTACTGATTACCGATTACTGATTACCGATTACTGATTACTGATTACCGACCACCGACTACCGACTACCGACTACCGCGACCGTTTCTCTCCCTTTAAAATCTGGCGATAAGTTGTCGGGCTCATACCGAAAAGGCGTTTAAAAGCATGAGAATACTGGAACTGGTCGGCATATCCATATTTTTCGGCTATTTCGTATGTTTTCATTCGTGTCTGTTTTAAATCCATAGCTGATAAATTCATTTTTAAACTCGTAAACCAGTTATAAACTGACACTCCAAAAAAATTCATGAACAAATAGTTCAAATTTCTTACGCTTGTGTTAGAAGCATTCGCAAAATCAATAACTTTCAACGGTTTATCCAGATTTTCCATTGCATAATTCATACATTTTTCTATATAATCCGGAACAACGTATTTTTCAGGATCGCCATAAGTTTCATTAGCAAGGAAAAGCAGAAGTTCAAACAATTTATTTGAAATTTTCATTCGGAACTTATTTGGCTTTTCGCAGATTAATTTGTCTATTTCTTCAAACTCTTGAATCACATGTTCAGCTTTGCTTTTTGATAATCTGATGCGAAAAATATCTGTCAGTCCCATCTGTTCGATTATTTCAAGCACAAACCCACTGTACAAAGTCATAAAATGACGGCAAAATCTGTCCGGCGGAAGCGCGGTTAAAACTCGGCTCTTTTCACCATGAAGAAAGATAACGTCATTAACATTCAACTCGTATTTTCTATCATCAACTGTTAACTTGCCCTTGCCGGAAGTAACAATCGATAATTGTATATCACCTGATTTACTTCGTTCGACAGATGTGCCGGGGCACCACGATGACGTACCTGACAATACTACATTAAAAAGAAGGCGGGGGCAATATACTCGAGGTCCTAAGTGAAGAACGTCAATTATTGCTTTCTGATTATCGCATGGTTTTCCAGGCCTAACTAACTCTTTTTCATTCGGAAAAACGATTGATGTTCCGGAAATAGCAGGATTAAGAAGCACGTTTGTTTTTTCCTGATTTTTTTCTTTGTTCATAACTATTTTGTTGGTTGTTGGGTGATTGTTTTTATTATACAATAATTTTGATGAGTAGTCAAGAAGAAATCGGTGGTCGGTGGTCGGTAGTCGGTGGTCGGTAATCAGTGATCAGTGGTCGGTGGTCAGTGGTCGGTAGTCGGTAATCAGTGATCAGTGGTCGGTGGTCGGCCCCGGCATCCGCGGGGCGCTATCGCGTAATCAGTAATCGGTGGTGGTAATTCAATCGTTAAATCGTTAAATCATTAAATCGTTAAATAATATTGTCCGTGTATTTAGTGTCCAGGCATTCGCCGGATTCCCAATATTCCGTGGTTGGCAATGAAAAATGTCCCCAAACGCATTATTTTGCTCTATTTTCGCTAAAAATACTTAAAATATTTCCTGTTTAGACATTCTTTTCACACTTTTTTTATGGTATAATTAGGTTGAAATTGAAAATTGGAGACTAGACTATTAATCCTCCTCCGGCGGATCTTCGACAAATAACAAATAACACACCCCGTCAGCTAACCCCAGCATGCGCGGGGCACGCGCTGCCACCCCTCTTGATAGAGGGGATTTAACGAATAACTATTAACTATTATGAAACTAATTACAAACTTACTGAATAAAATCCCCCTAATTCGCCACAGCGAACTTTCAGCCCTCTTTTCCCGATGGAATAATCGGGATAAAATTCAAGGGGGAATTTACCGATTACCGACCACAAATAACACACCCCGTCAGCTTTGCTGCCACCCCTCTTTAAGAGGGGAATTTTACCGGCCACCGACCACTGACCACCGACTACGCGTTAGCGCCCCGCGCATGCTGGGGCTGACCACCGTCTTCCTCTTCCTAATGCTCGTGATGGGAAGCACCGCCTACGCTGCGACTACTGTCGAAGTAACCACAAACGTTTTAATAAAAAATGTTCCTCCTTCCGGCACGCACATGGTCAATGACTACTATTCAGGTACGCTAACCAAAAAACGGTACGCTGTAAATTTTGAAGGATCACGCTTCAGACGAGTTTACAGAACAGTCCTTACCACAAACGGTTGTTATGTAAAATGGGTGGACTACAATGGAGTTAATACTCCGAACTGGGAGCCTGTAATTACTAATTCGGATTTTTATATAGTATCCGACCCGGCGAAAGGAGTTACCGGGAAAATAGTAAAAATGGCGAACAAAACCATAAATTATGGTGGAGCTGTCCGTACATGGTGCTTTTTGACTTTTGATCAGCCGATTTCATTAGACCCTCCTTACGAATTTGACGATGTCGGGGTTTTTAACTATAACGACAGCTATCTTACGGCAGGAAATGTAGGACAAACCGGAACCTTTAGAATTACAGCTAATAACAACTTTATTGTAACTAACGACTGCGCTCCCGGTTCTTTCGGGAACAGTTCATGCCGAATGGACGGAACATCAGACACAAGCAAGCAGCAATTCCAGTGCCTCGCCGATGGCGGCACAACGCTTAACACTTCCTGGCGCATCGGCTTCTGGCTAAAAAAAGATTCAGGAACTCCAACTGTCAAATGGTCTTTTGGTTATAGCGGAGCGCCTCAGGAAACTGTTACCGTTCCTACCGGTTGGGAACACAGAGAAGTTATTTTGGACTGCGATGTTGACAGAAGCATCAATGCATCTATACAAGTTAGCGGCGGCTCAATTCTTATCGATGATATTCTTATTGAACAGATAGAAGGCGACAGCAATTTCCCTTGCCGCACAGAAGCGATTAATATTTACAAAGAATTTAATCCCGGCGTTTTAAGAGCATACACTTCCGGCGGAATGTCTATTGAAGACCAGTTAAAACCAAACCTGGAAACTTACGGTTTCAACTGTGAAATGGGAGATAAACTTGGAGTTTACGAATTTCAGTCCAAGGAAACAATAACCCTTTCTGATGCCTGCTTTGCGTGTGAAGAAATAGGATGCTCGCTTCACTATAATTGCTCCGGCACTATTTTTCCTTGGGAAATTACGAATATGATTGAGTTTCTTGCCGCGCCGACAAACACTTATTGGGGGAACGAACGCGCCAAACAAGGTCACCCAATTCCCTGGACGGAATCTATAAAAGAGATACATATAGAAATCGGGAACGAAGCATGGAACACTTTCTACCCTTATATTTTCAAAGGGTTCAACGGTCCGGATTATTGGAATGATATTATTAATTATGCGAAAAATTCTCCTTACTTTACTAATAATATAATTATGATGCCGGCAGGGCAAGCCGGGACCGTAACTTTACAAAATGAAATTATCGGCTATTGCACTAATGCCGACACTTTCCTTATTGGTGCTTATACCGACAGGTATCTTTTTGATACCGACAGAACAACTCTTGGCGATGAAGGTTTGTTCAATTGGTTTATGGCAAATATGACTTATGAAGCGTACAACAGAGTTAAACCTCATCGTGATGCTTTGCCGGCTGATGTAGATCTGGCTTTTTATGAGTATAACACGCATACTTCGCATGGAGATGCTCCGGCAGGAGATTTTGCGCTGCTTACACCGTCGCTTGCTCAAGGAATCGGTCTTGCTAATTATTCTTTGGTCAATTTAGAAGTAAGCAAAATCCGCTGGCTAAACTTTTATAATATAACAGGTAAATCCACCTATGGATCTCCTCTATTTGGTTTGATGCACGTAATGAAACCCGGCGAACAGCATAAACGGCCTGTTTGGTACGCGAATATGATTATGAACAAAGTCAGGGAAGGTAATTTGATGGAAACTGTTCAGTCAGGCGATAATCCGAGTTACTATTCTTACGGCAGATTTTACTCTAAGACTGAAGGAGATTTTACTTCTAATGAATTTAAAACAATTTACAGTTACGCTTTTCAAAATAACGGAACAAACGGGATTATTCTTTTTAATTATGATCTTAATAATTCGCAGGATGTTGTTATTAATTTGAAAGAGTATGTAAAAGACGAAACCGCGGAAAAATGGACCCTTACTTCTGATACTTATACTAATAATAATGAAACTGTTCAGGGAAATGTTACAAGCGATTATTCTGTTGTTTCAAATTTTAAAAGCGGGTATCAGATTTCTATGCCACCTTGCTCGGAAATTGTTTTTAAATGGACAAGCGATGGAGATTTTCCCGACTTAAAAACTTCGGTTACTAACCTTTATATTAATGAAGGAAACACCGCTGATTTTAATGTTATGCTTACTTCTGAACCAAAAACCGCTGTTACTGTTTCTGTTGCAAGAGTTTCAGGAGATACGGATATTACTGTTCAAAGCGGTTCACCAGCTGTGCTTGATGCTTCTAACTGGGATACAGGAGAAACTATTACTCTCGCTGCTGCTGAAGATGATGATATGGAACTCGGTGAAGCTGTTATTCAATGTACCGCGGAGGGAATGACAACAGTAGAAGTTACCGCTCATGAATTGGAGAATGACAACGGTATTCTCGTTAATCCTTCTGATTTATCCGTGCCGGAAAATGGGAACGCGGACTTTTATGTAAGGCTTTCTACCGATCCGGGAGGAGCGCTTGCTGTTTCTGTTACAAAAATTTCCGGTGACGAAAATATTTCCGCTTTGCCTGCTACATTAAATTTTGATGCCGGAAATTGGCAGACAGAACAATCGGTTACCGTTTCTGCCGCCGAAGACCCGGACATCGAAAACGGAAAAGCGGTTATCGCGTGTACAGCAACGGGCTATTTATCAAATACTGTTGCAGTAACTGAAGCCGACAACGATACTGTTGCTCTTGTAGTTTCAGAAACTGTTTTAAAAGTACCGGAAGGCGGAACAAATGTTTTCAGCGTAACTCTGACCGCTATTCCTCCAGATAATTCTACGATTACCGTGTATCGAGTTTCAGGCGATTCTGATCTTTTTGTTACTAACGGACAAAACCTTGTTTTCGATTCTACAAACTGGGATGTTGATCATTTTGTTACTATTTTCGCTAAAGAAGACGCTGACAAAAAAATAAGTTCTGCTGTTTTTAAATGCGAACCTTTGTTCCCTAATACTGACGGCGCTGTAGAACTTTTGGCTTACGAAACTGAAAATGATACTATTAATATTTCTTTCCAAAGAGGGGTCTTGCCGGATGATAGCTACACAAACGGAATAGCTGACACCCGGCTGGTGGAAAGCGCCCCAAATGACAATTATGGCGATTCCACAATGCTTAGAATTCGCGATAATACCGATGCAATTCTATTCAGGTGGGATTTAAGTTCTATACCTGATACCGCTTCAGTTACATGGGCGACAATCACTCTGACAACTTACATACTGGGTGGTCCTTATGATGATGTTCCGGTCGAAGTTTTCCAATTGAAAAGAGATTGGACTGAAATGGGGGCTACATGGAACAATTATGACGATGTAAATCCTTGGCAGACTGCCGGCGGAAAAGGCGATGATGATAAATACAATACTGTTCTTTATTCCGGTATTTTGCCTTTCGCTGATGAGAGTGTTGTGCTTAATCTTAATGATTCCGGTCTTGCAGCAATAAATAGCTGGATTCACAATTCTAAACCTAATAACGGGTTCATTTTTGTGCCAACGGCAGGTGGAAGAACTTTTATCAGAAGCAGCGAAGCTAATCAGTTTTCCGGTGGGGTTTCTAATCGCCCGATGCTTACTCTCGGTTATACTTTTGATGTTGAAGCGCCGACCAATGCGTCTATAATCATCAATAATGGAGACTCACAAACGACAAATTTTGTCGTTGAGCTGGCTCTTTTTGCCGAAAATCCAACACCAATTGATATGCAGCTTTCTGAATTGTCGGATTTCTCCGGTGCAAGCTGGATTCCGTACCAAACCAACTACACCTATACTTTTGGAGCGCCTTTTGCAGAAAAAACTCTTTACGCAAGATTTTCCGACGGCGGCGCGGGAATTAGTGAAACCGTAAGCGATACAATCGACATCATCCCGGAACCGGGGATAGTATTCAGTATTCAGTGTTCAGTGTTCGGTATTCTGTGCCTTTTGCGAAAGAAATTGAAAACTTGATTATTGGATATTCCGTGTTGGATATTGGATATTCAATGTCTGTTATCGGTATGGTTTTGCTTGGCTTTCGGAAATATCGCTAATTAAAATAAATTCACCCCACTGACCACACAGACCACACGGAAAGAATTGATTATTGAATATTTCTGCTTTAAAAGTGCGCCCGTGGCGCATTGATTATTGAATATTTATTTTAACTTTTAACTTTTAACTTTTAACCTAATATTATTATGAAACTGACCACCGACCTCCGACCACCGACCTCCGGCCTCCGATTACGCTTTAGCGCCCCGCGCATGCTGGGGCTGACCACCGTCTTCCTCCTCGCAAGTTTTACTTTCGCAGGTTCGCTTGCTGATTTGGTTATCCCGACAAATACCGCTACAACTGCTGCCGTTGTTACCGGCGGTTCAAGTAATTGGTGGATCGGCAGACATAATGGCATCGTTGCAAAAAAAAATAGCATGACAAATACTCAAATGATTTTTCTGGGAGCCTCTGTTCTTGATCACTGGGATGCCGGGTTTGTGAATGGATATCAAAGAGGTGCAGTCGTTTGGACAAACTATTACATTCCCCGAAAATCGTTAGACCAGGGAATTTCAGGCAACAAAACTCAAAATTCTTTGTGGCAAGCGCAAAACGGCGAGATTGACGGCATTAACCCGAAAATCGCTCTTGTTTGTGTCGGTTATAATAACAAAAACACTGCTGAAGAAATTGCCTGGGGACAACTTGCTATTCTTCGCGAAATCCGTATCCGATGTCCTAATACTAAAATTCTATTTATGCCGTATCTGCCTGCCACATCATCTACATGGTATAATAGAAATTCATATAAAGCGTTCAAAATTGCTTCAGAAACAAATAAAATTGATAATATGGTTATTAGTTATGAAGTAACCGGCGCTTTTACTAACGAAAACGGGGTTCTGAAAGAGCAATCTTTAGTTCCGGATAATCTCCACCCCTCGGAAAGCGGTTATCAACTTTGGGCGGAAACGATGGAACCTGTTATTGTAAGTCTTTTAAGTGATACTCCGCCGACTAATGAAACCGTTATCATCGATAATGGTGATTTACAAACGACAAATTTTGTCGTTGAGTTGAATCTTTCCGCTGATAATCCCATGCCGATTTTTATGCAAATTTCTGAATCTAATGATTTTTCAGATGCAAACTGGTTTGATTATCAAACTAATTACACCTGGACTTTTAGCGCGCCTTTTGAAACAAAAACTATTTACGCGAGATTCTCAACAGGCGGGGATGATATTAGCGATACCGCAAGCGACACTATTAAAATCGTGCCGGAAATTTCAGTGGTCGGTAGTCTGTGGCCGGTGGTCGGTATGAGTTTACTTGGCTTTCGGAAATATCGGTAATCGGAATTAAACCGAGAAATATTCAACAAGAAATGAGCAATCAAAAAAGTAAATATAAAACTCCTGACTTTATCATTGAATATTTCTTGTTGATTATTGAATATTTAATTTATGGTCTGTGGTCGGTATGGGTTTGCTTGGCTATCGGAAATCAAAATAATTTTAAACCACGGACTACATCCGTCAAATGCCGGATAAACTTCTACACGGAAAAACATTAAATAAACGCGGCGTGTTGCTCTTAACTTTATCGGCTCTTTTTCAAGTTTGCGGAACGATTATTGAAAAGTCCCATTAGGGATGTAATATTTGTAGAAACAAAAATATCATAACTCAGTCTGTGCCGTAGGTACAGAATCTGTTTTTTCGATGGAAAATATATCGTACCTATGGCACGAGTTTATACTTTTATATTTTTTCTACAAATATATTGCTCCTAATGGAGCAAGTGTTCTTTATCTATTGGCGTTACAACTTATTTCTACATATTTCGTTCCGCAAACATGAAAAAGAGCCACTTTATCATTGAATATTTCTTGTTGATTATTGAATATTTAATTTAATCTTTAGACCTTTTAACTTTTAACCGACTATATTATTATGAAACTGATTACCGGCTTATTGAATCAACACGCAAAAGCGTGGACTCCTACAAGACTAATTACCGCCCTCCTCCTCTCTTTCGCAACTTTAATATCCACCGCCGCAAACACCCCGCCTTTAAAAGTATATATTTTTGCCGGACAATCAAACATGGCCGGCGGAATTAATCCTGCTCCTATGAAAAACTACAGTCAGGAAATTTATGACTGGATTAAAAATCCGGCTAATCCTGTACTTTATCACTATTATTCGGGTAACGCTGATCATTCAACTACAAACTGGACTACCTTAAATAACTATTTCGTAATGGGACAAGAACATATTGAAGCGTATCGACTTTGGAACTACTGGCAATCCATTGACACAAACACCGAAATTGCGATTTTTAAAGTTGCTGTCGGCGCTACCTCGCTTCACAGTTTTTGGAATCCGGGCGGGCGTGACAGAGATCCGTATTACTATAACCCGAATCCAAAATATTTCTTACAGGGCGACGGCTATGGTGTTCTGTCTAATCGACTTGTTTTGGCTATGAATCAACTTACAGAACTCGGTTATACTAACAGAAACATTGAAGCCTTTATGTGGTATCAGGGCGAAGGTGATGCTTATAGCAGTAGAGGCGGCGACAACTACAGCATACTTTTCAATGACCTCGTGAACGGATGGGAAGACAGAAACACGAACGATTTCCCTAATGACGATAAATCAAAATACGGCGGAAGCGTTCGCGAAATCCTCGGTTTAACTAATCTGCCGGCTATTGTCGCGAGAATTAGCTGGAACATAAAAGGTTCTACGGCTTGGGGAAATCGCAGCTCTTGGGAACCGTTTTTAATTATGGTGCGGGACGCTCTTACTAATTACGCCGGCTCGCATCCGGATTCCGCATGGGTTGATGTTGACGATATCCCTCTTGCTGATTACTATCACTATTCCGGAGAAAACTATTGTGAAATAGGCGATCGTTTCGCGCAGAAAATTCTAAATACTCTTTACAGTAATAACTTTCCACGTGTTGAACTTATGGAACCAACATGGTATCAGGGATATCAACCTTGGCAACGCACAAATATCTCCTGTTTTGCAAATGCTTATAACGCGGCAGGTGATTCGGTTACAAATCTTAATTGGATTTCAAGCGAAGATGGAGCTTTCGGAACAGGTAATTCTGTTATTCTTGAAGGTACTTCATGGGAAACAAGAGTTACTTCTGTCGGCAGCGCTAACGAAGGCGAAAGCTCCTGGGTTTACACCACCAACCAGGCAAAAAAAATCACGGTGGAATATACTGATTCAAACGGGTTTAGCCAGATAAAATTCAACTGGATAAAACAAATCCCTATGGTGCCGGAAATTTCGGTGGTCAGTAGTCTGTGGTCTGTGGTCGGTATGAGTTTGCTTGGCTTTCGAAAATATCGGTAATTAAAATAAATTCACCCCACTGACCACACGGACTACACGGACAATATTATTTAATTATTTAATTATTTGTAGTATTTGTATTTTTCCGTGTGTTCAGTGCCTTCCGTGGTAAAAATCCCCTCTTGAGTGGGGTGGCGCGAAGCGACGGGGTGTTAATTCCCCTCTTGAGATCTCTGAACCCGCGTATGCCGGGTGGGGTGGCGCGAAGCGACGGGGTGTGTTTTTTTAACCCACTGACCACACGGAATACACGGACATTATTATTTTAAATATTTGTATTATAATTGTTTTGTTAAGGAAAATTCGTGTAAATTCGTGTAAATTCGTGTCTAAAAAATAATTGTTTTCCCGGTTTTGCTAAATAAAACATGATTTCGCCAAAAAAACTATAAATCGGCTCTAAAATTTTCCACTTTTGACATTCCAATTCAGTAAAATTAGTGATATAATATTCGCAAAAGTAGAAAAGTCTATTTTTTTCTTATTAACTTAACTTAACTTAACACATGGAGGAAAGTAAAATGAAAAAATGTATTACTATTTTAACTATGATCGTTTTTGCAATGATCGCAACACAGGCAACCGCAGGACTTGTTGACGGAGATTTTCAAGACGACACATTAACAAGGACTGGTGACCCGGATGCCGTAAACAATTTAAATACAGGATGGTGTGAGTATTGGAGTGCAAGTCTTGAATCGAATGCCGGAAACGTTTATGTTAAAATGCCGAACACTGCTCAAACTGATAAAGCATGGAGTATAGGGCAAGTTTTTTCTCCGACTGGTCTTACCGGTCAACAAGTTGTGCGGTTCAAATATAATATCGACCTCATCCAGGGTGACGCTAGTATTATAACCAATGACATAATTTGGATTAAAGTTTATGGAATTGACCATAATACACATGCGGCTAACGATTCTATACGCGTTGGAAACACTATCGGTTCACCAGGTGGTCACGCTCATGAAATACTGGTTGAATCTTTTAGTACTCCTGATGAAACTACCGGGTTTACAACTTTAACCACTTCGAGCGCTTTCGACCCTACTTCTTATCCTTACTTCGGCATAACAGTTGGTGTAACAAACATTATAACTAGAGCAGGACAGGGAAAAGAAGAAAATATGTTTATTGATGATGTTGAACTTGTTCCTGTTCCTGAACCAATGTTGCTCGGTCTTCTCGGACTTGGTATTTTAGCATTAGTACGCAGAAATCGGTAATCGGTGATAAATCATAAAATCACCAAATAATAAAAAGAGTCGCATCAGAGATGATGCGGCTCTTTTTTTATGAACCACGACTGACCCGGAGTTTCGGGGCACACGGAAAAATAAATACAGAACTATTTATAAAAAAACAAAACAATTATGGACAAAACAATTTTTAAAAAGAATTAAAATGATTTTGTTAAATAAACTAATTGTTTTGTCCATAATTGTTTTGTTAAGGAAAATTCGTCTCTAAAAAATAATTGTTTTCCCGGTTTTGCTAAATAAAACATGATTTCGCCAAAAAAACTATAAATCGGCTCTAAAATTTTCCACTTTTGACATTCCAATTCAGTAAAATTAGTGATATAATATTCGCAAAAGTAGAAAAGTCTATTTTTTTCTTATTAACTTAACTTAACTTAACACATGGAGGAAAGTAAAATGAAAAAATGTATTACTATTTTAACTATGATCGTTTTTGCAATGATCGCAACACAGGCAACCGCAGGACTTGTTGACGGAGATTTTCAAGACGACACATTAACAAGGACTGGTGACCCGGATGCCGTAAACAATTTAAATACAGGATGGTGTGAGTATTGGAGTGCAAGTCTTGAATCGAATGCCGGAAACGTTTATGTTAAAATGCCGAACACTGCTCAAACTGATAAAGCATGGAGTATAGGGCAAGTTTTTTCTCCGACTGGTCTTACCGGTCAACAAGTTGTGCGGTTCAAATATAATATCGACCTCATCCAGGGTGACGCTAGTATTATAACCAATGACATAATTTGGATTAAAGTTTATGGAATTGACCATAATACACATGCGGCTAACGATTCTATACGCGTTGGAAACACTATCGGTTCACCAGGTGGTCACGCTCATGAAATACTGGTTGAATCTTTTAGTACTCCTGATGAAACTACCGGGTTTACAACTTTAACCACTTCGAGCGCTTTCGACCCTACTTCTTATCCTTACTTCGGCATAACAGTTGGTGTAACAAACATTATAACTAGAGCAGGACAGGGAAAAGAAGAAAATATGTTTATTGATGATGTTGAACTTGTTCCTGTTCCTGAACCAATGTTGCTCGGTCTTCTCGGACTTGGTATTTTAGCATTAGTACGCAGAAATCGGTAATCGGTGATAAATCATAAAATCACCAAATAATAAAAAGAGTCGCATCAGAGATGATGCGGCTCTTTTTTTATGAACCACGACTGACCCGGAGTTTCGGGGCACACGGAAAAATAAATACAGAACTATTTATAAAAAAACAAAACAATTATGGACAAAACAATTTTTAAAAAGAATTAAAATGATTTTGTTAAATAAACTAATTGTTTTGTCCATAATTGTTTTGTTAAGGAAAATTCGTCTCTAAAAAATAATTGTTTTCCCGGTTTTGCTAAATAAAACATGATTTTACCAAAAAAACTATAAATCGTCTGTAAATTTCTCCACTTTTGACATTCAAATTCAGTAAAATTAGTGATATAATATCCTCAAAGTTAGAAAATCTAATTTTTCTTACCAATCTTAACCTAATCATACGGAGGAAAGTAAAATGAAAAAATGTATTATTGTAATTGCGATAATCGCTATCGCAGGAACAGCTTCGGCAGATCTGCTCATGGGCTGGGACCTGGACTTCATAACCATAGCAGATGGTCCAAAAGATGATGTGACCTGCACGTCAAATACTGTCGGTATCAGCACCGCCAACACGCTGTCTGCAGGTGCCGGCGCAAATGTTGTTGGTCGCAATCACGCCGTAACATTGCGCGATATGATTTCTACTACCAATATTGCTCAGGCATTATCGAACGATGTCTATTGGGGCACAACGGTCGCCAAAAGCGGTACCATGCCATTCACGCTCAGCACTTTCGTAGCTCGCCCTTACAGGAGCTCCGGCGATGGTGTGACCTTTGATTTGCGCAGCAGTGTTGACAACTATACTACCTCACTTGGAACAATTGTGGATCCGGATTCCCTTTCTGAAGCTTGGTCTGTTGATTTGACTTCTTTGTCCGGCTCGCATGATTCCGTAGAGTTCCGTGTTTATATTTATGATATAACCCCTGGTACTGGCGGTGCGTATGACGGTGCCGGTTTTGGGAATGTTGGTAGTGCTACTGATGCCCTAATCGACTTCGGTATTGAGGGAGATGTTATTCCGGAACCAGCGCTTCTCGGTCTTCTCGGACTTGGTATTTTAGCATTAGTACGCAAAAATCGGTAATCAGTGGTCGGTGATAAATCATAAAATCACCAAATAATAAAAAGAGGCGCATCAGAAATGGTGCGCCTCTTTTTTGTTTACCCCGGCATGATCGCGATAAATCGCGTTACTTCGTTGCGCAAGGCACGGCGGGCGCGGCACACGGAAAAATACACATAATAAAATATTTAAAATAATAATGTCCGTGCTGTCTGTGTGGTCAGTGGGTTAAGATTTACCACGGAAAACACTGAGCACACGGAAGGAATTGAATTATTGAAAATCATAAAATCGTTAAATCATAAAATAATAATGTCCGTGTAGTCTGTGTCCAGGCATTCGCCGGATTCCCAATAGTCAGTGGGTTAAGATATTCAGTGGTAAAAAAAAACATGATTTTGCCCGAAAACCTGTAAATCGACTCTGAAATTTGTCCACTTTAGACATTCCTTTTATGAGTTAAATATGATATTATTGTTAAAAGTGGGAAGGTGGAAAAGTGGAAAAACCGACCACCGATTACCGATTACCGACCCCCGACCACCGATTACCTAACTATTAACTAAATTAACAACCGGAGAAAAAATGAATAAACTAACTAAAATCTTAACTCTGACTCTGACTTTACTAATCGCGACAGTCGCGAACGCGGCGCTTATCGCTTATGAACCTTTTGATTACGCGCCGACAAACGGGCTCAATGAACTCAACGGCGGCACCGGCTGGGACAGCATGGGCTGGTACGGCGCTGCCGATGGCTCGCATGCAATTGTATCTCCCGGAAAAACATATTCAAACGGGGACGCGTTGTACACTATTGGAAACATGGGCGTTGCGAACGTAAGCTGCAACTGGAGCAGAGCTTCGAGAGATTTTGCCACACCGCTTAACAGCGATGAAGGAACAACAAACTGGTTCAGCTTTCTTGCTTCAATCGAAGCGGTTACTAATCAATATCGCCAGTATCTTATCGGGTTTCAGTCCGAAACAAGCGTTGACAATATAAGGTTTATGACTGCCGGATATTATGAGAACGGGCAGTGGTACTTGAATGAAGGCGGCGGCGCTAATTATTTGTCCGGACATCCTTCTATAAGCAACGAAACTATTTTTGTTGTAATAGAAAAAGCTAACGGCGCGACAGAAGACACCTGGACTGCCTGGATCAACCCGTCTGTAAATCAGTCTCCTGTTTATTCAAACTCTTTCGGCGGGAATTATGCTCATAGCACTGTAAAAGGCGTGCATTTCTGGAAAGGCGGACCGCCTGCCACGCGGTATTTTGAAGGCCGTGTTGACGAATTTAGAATCGGCGAAACCTGGAATGACGTTAATACCGATGAGCCGATTCAGGTTCACACACCTGTAAATGAGACTCCCACAAATTATCAAAATGGCGTTTCACTTACTCCTACACTTACAGCATCAGCTTTTGTTAGTAATGACGGAGCTGATTCGCATTCAGCAAGTCTTTTTCATGTCGAATCTATTGACGGAATAATCGTTTTAAACACTAATGTCGGCGGGGTAACTTCGTTTAATATTCCGGCAGGTTTATTAGAAGAAAACACCCGTTATTTCTGGACGGTAAGTTATAAAGGCAGCCACAGCACAAAATGGAGTACGGCATCCGACCTTACATATTTTGACACTACTTATACTGTAGAAGCACAGCAATTTGCTTATGAAGGCGTTAATTATGACGAAACTACAAACGGGATTGCCGGTTATAACGGCGGCGAAGGATGGAGAGACAGTTGGAATCCTCTTGAAAGCTACAATTTCTGGATTTCGCAGCAGGATGTAGTTACTCCCGGACTTTCTTATCGTCTGTTGGAAGTTACAAACAATACATTTATAGCACGAAATCAAATCGGAATCTGGGGTGAGCATTCTGTAATGACAACAAACGGCAGTTCTATTGCTGTCAGAAAACTCAAACGCGATGGTTTTGCAAGTTTACTGAACCAAAATAATCATTTTGGCGGGCCGAACATGACTACCTGGATAAGCGGAATTATTGAAGCACCTGTCGATGCTGTTGTTGCAAGTAACACTTACAGAATAGAGTTGCGGAATTCTATAGGCAACACAATTACTTATATAGGTAAACCTAGTGCCAAAGAAAGTTGGGGGATTGAATGGAGCGAATCTGATGCAGATGTTGTTCCCGGCGAACCGACTTTTCTCGTTGCAAAAATAGTTTATACAACAACTAATTCTACTATTTCACTCTGGGTAAATCCAATTCTCGGCAGTGAACCGTCTTCAAATACTGTTGCTGATACTTTTCTTGTAAATGACAGCGATTATTATTATGACAGTGTGGCTATGTTTGTGAAAAGAAGCGAAGGTTGTCTTTTGCCGGAAGTTAAATTCGATGAGCTGCGTGTTGGAATTGACTGGAAGCAAGTTATGCCGGGCGCAAAATCTGTTGTTCCGGATACTCCATCGAATATCGCGCCTGCAAATGCGACAGCTAATGTTCCTCTTGATGCTGCTCTTGATTTAGAGGGCTCTGCATTTTCGTCCGAAAGCGGAGATACTTTATCAAAAAGTGAGTTCCATATTGAAAGTATGGGC
>Ga0190283_1000643_pt1 | contig 17734 bp, 19 predicted proteins | sample 48691801_MG_FD_161669 | JGI IMG/M metagenome (GOLD analysis project Ga0190283, IMG submission 161669) | Hydrothermal vent microbial mat bacterial communities from Southern Trench, Guaymas Basin, Mexico - 4869-18-0-1_MG | ecosystem: Environmental > Aquatic > Marine > Hydrothermal vents >...
TGTCAATTTTCTTCCATAAAAATTTTATAAATATTCAATCATTTCTATTTTTTCTACATTTACAAATACGACTTCCCGCTTCGCACCGTTTTTTTCAAAGTCTTTCCGGGGCTTCTCAAGATACATTACTTCAGCATCGGTAACAGGAATGAATTTGCCTACATGAGAAGTTATGTAGTCGCTCAGCCTCCCGTTTACCATGGTATGCACAATTCCGCTGATAATGGCTGACTCAGTTTTTATTCTTACTTTTACCTGGTCTTTGGGGACTTGCATGTGAACCATATAGTGCTGCTCCTTAATTTAATTTAATAAATATATATTAGCAGAATTTTATGAATATTAGCAAAGTGATTTTTATTAGTCAATCACCCTGCTGTATACACTTGTCGTATATCTGTACATTAAACTATTAATTAATATTATAATATAATTTTCTATTATAATTTTGTAATTTAATATTGATTTTAACTAGTAATATACTATAATAACCTACAATAACCGAGGGCTTTCAACTCTGACCAATCAACTCTTAAGGAGGTAAGATGTACAAATGTCTAGAATGCGGCAATACAGAGAAATTCTACGGTATAGCAAAGGAACAGGGTAATGCCCTTATATTCCAGAATCGCGGAGAGTATAAAGGTTGCGATGGCAGCAGTGTGCTGGAAGAAGCCCTTGATACCCTGAGAAAAAATCATGCCAGGCAGAAGCAAGCTGCCGGCGCATCGAAAAGCTATCCCAATGCTGTTTGTATTGATACAGGTCCCTGTCAGGTAAATGACCCGGATATGTCAGGCAAAATATCAGGGGATGGCGGTATTTTAAATTCCTGTGATGATCAAGAGGCATCCGGCCCAGATCCTGCCGCAGTTATCCGGGGGAATCTATGGGCGATCCAGAATAATGATAAGGGCCAGGAAGTAAGCTGGGCATATATAATATCTGATAAGAGCTGGAAGGGATTTCACGAGGTCAGGTCATGCGCCGCCTGCCACTCAACAAATATAGTTAATATATAGTAGAAATATTAATACTTAAACAACTATTAGAAGTTATATTTTATCCTCAGCCACTAATTTACTTGCACGGTACAGGGATTCAAATGTTCCCGCATCTGTCCACCATCCATCGATGATGGAATATGTCATTAAGCCTTTTCTTATATATTCATTATTTACATCAGTTATCTCTAGCTCTCCCCTGTTCGAGGGCTTCAGGGTCTTTGCGATATCGAAGACATTGCTATCATACATATAGAGGCCTATCACAGAATAATTTGATTTAGGATCCTCCGGTTTTTCCTCAATATTTATTACTTTGCCGTCTTTTATCTCTGCCACTCCGAATCTTTCAGGATCGCTTACCTCTTTTAGGAATATCTTTGCTCCCTCTGGCTGTTTTTCAAATTCTATTATGGCTTCTGAGATATCATCCTTTATTATATTATCCCCCAGCATGACAATAACTTTGTCTTCATCTACAAAATTCTCTGCAAGCTTTAATGCTTCTGCGATTCCGCCTTCACCTTCCTGGTATGTGTAGCTGATATCCTTCAGGCCAAACTCGCTTCCATTCCCTAAAAGCCTCAGGAAATCACCAGCATTATTACCTCCCGTGACTATCATTATGTCCGTGAGCCCGCCCTTTACAAGTGTATTCAATGGATAATATATCATTGGCTTATTATATACTGGCAGCAGATGTTTGTTTGTAACTTTTGTGCAGGGCAGCATACGTGAACCGAGTCCTCCTGCAAGAATTACCCCTTTCATTTTGTTGACCACCTCTCTAGATAATATTATTTATAATATAAAATGCAAAAATAGCTATTGAAAGGCAAACGCAATATACTGCAAAAATATTTAAGTTCTTTTTCTTTGTAAGATAGAGAAGGTATTTTATTGCAAAAAATCCTGACAGATATGCCGACACAAGGCCTGCAAAAAGAATCCATACAGTATTTCCTCCCCCATTAAGTACGGTAGTGGTGGAACGGGATAGCTCAAACACAAACGAGCCAAGTATTATGGGTATTGAAAGCAGAAATGAAAATCTTACCGCTTCCTCCCTTTTAACACCAAAAAACCGTGCAAAAGAGATAGTGGCTCCTGCTCTTGAGATACCCGGAAATACCGCAAGGGCCTGCCCAATGCCAGAAGCAATTGATGAAAGATATGTCAGGAATTTCTTTTGCCTTACTTTTCTTCCCCTGTATTCTCCTCCCCACAGTATAAGGGCCGTCAAAAGCAGGAATACTGCCACTATCAGGGGCCTGGAAAAGATACTCCCTACAAATTCATTAAGAAAAAGACCCATCAACACAGCCGGTACCGTTGCTATTATTATATAAAGACCCATTTTAAAATCTGTACTTCTCCGCCATTTCCTGTTAAATAATCCCAATGCAAATCCCCTTATTATCCTCCACGCATCCCTGTAGAGGACAGTCAGGACCGCAAAAAGTGTTGCAAGATGGACAGTGACCGTGAAGTAAAGGGGCGGGTAATCCCAGCCGGAAAAATATGGGACCACTACCAGGTGCCCGGAACTCGAAATGGGGAAAAATTCAGTTATGCCCTGAATTAAACCTAAAACAATTGACTGTAAAATATTCAACTTATATAATATTTAGAATTTTTATCAATTAATATCTTAATTTCAAGATAGTAACATAAAACTATATAAAATAAAAAATAGAAATGGAGCTTGTTGACAGATGGAATTCCTACCTCAATGGATAAGTACTTTTTTTACTGCAATGACTCCTGTTGGAGAGTTGAGAGCTTCGATACCAATAGCGCTGGGAAGTTATGGGATGGGTATAATAGAGACATATATAATCTCAGTTATTGGAAATCTTGTTCCTGTGGTTATCATCCTCTGGGTGATGGAACCGGTATCCAGGTTTTTAATGAAGAGGTTCAACTGGGCCAACCGCTTCTTCTCCTGGCTCTTTAACAGGACAAGAAAGCGCCACTCGGCTAAATTCGAAAAGTATCAGGGCTTTGCCCTTATCAGTTTTGTGGGAATACCGCTGCCTGTTACCGGCGGGTGGACCGGTGCACTTATAGCTTATGTATTCGGTATCCCGCCGAAGAGGGCCCTGTGGCAGATAACTATCGGTATCCTTATAGCTGGTATTATAGTCACAGTCATCTCAAAGACGGTGGGGTATGTAAAATTTATCACTGTCGGATAAAAGCAGAGATGCGCCCCCCGCATGATTATTTTCAAAACATATTATTTGCCGCTTATAGATATATTTTCTACAAGCACCGTGGGACTTCCCAGATATCCCCCTGCAGGTACAAATTTGAGGTCACTGCCTATCATCTTAAAGCTTTTTAGAAAACTTAAGATATCTGTTGCTATGGTTACTTCCTTTACGGGACTTGAAAGTTTTCCCTTCTCTATCAGCAGTCCCTTGGCTCCTACGCTCATCTGTCCGGATATTGGATTGGTCCCGGAACCAAGGCCAATAATATCCATCACGTAAAATCCCTTACTTACGCTCCTGATAATATCTTCCGGGGTGTGGCTTCCCGGTCTTATATAGAAGTTTGATGTACCTACCGAGGGAGTGGACCTATAAGAGGCTCTCGTGGCATTTCCGGTTGAAAGCGTTTTGTCCTTTCTTGCTGTATATGCATCATAGAGATAGGTTTTAAGTATGCCTTTTTCAAAAACAGCTGTCTTTCCCTTTATCACTCCTTCCCCGTCAAAGGGGCGCGAAGCCAGCCCGCCCGGGAGGGTGCCGTCATCAAAAATATCAGCTTCTATATCAAATATTTTCTTGCCTGTACTATTCTTAAAAAGTGATTTTCCCTTCTGGACAGAATCAGCATTAAGGGTTGATGCGATGACCGCCATAAACTGCGCCGCGACCATGGGATCAAGGACTATGTCCAGGGATTGTGAGTTTATTTTTTTGCCTCCAAGTACTGAAACTGATCTTTCAGCAGCTTTTGCAGCAATTTCAGCCAGTCCGATATCTGACGGATTTCTTGCGATCCCAAAATAATCACCGGTGGAAGCGTCTCCGTCCTTTCTGGATATAGCATTTACATAGACAAGGGCCATCGTTGTATTGTAGCTGTCTGAAAACCCGTTAGAATTAAGTATTGCCACTTCTGATATGCCGTCACTGTACATCACATTAGTGACCCCTGAAACCCTTCTGTCGGCCTTTTTTGTAAGTGTCTCAAGTTCCTTTGCCATCTCGATCTTTTCAGTTATCGACACTTCCAGATAGCCTCTATCAAAAAGAAGCTTTTTATCCACCTGGTTTTTATTATATTTATGGTCCTTTTTAGTTGGAAGATAATTCAGCTTATCCTTTTTGGTGATCTTTGAATTATCCAGTGCCTTCTTTACGGTATCCCTGATAGCATCTTCCTCAAGAACAGCAGTGTATGCATAGCCTATGGAACCGTCTTTAAATACCCTGATGCCTATTCCAGTAGAGTCAGAAAAGGAAAGTGTCTCAATGCCTCCATTAAAGACATCTATCTCATTTTCGAGGCTTCGTGCAGCAAATATTTCCCACTGGTCCGTACTCCCCGGAGGTATCTTTGCAGCAGTTTCACCGCATATCCTCTCGAGTTCTTCAATTTTAATTTCAATTTTACTATTTTCTGCCATCTTTAGAATCCAGGTCCCTTTTTACTTTCCGCCCGTTCCCCCTACTGTTATCTCCGAAACTTTGATGGTGGGCTGACCGACTTCATTAGCGATGGACTGCCCCTGCTTTCCACAGAACCCGGGAGCAAAATCAAGATCATCTGCGATAGCTTCGATTTTTTTTAATATATCCGGACCATTCCCGATAAGGGTTGCACCTTTTATCGGTTTTCCAAGCTTGCCTGATTCAATAATGTATCCTTCGCTTATGCCAAAAACAAAATCTCCGGTTGCCGGATCTACCTGGCCGCCGGCAAACTCCTTTGCAAATATTCCCTTTTTAACTGATTTTATTAAGTCTTCCGGTTTTTCATTGCCCCTGGCTATATATGTATTTGTCATCCTTGGTATGGGAATGTGCCTGAACGACTGTCTTCTGCCATTGGACGTCCTTTCTTTCTCAAGCTTTTTAGAGGCTCTCATATCATAAATAAAGCTCTCAAGCACTCCTTCCTTTATAAGGGTGACGGGTGACGAGGGATAACCCTCTCCGTCAAACTTGAATGAACCCCAGTGATTGGGCATCGACGGATCATCGATTGCAGTCACTATGTCTGATGCGATCTTTTTGCCCTCTTCCCCCTTAAAGACCGATGCATCTTTTATTACCGAGTCAGCCTCAAGACCATGTCCGCAGGCTTCATGGAATATTACACCACCAAATGCAGGTCCGATTACTACCGGAAGGGAACCCATGGGGGCATCAACCGCATCGAGCATGGCTACAGCTATCCTCGAAGCTTCTTCTGCAATACCGCAGGCCTTTGAAATACTGACAGCTTCATAGCCGCCAGTCTTTGCAAGTGACTTATATCCTGTCCTCATATCACTATCTTTCCTGGCCACGGCATTTACCGAAAGAAATACTTTTACTACTTCCTGGAAGGATTCTTCTCCATAAGAATTTGCGGTATAGACCTTTTCCTCAATATCGGACAGTGAAACAGTCACCTGTATTATATGTTTATCATATTCCCTGCACACCCTGTCAACTGCCATAAGGATGTCCTTTTTTTCAATTGCCCCGGTAATCGAGGGTTTTTTCAGGATATTTGCCTTATAGGCTGATGGTGCCTGCCTCAGATCCCGGTTCAGGTCAAATATTTTACCGGTTGTCGAGCTCTTTCCTGCAGCACTCAGGATTTTTGCTGCTTCAATGAGTTTTTTCTCTTCAATTGAGTCCACATAAGCATAATAGGTGCTGTCGCCTATCCATACGCGCAGCCCGCATCCCATATCATATCCGCTATTTGAGTTCTCGACCCTGCTATCTTCAAGCTTCAGTGAATTGCTTATGCTTTTTTGTATATAGATCTCAGAAAAACTGGCTCCGCCCGAGTTCAGTGTCCCGAGTACCTTTAATGCAGTATCTTTTTCAATCAATATTTATTGTTCCTATCCAGGGAGCCTGTCCGGTAACAGGCTCCTACGAAAGAGATTCTTCCACTTTTTTAGCAGCAGCCTTGCCCTTGCTTATAACTTTTTCTACCTTTTCCTTTGCCTTGCCTGCCTTTTGGCTAACGGTCTTCGTAGTCTTTTCGAAAGCATCTTTGCTCTTTTCTAAAAACTCTTCCCCCATTCCCTTTACTTCAGCAAGCTTCGCCCTGGCTGCTTCAAATCCTTCTTTTGTCTTTTCTGCGAACTCTTCGCCTTTTTCGATCAGCTCTTTTCTTGTCTCTTTGCCGCTTTTGGGAGCAAGCAGGATACCTGCCAGAAAACCTACCACCAAACCAAGTGTCAATGTTATTAAGACCCCGGGAGCATGACTTCTACCTCTATTACTATCTTCCATATTCATCCTGGTCCTCCTTTAAGATTAAAATTGTATTGATACGGGCCGCATATACAATTCATGGCCCATAAAGTAAATATAGGAAATTACTCTTCTTCCTTACCCTTGCCTGTCTTGCCAAGACCGCTTATTATCCCAGCCGAAGCACTTATGAGCTTTACGAGCGGACTTGTGATGAGTATCCTTGCAAGTCTTATTATTTTTTCCAGCTGCTCGACTATTGAGCTTATGCTCTGGGTGAGATCAGTAAGTGACCCGACCTCAGTATTTAAATGAGTTATTGTATCATTTAATTTTTCCACCAGAGGAATCAGGCTTTCGCTGAGTCTGTCAGCCATAAATCTTACTTTATTCAGCAGCCTGAATAAAGGGACAGCTACTATTATTGCTACAACAGCAAACGCGGATATGAGTATGATCGCTACCAGTCCTACGATTTCCAGTGATGTCATAATCTAACCTCTCGGATCAATAATTAAAAATACAGATATAATTATATATATTTAAGTTCTTTTATTCAAAAAATAATCAAACTAATTTATAATAAGCAATCAGTAAAGTCCAATAAATTTTATAATACTATTAGATAAGCGAGGTAGACATCTAAGATGGGAATCAAAAGATCATTGATATTAAGTGCAATTTTAATCATAGTCCTTCTAATATCGGTATCCTTGATATCCTGCGGCCCTGCTGCTGCATCATCAAGTAAAAATAGCGGATCGGAAACAGGAGAAGAGCTTACCGCCAAAGAGATAGAGGAACTGGCAGAAGTTTTAGAGGAAGAAGTGGTGGAGGCAGTTGATTTTGAGAATGCCCGGTTAGGTGCAGAGATCTCAGGCTATATGCCCTCATACCTTTGCAGTAATGCCGATAATTATGTCACAGTGGAAGTTAAAAACACCTCTGACTTCACATGGAGGGCCAACGGAGTAAATACGGTAAGGATAGGCTATCATTTTTACGGGCAGGATGTCGACTTTGTAGAATATGACAAGACAACACGTTCGGTACTTCCAAATGACTTGGAACCGGGAGAAACGGCCCGGGTCGATGTCTTGATAAATGATATAATCAATCCCGGCATCTATGTGGTCCAGATAGATATCGAAGTCAAAGGATATGTCTGGCTGTCCTCACTGGATGTTCCCATGGTGGAAGGCCATGTATATTTTAACGACTGCGGACCGGACCAGAGGGAAGACTAGGAGACTGCAAGTCTGAGCCCGGTTCCCGGGCAGGCTCCCAGGGAGATTTAAATTATTTATCTTTTATAAAGAGCAAGCTCTACAAGCATGTCTTTTCCTGGTGTCGCATTATTCTTTACTTCAGTAAAAGGTCCGGCCATAATCGTCAGATTATAACCATTTAGCCTTGAGCAGAATTCAATATCATCTCCAAGGCCCACACCTCTTAATGACTGCGCACTTGTAGATTTTGAAAGAGCGCCAGTAAGTGATCTGTCCCCCACTACTGCCGAGAGGACCAGTTTTGCGCTATCGCTATATATGAGATCATGAGGTTTAGAGAGAAGGTGCTTTACTGCAAGGCCGGCTATATAAGCATCATCATATGCAATCTTTCCCATCTCACCCGAACATACGAAAAGTATATCCCTTTTATTTTTTAAAGCATTATCAAGGACATCCTCCATCGTGTGCCTGAAATTTAATGCGGCAAGTGAAAATACCGCAGGGGATACTGCCGCTTTCAGGAAAGCTGCTGTACCGTTTGTAGTCTTAAGTATCGCCTTGCGTCCCGAAAGGTCCAGGGTGGAAAATTCCAGGGGTGAATTACCATGATCAAAACCATCCGGTTTAAGACCGCCCCTTTCTCCGCAAAGCAGCCTGTCCGGGAAAGCCTTTTTGAGTGAGTATGCCCCGTCAAGCGTACCGGCTACTATGATGCTTCTTACACCACCTCCAAAAAGAGCAGCAATGGTCGAAGTGGCCCTTATGACATCTATTACTGCACAAACTGAATTTTCTATGTCGACTTTCAGGCTTTCCGGGTCAAAATTATTTGAAAGGGCTACATCTATTATCAATTGATCGTCTTATCCCCCATCAGATCTCAAATTTCTGGCCGGTCAGGTTCTCATATGCTGCAATATAGCGCTCTGATGTCTTCCTGGTTATAGCTTCAGGAAGTTTTGGCGGTTTTGAATTCCTGTCCCATGCCGTAGACAGTAGATAGTCCCTGACGAACTGCTTGTCATAGCTGTGCTGGTCCCTGCCCGCTTCATATTCATCCAGCGGCCAGAACCTTGAAGAATCAGGCGTAAGGACTTCATCGGCAAGTATTATTTTATCATCAGATGTCACTCCAAATTCAAATTTTGTATCAGCGATTATAATGCCTCTCCTCAATGCATATTCAGAAGCTTTAAGGTATAGTTCGATGCTCCTAGCCTGGAGAGTATTTATTATATCTGTACCAAATATCCTTTTTGCCTTATTTATTGTAATGGCCACATCATGTCCCGATGTTTCCTTTGTGGAAGGCGTAAAAATAACCTCAGGCAATCTATCACATTTCATCAGGCCCTTCGGGAGCTTAAGATCCCCTATCTTGCCGGTCCTTGAATAATCTTCCCAGCCCGAACCGGTAATATATCCCCTTACAACGCATTCTATCGGAAATATTTTAACCTTTTTTACTATTACGGACCTTCCCTTCAGTATTTCCCTGTACCTTTTTAAAAACCTGGGGAATTTTTCTACATCCGTCTCGATTAAATGATTTTCGATTATATCTTTTAAATATTTAAACCAGAAATTTGATATTTTATTAAGCACAATGCCTTTAACAGGAATAAGGGAATCAAGTATATAGTCAAATGCAGAGATGCGGTCAGTAGTGACAATAAGGAGCTCGTCGCCAAAGGAAAACATCTCCCGTACCTTGCCGCTTGCTATTTTTTCGATACCATCGATCTCTACTCCGCCGATCAGTTTCATTTTAAACCTCCGATTAAGTCCTTAATAAATCATTTTATTATATTACTCTTTTACTTTACGATCCTCAGGTAAAAGCTGATTATCTCAGCCGCTGCACCCGAAAGGAGCTCTTCTGTGTCTCTTATAGCTTCTTCAAGCGTCATGGGCCTATTTATTATAGAAAAATTTCCGCTAAAAAGTGAAGATTTTTCTTTATCTATATTACTTCTATTTGAAAGTACGGATCCATTTATGGTGATCACAGGGATTCCGTACTTTGAGGCAAGCTTTGCGACTCCATAAGCACTTTTACCATAAAAAGTCTGGCCGTCCATTGCTCCTTCTCCAGTTATAATAAGATCCGCATCCTTTATTTTATCCTCAAGACCGGTTATTTCTATTACTATATCGGTCCCGGGTTTTAACACACCACCTGCAAATGCCACAAGTCCCGCTCCCAGACCTCCTGCTGCCCCGGCACCCGGAAGACCGGCAATATCTTTTTTGAGGTCCCTGGCCACTACCTGAGCATAATTTTTTAATCCCTCATCAAGGGTCTTTACCATTTCCGGACCGGCGCCTTTTTGGGGGCCATAAACATAAGCAGCTCCCCTTTTACCGTATAAGGGATTGTCTACATCGCTTGCAACCTCGATCGTGGTCGATAGAAGCTTGCTGTTAATACCTGTGTCGTCTATGCTTGAAAGCCTTGCAAGTTCTTTTCCCCCAAAGCCCAATGGATCACCGCTGGAGTCAAGCAGCCTGTAGCCAAGGGCCTGGGCCATTCCCATCCCCCCATCATTTGTCGCACTGCCGCCTATGCCGATTATTATCTTTTTACTTCCCATATCAATAGCTTTTAAGATAAGCTCCCCGGTGCCATATGTCGTGGTCTCCATGGGATTCCGCTTACCGGCGGGTACAAGGACAAGGCCTGAAGCTGATGCCATCTCTATCACCGCAGTGCTGCCGCCTATCATTCCAAACCTGGCCCTTACAGGTTCCCCAAGGGGACCTTTTACTTTAAGCTCTACAGGCTTTCCTTTAAGGCTCTCTATAAGCGTTTCTACCGTACCATCACCGCCATCAGCCATCGGGCTCAAGACAACTTCAAGCTCCGGTGACAGCTCTTTTATGGCCCTCCCTATCACCTGGCAGACTTCCAGCGCGGAAAGGCTGCCTTTATATTTATCTGATGCTATTACTATTTTCATATTATAGTCTTATCTTAACTGATTATTGCATCCTTTAATGCCCTCGAACAGATACACTGCCTCCCTCCGGGTATTTTTTCAATAGCTTTGAAAAGAAGATCCTTTAATTTTTCATTATTTTCATTGAATACCTTTACAACTTCTTCAAGAGTCACAGGAGCCACATCCGGATGCCCTTCGAGCCCGACATCGTAATCGGTTATAAGCGATATGTTCACATAGCATATCTCCTGTTCCCTTGCCAGATAACTTTCAGGATATTGTGTCATATTTATGACTTCCCACTCTTGTGAAGCAAACCATTTGCTTTCAGCCACCGTAGAGAACCTGGGACCCTGTATGACAACAACAGTTCCCTCCGGATGATGGTCTATGCCAAGTTCTTTTGCACTTTCCATAACGATCTTTCTGAGATCGGGACAATATGGCTGCGCCATAGCTATGTGCACGGTCCTCGGACCGTCAAAGAAAGTATCCTTGCGTCCTTTTGTCCTGTCGACAAACTGGTCGCATATTACAAACTGCCCGGGTTTTATATGGGGTTGAAGGCTCCCTGAGGCGCAGGGTCCAAAGATATATTTTACGCCCAGCTCCTTCATGGCATAGATATTTGCCCTAAAATTTATCATATGGGGGGGCAGGTCATGGGTTTTCCCATGTCTTGGCAGGAAAGCGACTTTTTTGCCTCCGACTTCCCCCATCACGACTTTATCTGACGGGTCGCCATAAGGAGTCTTGATATCGACCTCTGTAGTGTCCTCAAGGAACGAATAAAACCCCGATCCCCCGAAAACCCCTATTTCTGCTCTGGTTTTTTCAGACATTATTTTCCCTTCCGGTATGATTTTCTTTTAATTTTTCCTCAAGGACCCCTGCAAGAGATATCTCCGGTCTTGCACCAAAATGCGCGATCACAGCTGCTGCTGTAATATTACCCATTTTACCGCATACCGCCAGCTTTTCTTTATTTATATAACCGTGCAGAAAACCAGCAGCATACATATCGCCGGCCCCGGTCGTATCCAATACTTTTATGTTTTTTTCCGGGCCTATTTCATAACATTCTTTTCCATGGATAATAACCGAGCCAAGTGCGCCCCTCGTCAGTACAAAAATATTATTATACCCGGCACATGCCTTTAATGCTTCTTTAAATGAGGCTGCCTCAAAAAGGTTCTTGATCTCATCCTCATTTGCAAAAAGTATATCTGTATGATCCTGTAGCAGTTCCAGGAATTCAGCCCTGTGTCTCTGGACACAGAATGAATCGGACAGGCTGAGCGCCACCTGCCCGCCGGTTTTTCCTGCAGTATTTATAGCCTTCTTAAAAGCTGCTTTTGCAGACTCTGTATCCCAGAGATAGCCCTCCAGATATATTATGCCCGCTTCGGAAATAATTTTTTCATCAATATCTTCCGGACCAAGGGTACCTGATATTCCAAGACAGGTATTCATGGTCCTCTGCGCATCAGGGGTCGAAAGGACAACGCAGCATGCAGTGGAGTTTCCTTCCGATGCCCTTTTGGTGCAATAGATCACACCTATATCGTTCAATCCCTTCTCGAAGGTCCGGCCAAGCTTATCATCTTTTACTTTTCCTATGAACGCTACGTCATGCCCGAGCGAGGCAAGCCCAGCTATAGTATTTGCTGTAGATCCCCCTGAAACCTGTTTTTCAGCCTTTATTCTCTCATGGAGGCTCGCAATACTATCTTCATCGATCAGCTGCATCATCCCTTTTTCCATTTTATGCATACCAAGGAAGCTTTCGTCTACATTGGCCAGTATATCCACTATAGCGTTTCCTATCCCCACTACATTATATTTTTTAGATATTATCAGGTCTTGTTTTTCTGTTTTTTCAGGTTCCAATAGCCTCATTGCCTCCGGTAGAATATTTGATATGGCTGTTTGATGTAATATGATTGATTCTGCTACTTGTCATTTAAGACGGTAACACCTTTTTATCCCTTTATTCATCTTGTTATGTTATATATAATATAGTGCAAGATTACAAGTAAAATTTTATTTACTACTATTACTCTTTATACAGGAAAGGTTGCTAATGCTAGAAGTTCTCGAATTCGACACAAGCAAGCGGAATGATCTAATCGACATAACCGCAGAAGTCAGTGCAGCTGTTTCCAGGTCAAGGGTCGAGAGCGGAATTTGCTGTCTTTATGTACCCCATGCCACTTCGGGTGTTACTATAAATGAAAATGCAGATCCTTCTGTTAAGCTTGATATTATAAAAAAGCTGGAAACCATGGTTCCGAGAAGTGAAAACTATACCCACACCGAAGGCAATTCAGACTCCCATGTCAAATCTTCTATTATGGGGACGACACTCACTATAATAATCGAGAATGGCAGCCTCGTACTCGGTACCTGGCAGGGTATTTTTTTCTGTGAATTCGATGGTCCCAGGAGCCGGAAGATCTATGTCAAAACGATCAAAGGATAGATTTTGACTCTTTTTGATGATCTCAGTTCCAATATTTCAAAAAAAGTAATCTCCGGGATCCCGCTTGCTGACAGGATGCGTCCATCCAGTCTTGACGGATTTGTAGGACAGGAGCATCTTATTGGTGAGGGGAATGTTCTGCAGAGCATTATAGAGAGCGACCGTCTCCACTCTATTATTTTCTGGGGCCCGCCTGGCTCAGGCAAGACAACTCTTGCAAGAATAATAGCAACCAGGACAAAAAGCAGGTTTATTTCCTTTTCAGCTGTTTCGTCGGGTATCAAGCAGATAAAAGATATAATGAAGATAGCGGATCATGAGCTCAGGACAAGAGGCATAAAGACGATACTCTTTATTGATGAGATCCACCGCTTCAATAAGGCCCAGCAGGATGCTTTCCTGCCATATGTAGAAAACGGTACCATAATCCTGATAGGAGCCACAACTGAAAATCCATCATTTGAGGTAAACTCGGCCCTTCTTTCAAGAGCAAAGACATATATCCTTGAAAAACTTTCGGATGAAGACATAAAGATACTTCTCAGGCGGGCATTAAGCGACAAAGATAAGGGACTCGGTAAATACAATGTCAGTATTGAGGACAGGACACTCGATTTTATCTCAAGAGTTTCTGATGGGGATTCAAGGATGGCATATAATATCCTGGAGCTCTCACTGGACGCATCTCTTCAAAAAACTCCTGCAGGTAATGCCAGCATAGACAAGCATATAAAAACCGGCAAAAAGTCTGCCAGCAGGAAAAATGAAACAGTGATCATCGACCGGAAGACTGTAGAAAATGTTACCCAGAGGAAAGCCCTGCTTTACGATAAGCACGGGGAAGAGCATTTTAATTTGATCTCAGCACTCCATAAAAGCCTCAGGGGCAGCGATCCTGATGGCGCCGCATACTGGACCTTAAGGATGCTTGAAGGCGGAGAGGACCCCCTCTATATATTAAGGAGGATGGTCAGGTTTGCATCTGAAGATATAGGGCTTGCAGATCCCAGGGCCCTGCAGATGACAATAGCCGCCAAACAGTCATTTGAATTTATCGGTCCGCCGGAAGGTTGTCTTGCAATAATCGAGGCTGCTGTTTATCTTGCCCTTTCACCTAAATCTAATTCACTCTATACAACATATAAAAAAGTCCTTGGTGACATTAAGAGATTCCTCTCGCTTCCCGTCCCCAGCCATATCAGAAATGCCCCGACCGGACTCATGAAAGAAGCCGGATACGGCAGGGGTTATAAATATGACCACAACTTCGAAGGAGCCGTAGCGGACCAGACCTATTTGCCGGAAAAGCTTGCCGGAAGGAAGTACTACTGCCCATCCGGGAGGGGTTTTGAAAAAGACCTGCTAAACAGGATAAACAGGATCGCTCAGCTCAGGAGAAAGACCGGCAAGTAGACCGCATATGGTATAGGACATCGGACAGGACGCAGGACCCGCTGACCAAACGCCGCACGGTTCATAAAGTAAATACGTCATTTATAAATTAAACAATCTACCGCTTACTCTATCAACTAGTACGTATATTATATATTTGCATTATGAATAATTATATATATTTAAAAATTGTTTATATTTTTATGAATATTTTTTTATATTTATATATAATATTAAATTATATTGTATTAATTATTTATTATTGCTAAAATATATAAAAACATTAATAAAATTATTATTATATATATTAATATTATATAAGGAAGTGTTTTATGACAGTGAAAAAAAGACTTAGTATTTATTTCCGTGATTTTGGTTACAAGGTTATAAGAGTTAAATATTTCATTATGATCGTAGTGGCACTTATTATGGAGATCACCACTCTTCTGGTCTTCCTTTTAAAAAGCGAGAATATACTTGATTTTGAGCTCTTCACTATTGCCATACTGTACGGTATTACAAGCTCTATCATGGTAGTGCTTGCCATCGGGGTGCTCGTGCTTATGAAAACTGATAAAAAGCGCGATAAAAACAAGATACAGACACTACAGGAATTCAAAAGAGACTACAGGACGCTTACACGCGATCACTCATATGAAATAAATGACCTTGTCGCTAAATTTGACACTGAGAACTCGAGCATTGATGCAAAGATAGAATACGCAATATTGCTGGAAGAAAAATATGATAAATTTCTTGAGGAATTCTCAAATTTAAAGGTCCCATCTTTTCTTGAGTATGCATGCAGGTGTGAAAACGATCACTTAAGCAAGGAAAAGGATTTTTATAATGGATTTTCTAATTTATCTAAACGGGAGTTCTTGAGTAGTTTAAGCGTGCAGTCAGAGATAGCACATATGAATTTCCTAAGAGAGCTTAATAGGCTCGAAAAGAACCTGCAGCTTATAGTGTAGCTCTCCGATTACTGCCTGATGCCTTTTTTAAAATTGCGGATAATAAAGAATATCCTTATTGTTGCATATACCATAAGCACTGCCACAATAGTTAGAATGACAAGAAATGGCAAATCTATACTGTCCCTATTCTTGCCTTATAAGTTCTTCAGCTATCTGGACAGCATTCAGGGCTGCGCCTTTTCTCAGCTGATCCCCTACGACCCACATGCTTATTCCATTCTCGGCAGACAGGTCCTTCCTGATCCTTCCTACATAGACATCATCATTGCCTGAGGAATCAAGGGTTGTAGGATAGATCCCGTTTATAAAATCATCTTTCAGGACTATGCCTTCAGCTTTCTCAAAAGCTTTCCTTATTTGCTCTATAGAAACCGTGTCTTCGGTTTCTATCATAACTGATTCTGAATGAGAAGTCATAACAGGCACCCTTACCGTGGTAGCAGATATCTTGATACTGTCATCCCCCATGATCTTATGTGTCTCGTATACCATTTTCATTTCTTCTTTTGTATATCCATTATCATAAAATACATCTATATGGGGAATAACATTATTTGCTATCTGCACAGGGAATGTCTTAGGTATGACCCTGCTATTTTTATTGCATATTATTTCCCTGAGTTGATCTTCAAGTTCTGTCATGCCGGTTGCGCCTGCTCCAGATACAGACTGGTAAGTAGACACTACTATCCTTTTAACGGGAGAAATATCATATACCGGCTTAACAGCAACTACCATTATGATGGTCGTGCAGTTAGGATTGGCTATTATACCCCTGTGGCCGTCTATATCACTGCGGTTGACTTCAGGCACAATAAGCGGAACATCATCATCGAGTCTGAACGCGCTGCTGTTATCAACAACTACTGCTCCACTGTCTACAGCATATTTTGCATATTCTTTTGATCTTGAAGCTCCCGCTGAAAACAGGGCTATATCAATACCTTTAAAAGAATCCCTGCTGAGCTCCCTGACTTCGATCTCTTCACCTGCAAAGCTGACCCGCTTTCCAGCTGAACGGTGCGAAGCAAGAGGTATGAGGTTCTTGATGGGGAATTTTCTTTGCTCTAAAATTGAAAGAAAAACTCTTCCCACTGCACCTGTTACCCCCGCAATAGCTATATTGTATTCTTTGCTGCTCATTTAAATCACCTGTCTGCTAAAAATCTATTAAAAAAATGATGATGGATATATTAAAACAATATTATTCTAAATACAAGCAGACGAATTACTTTCTTTGGATCTATATAATGCAATATCATTACTGCAGTTTTTAAATAGCGAGTTCCGCTGCTATATTAACCGCGAACAGCATCAATCAATATCAAAACCCTGGTGAAGGACTTTTACGGCTTCCCTTGCACTTGCTTTCCTTATAACACATGAGATCCTGATGGGAGATGTTGAGATCATCTCAATATTTATTTGCTTCCCTGCAAGCAGCTCGAACATCCTCGCAGCCACACCCGGATGGGTCTGCATCCCTGCACCGACTATTGATATCTTCGATATATCCGGATCTATTTCTACATGCTTTTGATCAAGTTCATCAAGGACCCTTTTTGCAATTGAAAGATCCTCATTTTTTATAGTTACCGATATTGATGCCTGATTTTTTTCACTTACATTCTGTACGATAAGATCAATATTTATATCATTTTCTGCAAATTTCCTGAAAAGCGAAGCTGCTATACCGGGTTTATCTTCAAGTTTAAATATAGATATTTTCACTTGATTGGTATCATAGGTTACACCGGTTATTAAGGGTTTTTCCAATCTTTTGTCTAATTTTTTCTCATTCATTACCCAGGTCCCTTCATTTTTATTAAAACTTGATCTCACGTGAAGCACCACATCATGCTTTTTTGCAAACTCAACAGCTCTCAGGTGAAGTACTTTTGCACCAGAAGACGCAAGCTCAAGCATCTCGTCATATGAGAGGGAGTGCATCTTTGCCGCTTCTTCAACAAGATTTGGATCCGTTGAAAACACACCGTCAACATCAGTATATATCTCACAATAATCCGCCTTCAGTGCTGATGCCATAGCAACAGCTGTAGTATCAGAACCGCCTCTGCCCAGTGTGGTTATGTCTCCTTCACTATTGCTTCCCTGAAATCCCGCGATTATTACAATATTTTCCTTTTTTAATTCTCTGAGGACACGGTCCGCCTTTATATTAAGTATCTTAGCATTTGAATATGTATCATCCGTGAAAATACCCGCCTGTATACCTGTAAGCGATATGCACTTATGACCTTTTTTGTGGATAG
>Ga0190283_1000646_pt1 | contig 17689 bp, 10 predicted proteins | sample 48691801_MG_FD_161669 | JGI IMG/M metagenome (GOLD analysis project Ga0190283, IMG submission 161669) | Hydrothermal vent microbial mat bacterial communities from Southern Trench, Guaymas Basin, Mexico - 4869-18-0-1_MG | ecosystem: Environmental > Aquatic > Marine > Hydrothermal vents >...
TTGTTTGTATTCAGCCGCCGCCGCATACGTCAACAAGTCATCTTCTTTAACCCCATTGCATGTATAAATATTACCTAAATGGGGTTGTTCTTGTGTCAGTGTGCCGGTTTTGTCAAAAACGACGGTGTCCACCTGATTGAGCAATTCCAAAGACCGTCCATCTTTGATGAGAATGCCATCCTTAGAGGCTAAATTAAGAAAGTTCAACATGCTAATAGGGCTTGTAACCCTGATGACTTCTGAAAAATTGGTACTGAGAATCGCTACAGAACTATAAGGGCCTAAACTCAATAGGGCTAAACTACCGGTAGCCAAGGTTGGTAAAACGGTTCTATCCGCCATTTGCTCGCCTCGTGTCTGGAGGGATAACTCAAATTCGGAAGTGTGATTCAGGATTTCACCAATTTGGGCGGCAATGGTTTCTGGGCCGGTTTTTTCGACTTGAATGTCAATTCGACCCGTCAACACAATGGTGGCAGCAAGCACTTTATCACCCATTCCTTTTTCGTCAGGTTGGGCTTCACCAGTGAGCGCATGTTGGTCTATCGTAGCCATCCCTTTGCTAATAATACCATCTACTGGTATAATTTCTCCAGCATTAACCACAATAATATTACCAACGTGCAAGTCTGAAAGTGGAATTTCGATCTCAGTTCCATTTTTGACCAACCAAACAAAACGTGGTTGTTCAGCAAACACATTAACCAACGTTTTTCGGGTAGTATTTCTTGTTTGGCTTAAGAGCTTTGCGGCTACGTAATAAATAAAACCTGCAAAAGCAGTGACGAAGTAATAGCCGGTAACAAGCCCACCTATGACGGCTATGGAATCAAGCACTGTTACCTTCAACTTGTGTTCTTTGAACAAACTTTGATAAGCCAGTTTGAAAAAGGGCCAACTGGCATAGAGGCTCACTGGCACACTCAGGAGACTGAGGGGGGTGTAAACCAACGCACCGGCCGTGGCAAGCCCTAGCCCAATTGACGAAATTGATAGATAGTAATTAGTCTCTTTAGTCTCTTGGTCAAATTCACTGATTTCACCATTCCCGGTGGTAGAAGATGAGATATCAGCCATTTGTTGGTGACGCAAATCAGCAAGCAATGGTTTAGTTTTCTCAGACTTGACTTTTCCAAGCATCGTATGAGGGTTTGAGGGAGAAGGTGTATCTTTCTTCTCTATCAACTTTTTGTTGTATGCTTTAATGCTAACAGACATACCAACACTACCTACCAAACCACATACAAATACCGCACCAACATACCCAATAACCGCAAGTGGTAACATAATTATTGTTTCCTTTTGTCATTTTCCGGACTTTGGCACATTCATAAGTTTCGGAAATAAAACGAAATAAATTTCAGGTATACAGAAAGCCCCATTGAAGGTTGAAAATTTGCTGATTATAACGGATTTTGGGGAGACTGTTTTAGTCGTTACGGTACTTTGGGGGAGCAACAGTAGCTTGTCTTAAAAAATGCTCGAAACTTACCCTAAATAGGCCACGATATAGCTGTAACCCTTTTAAATGATTAACCTTATAAAAATACGTTATAATCAGCAATTTGGATGACATTTCCCTTCATTAGGGCAAAACTTTGTTTAGCTTCAACGAGATGAGACTGTTTTTCTGATTTTCCAATCTGCCTCTTTCACTTTCTCAACAAATAGACGGCACTTTAGCATATTTTTCACTCGTCGCTCGTCAGGTAATCTGTCGCTAACTCCATTTTCAACATCTACCCCAAAAGGTTGCACTGTTTGGATGGCTTGGTAAACGTTGTCTACAGTCAGTCCACCCGCTAAAAAAACCGGGGATTGGCATTTTTGTACAATCTCTGAACAGTGGGCCCAATCTCCCGTAACGCCGGTACCGCCGATGCGAAAACTGTCTAAAAGAAAAGCATCGACAAGATCATCATAGTATCGAATGAATTCTTCGTCATCATCCGTAAAATTTTCGTCGGATTTTTCCGACATCACTTTGATAATCTTAACACGGTTGAACTTCTCTTTGAACAGCAGAACATCTTGCTTTGAACAATCGTTATACAATTGGATGGCATCAATCTCAATAACAGAGAGTATTTGAAATAAATCCTCGAAGTTGACATCGGTTAGCAGTGTTTTATTGACCGTTGGGGGTAAGTACTGGAATATCTCTTTAAATTTATCGGCTTTGTTGAAATAATCTTGATCGCTGAAGATATGAAAGCCTAAAAAATCAGCGTCGATGAAACTGGCTTCGTAGGCGGCATCCAACGATTCAAATTCACAAAGTTTGATTCGGGTATATTGCTTGGATATATCCCATGCTTGGTTCATTCTGGTTCTCCTTTAGAACGTTTTTATACCCACTAGCCCTAAAAATCTATGAGTTAAGTACCAGAGGGATAGGGGCATTTAAAATATGCTCTTATAGACGTTCAGATAAATAATGTAACGACAAACCGCAGAGCGTTTCCAAAACGCTCTACGGTTTAAGTCCAAACATTTTTCTGAAAGTCTATAGATGCAAATCATCAATTCTTCGATAACGCAGGTGCTATTTCATCAAGAAAAGCGGCAACCTGTGTCGCGCCTTGTTGCATAATGTCGAGAAAAGCCGTTCCGATAATAACACCGTCGATCCCTTCTATGCAAGACAACATGGCAATATCGTCAGCGTTGCGAATACCGAAGCCTGCAAAAATTTTTGCGTTGGCTCGATAGGTTTTGATCGCGTGAACACAGGAAATGATCTTTTCTTCTGAAAACATTTCTGCCCCTGTCATAGGCGCAGAGACCAAATAGACGATCGGTTCCTCTACAGCCAAAGAAAGATAGTGCGCCATTTCCTGCTCAGTCATCGATGGCTCGGCACACTGCACTAGTTCGATACCGTAGCGTTCAAATGAATAGGCGTATGCCTCGACATTAGGAATAACCCATTCAAACAGTAGGCCATCTATTTTGCCCTGAATTTTTTGCAATATGGCTTCATAGCCTAATTTTTCATAGGTTTCGCGATATAGCACACCGACGGTTGGCTTCTTAAACGGTTGTAGCGTTTCCATGATGGATAGGCCATCGGTGAACTGTGCTGCCTGTCGGTGGGCATTTTGGATGGTTTGGTTAGCAAATTCAGAAAACCGAGAAGTCACTGGAAACGTTGTTTCGATGATCGTCACACACGGGTTCTCGTGCAAAATGGCGAGAATGTCTTGATATGTGTCGGGATCAGGAAAATTCGGGATCGCATAGATCATCAGTGCCAAAGCACCCTTGTCATTGGCTTCTTTTACGGCCACATTTAAAGTTGTCATTATATCAGTCCTTTCCAATTGGTTTCTTTTACAACCTCACGAATTAACAGACTATGTTCTCAAATCAATTCAGGTATTTCTCGCTTCAAAAGCTTCTTGAAGAGATACAGCTCATAGAGAGCAAGATTCCGCGTGATTGCATGGCAGGTTTCTTTCACGAACACTTTGCCATCAGACATGGTGTTGAACTGAAACAAGTGATCATGCGCCACAATGGTTTCTATATCCCGTAAATAGTTATAGTTTTTTCTGAACGCAATATCTTGGTATATTGAGTACAGCCAAGGTACAGTGCTGTAGAGTACCATATCACCGGTGTTGTCTGTCAAAGTCAGTAGCCACAAGGGGAAAGTGCCGTGCATTCCGCTTTCGATTACAAGCGGGGGACCCTCCAACGCAAGTGTTGCAAGATAATCGCGGCTTGCTTGGATGAATGACATGGGAATCGCGGAATGAACCCGTGCCTTTGCAACAAATTGATGTCGTAGCATCGTCAGATCATAAGTTTCTTGTTCATAAAGGATGCCGTAAAAAATATCACTATTGAGCGCGTCGTAGATCTTGTCACCGCCCTGAAATGTGGCCAACAACTTTCGACTTAGAAGGATCGGCTTTGGTTCGCGCACTTGTATCCCGTGACGCTGTAGTAACTTGAGTCCAAGTTGTATAACGAGAGTGTCCCGCAGTAGAGGAACTGGCACCGCTTGTGGCTGTTGCTTGAGTCGCCGCAGCACCCAAATCAAGAATTTAACCATTTCCGTCATGACGACTTGAGTCTTGTTCTGCCAGCGTTGCTGCAGGTCTGCACTTTCAAAACAGTGCTCAATTTCTATAGCATAGTCTGATTGGTGATCGATATGGTCAAGGTACGCTAACAGTTCAAAGGTTTGCCCACCTTCAAATTGTTCTATGTCGATACTATCTATATGCACTAGTTCGGAACAGAGATAAAAACGTTCCAGTTCAAAAGGAGGCCCTAACCTTTGCAACACCATAGTCAAAACCCATTGTAGTCTATTGAGTGCATCAGTCTGCGACACTATCTGGTTGGTTGACTGAGTGTATCCTTCCTCGTAAGAATCAATAAGGAATTTATGCAACGACGAAGCTTCTTCCGCCATTTTTAGGAGTTCATCTGTGGTACAGTGTTCAGGATCAAGTTGTTCAAAATCCTGTAAGCGTGCTTGGTAGTATCGAGTTAAAAATAGAATTAATACTCTGTCCATAAAATTTTGGGTAGCCAGCTGGTATACTGCAAACGGTTTAGATTTGGACTTTTCTGTTTTTGGAAATCGTTCAATCTGAACGAAACAACAGTGAATAGTCCAAATTTCACCCGTTCACAGTATAAATAATTTTTTTTTTGAGTACAAGGTTCCCTGTCCCTAATTATTAAAGTACGATTGCAATTCTCCCCGTCTGCGGATATCCAAAGTAGCACAATGAAACGAACCTAAAAAAGGAAAGTAATTCTCAAACGCACAAGGAATGGGCTTAAACCCCCAATTTTTCAATGCTTTGATAAGTGGCTCTTGACGTTTTTCGACGATGACTCGTTCCTCATCCAACATTAACACGTTGATGCAAATCCATTGGCTAAGAATGCCGGCGTGATCAGTAGGGGGTATGGGTTTGGGAGCAACCAAAATATCCCAACTTTTCAAAATAGGCGGCAGTTTGTCAATATCAATGTATTCTGGGCTAACTATAACTTTGCCCGGTGCTAAGGGCATAAATGTCGTATCAATATGAATAGCTTCTGGTGAAAGATTATGAATTTCATGAACACGATATTCATCACCTAAATGCCGTTGTAACCATTCAATGCCTAATGCATTTGTGACATTGCTACGTTGTGCGAAAATATCCCGCCCACAGCGTACAAAGTCTGCTGCATCAAAAACAGGTTCAAACTCGGTTACCATAAACCGCATTGGTTCATCGGCTGATGGAACGGTATAGTGCCAGTCATACAAATCATCTAACAGTTGCGGTTTAGGTGCTGCCGTCCATTTTGCGCCGGCTTTGAAATATTCTTTGAATAACTCCCGATAAGCCCACGCCTCGAAATAACGTCCCCGATCAGCCATAGGGGTTTCGATGATTTCATTCCCAACAACCAAAAAGGGATCGCGGGGATTGGCTGCACAAAAGCCAGATGAAACTTGCCAATTGGGTGTGCCAAATGAGGCCCCATAATTGGCGGGTTGAATGCGACGGACGTTCACCCCCTCCGCCTTCAAAATATGAATAAACTCGACTAATTCTTTACGAGCGGCTTCCACCCATTCAGATGGGTAGGGTACACCAGCGCCACCCACCTTTTTTTCAATTTTGGCCCATTCATTCGGTGGAACAGTCGCTTCATTAATCACATTCCAAGCCGGAAACATGGCTCCATCCAAACTGCCAATGATAACTTCTTCCAGAGGATCCCATTCGTTGTGAGAATTAACCGGAGAAGTCGCTGTTTGTTTAACTGTCATAGAATCTTGTTATCCTAGATAAAATAACCATTGGGGTACTGCCAAAAATCCACTTCGACTTTTTGAGCCATTTGGCAAAGTAAAACTTCACCCTATTATCAATAATCGATCTAACCAGACAGCCCAAGCATCGAATTGGTCAATTTTATCCAGAAACCCACCCTGTTTTAAAAATATTATCGACTCATTATAAGATTTAATCTGCCAACGTCAATTTCTGTAATGGCATCAATTCCGTCACGCAAACTAATATTCGTCTGGGTTATTGATTCCCCCAGGTAGCCGACAGGCCATGCTAATAATAGCAATCGGCTCAGAAGATTGTTTCTTACTTGAAGGAGAGTATAAATTGTTTTCAGGATACTCAGTCATCGGCATTCGTATTTGTTCAAAGTTTTACTTGATAAATTATGACTCGATGATCACGTTTTTCTAAACTCAAACGCCCAAGGATTGTATATAAAAAAGGATGGAGTTTAATGCGGATGAAAGAGAATGAACGAATTCGCAAAGCTTAAAGCATGAAATAAAATCTCCATTAATTAGCTATTGGGTTGTCATTGCTGTATTGATAAAAAGTTGACTGACATCATGCTCGTTTCTATAATCCCTTATTATCTCATGTTACGCACTCAGCTTCCACAAGCCTTGGGATAAATCCCAAGGCTAAAAGCGTCCAGGAACCTCTAGCCTCCTAAAACCTTTTATCGCGTTTTCCGATTCAATTAAGTACTCGCGTTCTATAGATGTTCAGATAAATAATTTCAAAAACCCCAGGTTTTATTAAGGCTATTATCTCGCGGAGCGAATTACTGCGTTTCACTGGAGGCCCCTATCGGGGTTGACGCGTTCCCCGGCTTTACCACAGGTTCCACTAAAGCTATTATCTCGCGTAGCGAGTTACTACGTTTCACATTCAACCCCTATCGGGGTTGCCCTAGGTTTCACTTGGGGCTATTCGATTCACTTTTGTGAAATTATTTATCTGAAACACTATAGTTAGTTTTAGCGGACTAACGCTTGCAAGCTTTGGGATTTATCCCAAGGCTTGGAAGTTCAGTGCGTAACATCAGTTATTATATACAATCCTTGTGCATTGTCAGACTAAAAACTTGATCATTAAGTGGAATGAATCAGTACAACTTATGGGTTTTGTTTTTAGCTGATTGAGACCGTTTTTCAGATAAATCACTTTAAACCCTTAGCATTAATACGTCAATAACCCTTATTTGTGGGCCTTCAACTGGAATGACTCAGTACAACTTATGGGTTTTGTTTTTATAGATATTCAGATAATTAATTTAGTCTCCTTTAGGAGACTTGAGCTTTCAGACAACTGGTGAAAGCTGTTGGCTGCGAAATGATTTTTAAACCCTTAGCATTAAGACGTTAAAACAGAATATTTGTGGGCCATCAACTGGAATGAATCAATACAACTTATGGGTTTTATTTTAAACTGATTAAGACCGTTTTTCAGATAAACCCTTTTTAAAAACCCTTAGCATTAAGACGTTAAAACAGAATATTTGTGGGCCTTCAACTGGAATGACTCAGTACAACTTATGGGTTTTATTTTATTAAACTGATTGAGACCGTTTTTCAGATAAATCACTTTAAACCCTTAGCATTAATACGTCAATAACCCTTATTTGTGGGCCATAAACTGGAATGACTCAGTACAACTTATGGGTTTTGTTTTTAACTGATTGATACCGTTTTTCAGATAAATCACTTTAAACCCTTAGCATTAATACGTCAATAACCCTTATTTGTGGGCCATCAACTGGAATGACTCAGTACAACTTATGGGTTTTGTTTTTATAGATATTCAGATAATTAATTTAGTCTCCTTTAGGAGACAGTAGCTCTCAGACAACTGGTGAAAGCTGTTGGCTGCGAAATATTTTTAAACCCTTAGCATTAATACGTTAAAACCGAATATTTGTGGGCCATCAACTGGAATGACTCAGTACAACTTATGGGTTTTATTTTATTAAACTGATTGAGACCGTTTTTCAGATAAACCATTTTTAAAAACCCTTAGCATTAAGACGTTAAAACCGAATATTTGTGGGCCATCAACTGGAATGACTCAGTACAACTTATGGGTTTTATTTTAAACTGATTAAGACCGTTTTTCAGATAAATCACTTTAAACCCTTAGCATTAATACGTAAAAACCGAATATTTGTGGGCCATCAACTGGAATGACTCAGTACAACTTATGGGTTTTGTGTTATAGGTACTTTGAGCACAAAATCAACTCCTATCAATCAACTCCTTTTAATCGACAAAGTTTTGCGCGGCTAAAAACAGGACTAAAAACACACCCCTAAATTCCAAGACGTAAGGGACTGCCGAAATTAATTAATAATTAATGATTAACAATTAATGATTAATTATTAAATTTTTCGACTTGTGGTTAGTACCTGTGCATAAATAATCGGGTATTTAGAAACTTAAGTTGTTTGAAAAAACGCCAGTGTCACCTAAAATAAAACACCTGAAAATTTATCCCTCGGCACTCAAAGGTAAATCTTGAGAGGGGCAAGGGGTGTGTATACTAATGAAAAATGAAAAATGAAAAATGAATGATAAGTCATTTTGCTATGAATTTTCTTACCAGTTCCTGCATGTCATTTTCACGGATTTGAAGTACGTTCCGTGTAAAAAGTGATCTCGCGTAGCGAATAAACCGTTTGTTACCGTGCTAAGTGCTTATCTGTGTGGAGTGCAGAAGATAATTTGACTCGTCACAACGTTTTGCTAAAAAAGAACTGCCCCGACGCGAAATGTCAAGTAAAAATCTCTGTAATGACTTTCGTGAGGTGTCGAAGACAAAATTATTAAAACACACTGCAAATTTTTATGCAATCGTTTTATCAGTTATCAGTTATCAGTTATCAGTTATCAGTTATCAGTTATTATTGATTAATTATTAGTTATCCATTCTTACCTAAGTATACGGAACTTAACGAAAAATCCGTGAAAATAAAAAAATGAACGGGTAAGAAAATTTCTAGCCAAATTATCGACTTATCATTAATTGATTTGAGTCATTTTTCAGTTTTCAGTTTTCATTTTTCATTAGTATAGGTACGCATAAATCCTTTAACATTTTTGGTGACGGTTTGTAGTAGTCGCTTTAGCGACTATTGCCGCTCGTTATGAGCCTCAAAAAGACTTCTTAAAGACCCACTTATATTACTAAAGCACTCAGGGAGTGCGGTGGAAAACATTTTTAAAACAATCGTTTAGCTTGCTGTTATCGCCATCAGCAAAAAGTCGTTTTAAAGTGTTAGGACTATAGACTTCCTATTTTCAATTTGCTGTTAGTCTATGCGCCCTAAAAAAACTTATCATACATGAGTATCGGCTTAGTATTTTGCCAACGTATCCGCCCTACCAGCGGTTTTTAATATTATTGTGGTTATTGGGCACGGTCTGGTTTGAGGGCCATAAAATGGATACTTTCAAATCAAACTATGGCCCTCAGTTGCCTCTAATATTTATACTTTTTGTAGGTATTTTTTGGGCACTAAACGTTTAAAGGCGGACAAAAGGAGTACAAACTTTAGTTTGTACGAGCCAAAAATGTCACGAGTGTTTGTAGTACTCGCAAAAGCGACTATTGCCGCTCGTTATGAGCCTCAAAAATATTTTTGTTGACCCACTTAAATCTTGCAATCGTTTTCGTTCATTGATTTGTGTAACAAGAAGTTACCCGCGGGCCGTCACCCGCCTGAAACATTTTCTATTTTACTTTCAATGGATTACAAAGATATTGCCGAATTTAGGTCTCAGTGAGTACTGATAACTGATCACTGATAGCTGATAGCTGATCACGGGTTTGACAGCAGAATAACATGTCGCAACTCTTTGATATTACAGTCGCCAGTAAACAACTCCGTTTAGATACAACGGGTTATGGCGAAACCACGTTTACCGTCACTAACACCAGTTCTGAGGCGCTTCGTGTTGCAACTAGGCTGGTGACAGATAACCCAAAATATCAAAACTGGCTAAAAATTGAAAGTGACTCGGAGCGAAATTTTCCCGCCAAAGGCACTCATCAATATCGCGTCAAAATTGACGTACCGCCTGATGAGTTTCAAGGCCACTTTAACTTTCGATTAGATGCCTACAGTGTTGAAGAACCGGAAGATAAATTTACTGAAGGGCAAACCGTTTTTGTAGAAATGCCGCCCGTGGTGAAACCAAAGCCAAAAAAAGGCTTTCCTTGGCTTGTAGCAATCATTGTGGTTTTGGTGCTGACAAATATTGGTAGTGGCGTTGCGCTGTGGCTACTCAAACAACAAATCGACATCGCCCTCTCCAAAGCCAACACGGCTATTGAGACAGCCAATCAGGCCGAATCTAAAACCGATAAAGTTCAAGGACATGCTGACACGGCCGTCTCCAACGCCCACACGGCCCTTGAAACCGCTAAAAAAGCCGATTCCAAAGCAAAAGAGGCCGAGTCTAAGGCCTCCCAAGCGATTGATACTGCTAAAAAAGCCAAATATAACGCCGTCCAAGCTATTGATAAAGCTAAACAAGCCAATATTAAAGCTGACACGGTCCAACAAACGGCATCGATGGCCGAGTCTAAAGCCACCCAAGCTCAAAAAAATGCGGACACTGCCGTCTCTAAAGCCAACACGGCCCTTGAAACGGCATCGCGGGCCGACTCTAAAGCCGATAAAGCCCAAATCAATGCGGACACTGCCGTCTCTAAAGCCAACACGGCCCTTGGAACGGCTAAAACGGCCGGTATTGTTGCCGATAAAGCTCAAGAAAATGCTAACACCGCCATATCTAAAACAGATGAGGCACAAAAAATCGCTAACACTGCCGCCTCTATCGCTAACAAAGCCATTGAAACGGCCAAAAAGGCCACCATCCAAGCCAACCAAGCCGTCGAAACGGCCCATTTAACAATTAAGATACTGCCTATCCAGACTCGCTACACCGATAATGACGATGGCACCGTCACCGATAATCGGACGAGACTCACTTGGCTAAAAAATGCCAATTGTTTTGGTAGACAAAATTTGTCTAAGGCACGCCGTTTAGCGAAACAACTGAAAAGCGGCAAGTGCGGACTCACTGACGGCTCGATTCAAGGCACTTGGCGTTTGCCTACCAAGGCGGAATGGGAGACAATGCTAGATACTAGATATACCGCCCCCGCGCTCTCCAACGCAGCGGGCACTAGGCGGTGGGAAAAAAATGATGCGTTTTCGTCCGTGCAATCAGACTACTACTGGGCAGCCAGCTACGCAGATGGCACCACCAACAAGTGGAACGTTGAACTCAACTTCGGCCACGTTTACCCCTACGGCAAAACTATCACGGGCTACGTGTGGCTGGTGCGAGGAAAACAATAATCAGTTATCAGTTATCATCTTTGGTAATCGGTAATTGGTAATCGGTAATTGGTAATACCAATTCTTAGAGCGTGTTTTAAAAACATTCGGTATCAGATAACTGGTGGTAAAAATCAAGCAAAAATGTATTTTCTTTGCCAATTTTTAGATAGAAGTTATGCAAGTAAGTAGTTGGTTTAAAACAATAATACGTTGTCAATTCCATGCTTAAATTCTATAAATTGAGAGTATTGTGGTTGGAGTTTTTCTCGTTCCTATCGCATAAGCCGGGGAATGGATTGGCAAATAAGGTATCAACTTTCATCCGTTATAATCAGGAAATTTTCCCTCTCCCTTGAGTGCCGGGGTGAGGGTGAAAAACAAACGCTAATTTTGACAGGAGGATAGCCAATGTCACAACCCTTTGATATTACTGTTACTAATCCTAAACTCAGTTTAGATGCAAATGGTCATGGTGAAACCACATTTACCGTCACCAACTCAAGTAGCGAAACACGACAAGTTGCCATCAAACTGACGACAATCAACCCACAGCACAAAAACTGGTTAAAAATGGAAGGCGAGTCGGAACGAGAATTTCCCAAGGACGGCACTCATCAATATTCCGTCAAGATTGAAGTGCCACCGGATAAGTTTAAAGGCCGCTTTGACTTTCGATTAGAAGTCTATTCTGCTGTAGAACCAAAAGAGAAATTGACTCAGGGGCCAAGCGTTACCGTCGAAATGAAGCCGGTTGTGAAACCAATCGCAACCGAGCAGCCAAAAAAGGGCTTTCCTTGGTTAGTGGCTATCGTTGTTATTTTAGTCTTGTCAAACATTGGCAGTGTAGTTGCTCTGTGGCAACTTTATAGTGAAATAACCAAAACCCATCAGGAATTGTCCACTCTAAAGGACATAACTAGCACCGCCAAATCGAAAGCTGCCCAAGCTCAAGAAAAGGCTGACACCGCTGTTTCTAAAGCTGACCAAGCGCTTAGTACGGCCGACACCGCCCTTTCTAAAACTAACCAAGCGATGGGTACAGCTAACAATGCCCTTTCTCAAACCAAAAAGGCGCTAAAAACGGCTAACATTGCCGCTTCTAAAGCCAACAAGGCCCTACAAGGTATTGAACGCTACACAGACAATAGCAATGGCACCGTCACCGATAAGCGGACTGGCTTGATTTGGCTAAAAAATGCCAATTGTTTCGGCAAAAGAAACTGGAAGGATGCGAACCGTTTAGCTAAACAACTCAAGAGCGGCAAGTGTGGCCTTTCTGACGGTTCTAAGGCCGGCAAATGGCACTTACCCAGCAAAGAAGAATGGCAAGTTATGGTAAATCGCCAATACCGCCGCCCCACACTCTCCAACGCGACGGGAACGGGCAAGTGGAGCGAAGGCAATCCGTTTTCTAGTGTAAAATCAAAAAGCTACTGGTCTTCAACCCGGGACGACTCGAAGAGTGCATGGTTCATGTCCCTTGTTGATGGTTCCGTCCAAGCCAAAAGTAAATCGGCCAAACATTACGTGTGGTTTGTGCGGCAGGAGTCCAAACTTTAGTTTGGACGGATTTAAGACGTATTTTACCCGTCAAAACAATATTGACAGAAAGCCCCAACGGGGCGAGATTAATATAGCCAGGGGCAACGCCCCTGGCTTTGGGCGATATTAATCTAAAAAGGGGCAACGCCCCTTCCAAGCCCCAACGGGGCGACATTGATATAAAAAGGGGCTTAGCCTCAATGCCATTAAAAAGCAACTACAAGGATTCGTTATAATAACGGATAAAGATTTAAAAGCAACTACAAGGATTAGCTCCGCTGAACTTCGTTTCGTTATAATAACGGATAAGATTTAAAAGCAACTACAAGGATTCGTTATAATAACGGATAAGATTTAATAGCAACTACAGGCCGATTCGTTATTATAATGGATAAGATTTAATAGCAACTACAGGCCGATTCGTTATAATAACGGATAAGATTTTTGGTGGGTGGATAGTGCATGGGTATTGTTTGGTTTGATTAGGGTATGTGTATTGCATTAGTAGTCGGGTGGGCAACGTTGTTGCCGGCCCTCAAAAAGTATTTTTGGGCAGGCAATAAAAAACACCTTGGGAAGCTACATGTATGGATTTATTCTTAACTTAATGGCATTGAGGGGCACCGCCCCTGGCTTTGGGGCGATATTAATAGCAACTACAAGGATTCGTTATAATAACGGATAAGATTTTTGGTGGGTGGATAGTGCATGGGTATTGTTTGGTTTGATTAGGGTATGTGTATTGCTTTAGTAGTCGGGTGGGCAACGTTGTTGCCGGCCCTCAAAAAGTATTTTTGGGCCGGCAATAAAAAACACCTTGGCTTGGGAAGCTACTTGTATGGATTTATTCTTAACTTAATGGCATTGAGGGGCACCGCCCCTTCCTAGCCCCAACGGGGCGATATTAATATAGCCAGGGGCACCGCCCCTGGCTTTGGGCGAGATTAATCTAAAAAGGGGTAACGCCCTGGGGTGTTAAATATGGGTTGATTTTGCTCGTTTTTTTCACCCTCTTTTTATTCCATATTATCTCGCTCCGCTCGTTACTGCGTTTCACATTCAACCCCTATCGGGGTTGGGGCCCTCATCGGCCCTTTCCCCAGGTTTTCCTTAAGCTATTCATATTCAACCCCTATCGGGGTTGGGACCCTCATCTGCACACAGAACAAAACTAGGGTGAAAAATGCTCAAGCTTTTGGCAACAGATTTAACACCCCAGTAACGCCCCAAGCCCCAACGGGGCGATATTAATATAGCCAGGGGCACCGCCCCTGGCTTTGGGCTTCAAAGGAAAATAACTCATGTCACAACGCTTTGATATTACTGTTACCAATCCAACACTGAGTTTAGACGCGAATGGCTATGGTGAAACAACCTTCACTGTCACCAACCCAAGTAGCGAAGCTCGACGTGTGGCAATCAAACTGGCAACACTCAACCCACAGCATAAAAACTGGTTAAAAATAGAAGGCGACTTAGAACGAGAGTTTCTCGCCAACGGCACCCATCAATATCGCGTCAATATTGAAGTGCCGCCGGATAAATTTAAAGGCCGCTTTAACTTTCAATTAGATGTCCATTCCGCCCAAGAACCTCAAGAAAAATTGAGTCAGGGGCCAACCGTTTCCGTAGAAATGAAGAAGCCCACCGTTGTGAAACCAATAGAACCGCCAAAGAAGGAATTTCCTGGGTTAGTGGCGGCCGTTGTGGTTTTAATGCTGCTCAGTATGGGTGGTGGAGTAAGCCTCTGGCTATTGTCTAGTGAAATAGCAAAAAACCATGAGGAATTGTTCTCTCTAAAGAACCTCGCTAACAACACCATTTCTGAAGCCAACCAAGTGCTTGAAACGGCCAAGAAGGCCACTTATAAAGCTGACCAAGTGCTTGGTACGGCCAACACCGCCGCTTCTAAAGCTAACCAAGCGATTGGTACGGTTAACACCGCCATTTCTCAAGCTGAGAAAGCTCAAACAACAGCCAACACCGCCCTAAACCACGCTAACCAAGTGATACGACGTACTAACCGCTACAAAGACAACCGCGATGGCACCGTCACAGATAACAGCACCGGGCTGATTTGGCTAACCAACGCCAATTGTTTTGGTCAAAAAAACTGGGAAGCGGCAAGCCGTTTAGCTCAACAACTGAAGAGCGGCGACTGCGGACTTTCCGACGCTTCTCCCGCTGGCGATTGGCGCTTACCTACCAAGTCGGAATGGCAGGTAATGATGAATAAAACCTACCTTAATCCCGTACTATCCAACACGGTGGGAACAGATAAGTGGATAGAAGGCCAGCCATTTTCAGGCCTGAAGTCGGACAACTACTGGTCTGCTTCCTCGTTTGTGTTAAACACCGAAAGCGCATTAGTTGTGAACCTCAACAACGCTCTCGTGTACGTCAACAATAAGAATGACACATACTACGTGTGGCCGGTGCGTGGTGGACAATAGCCTCAACGCAGAGAACACGGAGCGATACGGAGTTTCAGATGTAGATTTCCGTTAAGAGATGGCTCTGTGTGACTCTGTGGTACTCGGTGAACGAAACATAACGATTTTTACAAACTGATAGGTGGTAAGGATTTCATATAAACAAGGATGACAAACGCTCGGTTTTTCGATATTCTGATTTACCTCTAGTGCTCAACCATTTGATGGATAGCCCCAACAAATCATCCCAGCCCTGCTTGACGTTGACAAGGTTCCACCCTTTGAAAAAGCTAATCTTTACCCACAAGTAGGTATGTTATTGAAAATAAGTCAGTGAGTGGTTAATAAATGACTCACTTTTTAGTTAAGTGATTGTTTTAATCGAATAATAAATAATGATTAATGATTAATGATTAATGATTAATTTTGGACACTTGTGGGTTAAGGTAAGTTTGAAAAAGGGGGGGCTGGGGAATTTAAATATTATGCTTCCCCCAAAAAAACTTTTCATCGGTTTAGGCATCATGGCGGCCCTATTTGCATTAGGGCCGATTGCTGGATTAATTCACAGTAATAGTAGCAGTGATGCGAAAATGACACTCAAAGAGTTTCAAGAACTTGCTAAATCCGACACCATGCGCTGGATTAGCCGTTTCCTCACTCCAAAACTAAAACGAGACAGTCTTGAGACCTCAAATTGTTTTTCAAATCAGCCCTCATGTTGTCTCGAAGGAAACACCTTCAAACTCATCCCAAATCATCGCTGCGAGATCATCGTTTCACCAGATGACTCACAAGTTCGTAAAGCCAAATTCGTCTTATGGCAAGGAAAAAGGGTTAATATTAAGTTCACTCCTTCAAAACCTAGAGAAGGTGAACTAGACTTGGGCGTACAACAAGCCAAATTAGAGAATAAAGAAAATACCCTATCGCTTATCGTGCCCTCTTCGGGAGGACGATTGGCTTTGATTTGTGAAACTGAGAATAAAAACCTCGCCCATTGTCGCGTTGCTTTGAAATAATTGCCAAAATGATGTCCAAGATAAATCTTGGACTCCAACCAAAATAATGGAGCAAAGAAATGAATGAGTTGATATCTCAAGAATATGAGGAACAAAATATGGGATCATGGAACCATAGTATTACACAATCGCGGGTGGCAAGCTTGCTCTCCAATGACGAGCGTTTTGTCGTGCCAGTTGAATTGAGTCTGGATGTCAGTCAAATCGACTTAAGCCAATTTGGAGTCAAGGCTAAAGAAGAGCTCATTCCCGATGTGTGCCTCTATCCAAAAGATGGACATCGCCCAAAACGAGGCGATGACATACTGAAAATGCCAAAGATGCCTTTGTTAATCATTGAAGTGCTTTCACCAAAACAAATCATTGATGACATTTTAGCTAAGTTTAAAGCCTATTTTGCACTTGGGGTAAAATCATGTTGGTTGATTGTACCGGTGAATGAATCTATAACGGTTTATTCAGCACCTAATCATTTCAGAACTTTTGGTACGGATGCACAAGAAGTTGTTGATGATATCATGGACATTCACCTGCCAATTCAGAAGCTCTTTAGATGGTAATTGTTCCCCAACTTTGTGATATCGCTGTTGATTTATCCCTTTGAGGGATCGTATCTGTCGGCCGAAAATCGCACGACAATACAGATACTATAAGTACACGAAAGCGGAAGTTTCGATACCACATCAGCCAACAGCTAAAGCAGTTGTCTAAAAGCTCAAGTAGGCTAAAGCCTACTAACCTTCTTGCAGTGCCCTTCAGTTGGCTAAGTCATTAGCCAACTAACCCTCTTGCAGTGCCCTTTAGGGTACTTAAGCTTTTAGACAACGGCTTTAGCCGTTGGCTAAGTGGTACCGGGACTTCCGCTTTCGTGCAATAGTAATTATATCAAATAGTTATTTCTAATAGTGACGTGATTATCAATCAGTTAAAACAAAAACAAACAAGCTTTACTGGCTCATTTCATTCTATGGCCCACAAATTTAAAGTATTTCCGCCCTCCTGCACTAGTACACGAAAGCGGAAGTTTCGATACCACCCCAACGCCAACGGCTAAAGCCGTTGTCTAAAAGCTCAAGTAGGCTAAAGCCTACTAACCTTCTTGCAGTGCCCTTCAGTTGGCTAAGTCATTAGCCAACTAACCCTCTTGCAGTGCCCTTTAGGGTACTTAAGCTTTTAGACAACGGCTTTAGCCGTTGGCTAAGTGGTACCGGGACTTCCGCTTTCGTGCAATAGTAATTAGAATATCAAATAGTTATTTCTAATAGTGACGTGATTATCAATCAGTTAAAACAAAAACAAACAAGCTTTACTGGCTCATTTCATTCTATGGCCCACAATTTTAAAGTATTTCCGCCCTCCTGCACTAGTACACGAAAGCGGAAGTTTCGATACCACATCAGCCACTAAAAGCTCAAGTAGGCTAAAGCCTACTAACCTTCTTGCAGTGCCCTTCAGTTGGCTAAGTCATTAGCCAACTAACCCTCTTGCAGTGCCCTTTAGGGTACTTAAGCTTTTAGACAACGGCTTTAG
>Ga0190283_1000647_pt1 | contig 17676 bp, 10 predicted proteins | sample 48691801_MG_FD_161669 | JGI IMG/M metagenome (GOLD analysis project Ga0190283, IMG submission 161669) | Hydrothermal vent microbial mat bacterial communities from Southern Trench, Guaymas Basin, Mexico - 4869-18-0-1_MG | ecosystem: Environmental > Aquatic > Marine > Hydrothermal vents >...
CTGACTAATAAGCAAGTTCGTTATCGTTTCAAAAAGGCAGAGACTGCTTTATCCCAAGCATTAAAACAATGCGGTGTTTTATAATTAAAGGAGACAACATGAACACTCAAACAACTTCCCAAACGCCTAACGCATTCAAAGGCGTTATTAACTCAGATAGGGCCATTGCCTTACTTGGCATAGCGGCCCACCAACGAAAATCAAAACCTGGCCCTTGTCCGTCGGATGAGGAACTGGCCGCTTTTATCAGTGGTGGACTGAAAGGCAAAACACGCCAAACGATGTTGGCCCACTTAAACCGTTGCTCAACGTGCTACTATCACTGGTTAGAAGTGGCTTCTTACCTAGCTTCTATTAAACCCACTGAGACAGAGGGTAGTTCCATTAAAAAACAGATAGAAAAAGGCTGGCAAACAGGGCTTGATGTTTTAGCGCGTCCGTTGGATATTTCAAAAATCCTTGTGCCGGCAACCGCCACAATTGTTTTATTAATTGCGGCAGTCGTTTGGATGATGATGCCACCTCCCACACTCAGTGACAGAATTGATGCCGGCTTTGAGATTGCGACAACGCTCCAAAATTCGGAGAAATTGAGTGAGGTACTTACCAATTTATCAACGGACATAAGCCTTGGCATTGATGTTCCTGATACTTCACCAGTCGTGTTCGCATTCAGTGCCGGGGTAGAGATGGGGCAAGCAACATTAACTCAGAATCAACGCCCAAAGGAACTAGCGCGATGGGCTAACAGTCAATGGGCCGAGGAATATGAGCTTGGACGTTGGTTTGTGTTACTTTGGGTCATGGCACAAACACCAGAGAAGGTGCCAACCGATTTTTGGAACCAACAACTGGCGATTGGGAAAACTTTACAGGCCAATCTGAGTAACCGTTCACCAAGGTATGAAATCACTGAAATCATACTTGAAAATGGATTAAAACCGGTGGTGGTGTTTTTAACTCAATTGCAAAAGGAATCTGATGATCATGATATCCTTTCTCAGTTGAGTAAGCATCTGAAATCAGCAACCAAGAGAATTTCATTATTATGAAAAATAAGCCCTATTTTTTTATAATATCACTGTTGCTCAATGCTGTTTGCAGTGTGCCCTATTTTGCGTATGGAAATACGATAGATGATTATAGTTTGCATCCTCGGGCCCCTAACAATAGTCGGGTAGAAAAAGCACGTCAAATTTTTGAGCGTGTGCGTGATGTGGCTAATAAACATCCCAAGTTCCCTAATCCTCAATTAGTGGTTCTCAAAAGCTTAAAAAATGGTAGTAAGCAGTGGGCGGTGGCATTGGAAGATGGTCACATTTTGCTTTGGACAAGAGCCATAGATGCGAGCTACCAAGCCAAGTCCCAGAATGAAGAAATTGAGGCTGAGGCGCGTCTCGCTTTCATATTGGGGCATGAACTAGGCCATTTAGCCAGTGATGATTACGGTTTTTTGAAACGTTCTCGAAAAAACGTTACGCAAAAACGCCGGAAGAGAGAATTGGCCGCTGATAAAAAAGGCTATGCTTACGCTGCTCTGAGTGGATATAGGGTTAATTTTTTGTTGAAAAAAACTTCAAACAACAACTACTTTTTAGAAGAGTGGCTCAAACGCCCTAGAGAAATTTATCCGCCGGTTGAAATATCGGTGTCGGCCTTTCAGAACTATCTGCACAAACTCGAATATAAACTGAGCCTTTTTGAGTTTGGAGTGCGGCTGAGTCACTTTGAGCGTTGTGACGACGGGGTGTATTTTTTGCAGGAATTTGAAAAGGTTTTTCCAGCACGAGAAGTGTTTAATAACCAGGGTTTTTGCTACTTGCAACTGGCGCGTCAAGAAATGGATAGCGAACATGCCAATTTTTATTGGATGCCGCAGATACTGGATGCGGAAACCTTGGCCGCTCGTATTGTGATGGGTATGGAACCGGTGAAAACCCTCAAACAAGCGGCCCGCCGCCTTTCAAACGAAACAAAGGATTTGTTAGAGAAGGCCGAAGAATTTCTCAAACAGGCTATTGAGGCCGATTTGGACTATTTCCCAGCACGACTCAATTTGGCGATAACCTATTTATATCTTGGTCAACCCTATAATGCTCGCTTTTTGATTGATCAAGCCTACCGGTTAGCCCCAGATAACCTTGAAATTCAAGGACTACGAACCATCATCTTTTATGAACAGAGTGGGAATGGCCTTGATATTTGGTCTTCAGCGATAGAGCCATTGAAAAAGCGGGCCGCCAAATTGAATGCGCCTCCTTCTCTACTTTATAATTTGGCGCGTTTATTGGACATTCGCGCCTCAAGAACTTTTTCTGATGACGCTAAACGCTATTGGAACCGACTTGCTCGCATGGCCGACACTTTACCTAAGCCGATTCGCGCCTTCGTCTGTCGCCAACCGAATACCGTGTGTGATACAAAGCTCATCCAGCACCAACCGCCACCTTGGCAGAAGAATTGGCCGATTCCATTTAAGTGGCAAAAAATATCGGAACAAGAAGCAGTGATGAATCGACTTAGTGACTGGGAAGAGCCGATTCCCATAGACTTGTCCGAAAAATTACGCGGCCACATCTATCAACGCCCAAATGGCGGTGTGGAAATTTTAGAATTGGAAGAATTTATGCAGATGCAAGTGCTCAAAGGCGACAACTTGGGAACCGTCCATAAATTATCAAGCTATTGTGGACAACCACTGCGGCAACGGACGTTGGCAAGGGGTGTGTTATGGAGTTGCGGAGACTGGGCCGCGTTGGCGCTTGATGGAAAAGTGCGGGAAGTTTGGCGGGTTTTGAGGTAATGAAAAATGGCAATGCCGCAAAATTCGCCAATAACATCCGGAGTCCAAGATTTATCTTGGACGTCTATTTCGTCCGGAATCCAAGACGTCCCTATTTCGTCCGGAATCCAAGACGTCCGGAGTCCAAGATTTATCTTGGACGTCTATTTATTTATTTCACTGTTGGCTTTTTTGAAACTATTTTTCTGAAAACCTATAGGAACGATTACGGCCTGATTTTGCGCTATTGCGAAAAATGAAAAAGCTTGATGGGGTTGTGCGGGAAATTTGGCAGGTTTTGAGGGAGGCTGGAAACGACAGAACTGACAGGTTTTAAAAACCTGTCATATCTAAAATTCAGAAATAGTGAAGACTGGTGTTTGATACGTAAAATACAAAAATTTAGCGGGTTTTGCATAAGAAAACGACAAAATTGACAGATTTTAAAAACCTGTGCGACTTGTTTCTCAATAGAATCAATAACTTATATTATTGGTGGGCGGTACTGGATTTGAACCAGTGACCCCTGCCGTGTGAAAGCAGTGCTCTACCCCTGAGCTAACCGCCCTGATGAGAATGGAGCGGCATTCTAAAGCACCATCGCTGCAAAGTCAAATTTTTTTTGTAATGGGTAATGGGTGGGGTGGCAGGAGTCCAAACTTTGCTCCCGTTTTTCAGAGCAAAAACTTTTGCCGACGTTTTTAGTTTGGCAGGACTCCAAACTTTATAGGACTGACGCACTCAGCAAAGTAACCAATTGATTTTATAAAAAAACTTTCAAAATAACGGCCTAGGCCTTTTAGACGTAACTGATTGAATACTCAATAAATTTATTTTGTCAATACCAAACTTTAGTTTGGCAGGACTCCAAACCGGAGAGCTTGGCAGGACTCCAAACTTTATACTTCACACCTGCACAAATTGCGCTGTTGTCCGGCACGATATTTGCCGGCGATTGTAGCCCGTCCAATATCGATTTCTCGGATTTCTCAAGATTTCTCAAGATTTCTCAAGCTTTCTCAAGATTTCTCCTATTGTCGAAACCGAAACAGAAACCGAAATGACAAAAAAGCGAAAGAATGGCGATATTTAGTATCGCCTAACAAGAAGATTAGCCAAAAGCCACCTTTAAACGCAAAAGGCAACGTTGCCATCACCAAGAAGGCCTCATTCAAGTTGCCAAAGGTTAAATACCTGAGCAGCAAGAACTTACTAAACGGTGGTAATCAATCTCTCGGTTTGCTGTAACAATGAACGCGAATGCAAAGAACTTCGGATCGATGGCTTTGCCAATTTCGGCCCAGCTAAAGTCGTCTGCATGTCTAATAAATGGCCTTTGAATTGAGGGCCATTAACAAAACCAAGGCTTATCATTTCAAAACCTGGCCCACTTTTTAATATCTCGCGATCAAATGAAAAATGTATAATGAACATTTTAGGCTAAAGTTTTGCTCCGCTAAATCTTTAATTAAGAAACAAAGCCTGGGGATAAATCCCCAGTCTAACAGCCGAAGTCGGCTAAAGCCGACTAAATCTTTAATTAAGAAAGAAAGGAAACTATTTATGGTTTGAGGCGGCTAGAGCAGACTTTAGCTTTTAGCCTGGGGATTTATCCCCAGGCTATTTTGAGGAAAACACACCCGACGTTTGCTAAACATCGGATATGTTAATAACCATCCATTTATTCCCCAAATCCGTTGTACTTTCAGTAGAGAACAAAATGACAATTCGTACTCGCTTTGCACCCAGCCCAACCGGGCATTTGCACATCGGTGGCGTTCGCACCGCCTTATTTTCATGGCTATATGCCCGCAAACAAGGTGGGCAATTTATCCTACGCATCGAAGATACCGATCGTGAGCGTTCCACAGAAGCCTCCGTCAACGCCATTCTCGAAGGCATGGCTTGGCTCGGTTTGCAGCCCGACGAAGGGCCATTTTATCAAACCGCGCGATTTGATCGTTATCGTCAAATTATTGACCAATTATTGGCTGAGGGCAAAGCCTATTATTGTTACTGTTCTAAAGAGCGATTGGAAAATCTACGCGCCGAACAAAAGGCGCAAAAACAAAAACCCCGCTATGACGGCCATTGTCGCCATCTCACCACAGCGCCCGCTACCGATATCAAACCGGTCATTCGCTTTAAAAATCCTGAAGTTGGAGAAATCGTTGTCCGCGATTTAATCAAAGGCACAGTGATATTTAACAATAAAGAGCTTGATGACTTGATTATTGCTCGCGCCGACAAGACACCCACTTATAATTTTACAGTGGTCGTGGATGATTGGGACATGCGGATTACCCACGTCATTCGTGGGGATGACCATTTGAATAATACGCCGCGTCAAATTAATATCTTACAAGCACTCGGCGCGACAGTGCCACACTATGCCCATGTATCGATGATTTTAGGCCCAGATGGACAACGCCTATCTAAACGACATGGGGCCGTCAGTGTCATGAATTACAAACAAGAGGGTTATTTGCCAGAGGCCTTGCTCAATTACCTGGTGCGGCTAGGATGGTCGCACGGCGATCAGGAAATTTTTTCTCGGCAAGAGATGATAGAGTTATTTGACATCAGCGCAGTACATAGCTCTGCGGCGAGTTTTGACCGTGACAAATTATTATGGTTAAACCAGCACTACATTAAAACGGGCAATCCTGACGAATTGGCAACAGATTTGCATTTCCAACACAACCTGTTAGAAATAGACACCACGCACGGCCCAGCATTAACCGAAATCATCAAAGCACAAGCCGAGCGGGCCAAAACCTTAAAAGAAATGGCACAAAACAGTCGCTATTTCTTTTCAGACACCGTTCAATTTGATGACAAGGCAAAGCGAAAACACCTCAAGCCGGCCATTCGTGAACCACTGACCGATTTGTGTGAACGATTGGCGCGACTTGAACAGTGGAATGCAGAAGCGATTCATGCGGTTGTTCATGCGGTAGCTGAACAGTATGAACTCAAAATGGGCAAAATTGCCCAACCGTTGCGGGTAGCTGTGACGGGTGGGAACGTGTCCCCACCGATTGATGTCACTGTTTATTTGATAGGCCAAACTCGTAGTGTAGAACGTATCAAACAAGCTCTTTCAGTAATCAGTGAACAGTGATCAGTTATCAGTGATTTTTCAGTGAACAGTGATCAGTTATCAGTGAGTACCTGATATTTTTTTGACTGTGACTTAAAGAAATTTTCCATAATCAATGATTTAAATAAATTGTCCGGTTACAAAGAACTGAGCACTGAAAATTTATCATTGATATAGATATTCAGATAATTATTTAGTCCCCTTTAGGGGACTTGAGCTTTCAGACGCTGTTGGCTGTTTTGAAATTATTTATCTGAAAAACTCTAACTGATAACTGATCACTGAAAAACTGATCACTGAAAAGTTGGAGTAAGAACAATGTCACTAACGCGGAAAGATGTGCATGTCGAACTAACCCTCACTAATGGCTCAGTCCTCAAAGGTACAATGGTTATTGAGCGTACCTCTCGACTCTCAGATACCTTGAATAAACGCGATAAAGACTTTATCGTATTATCTGATTACGAACAAAATCACCACATCATCAATAAACGAAATATCCTAAAAGTTGTTGAAATTGAACACCTTGAATTAGAAGACCAATAATTCAGTCGTCCAAACTAACGTTTGGCAACCGCCCAAACAGTCGTCCAAACTAACGTTTGGACGGAAGCGTTAAATAAGCAAGGCTTCCCTACGGTTCACAATTAGCAAGGCTTCCCTACGGTTCACAATTCACAATTCACAATTCACAATTATATAGTCCAATTTTCAGCCGTGCAAAGTATACTATACTGCACACGGTTATACTGATAGTACAACGGATACGCTTTCCGAAACGGATTTTTTATCGGCTGAATGAAAGGATTGAAAGTCAATAAAAATACCAAACGGGTCAATTTTTATTTTCACCCGCATCTGTACATTCCGTATACAACTTGAAACGAAGTAATTCCCGCGTTGAGTCTATAAGAATTGCCACAACCAACGACCAGTTGTTGTGGAAGGAGCAATTGGTAATGAGTAATTGGTAAGAGAGAATTGATTACCAATTAACAAATACCAATTACCAATGACCAATGACCAATGACCAATGAAGCGCAAAATGTTTTTCTTTATTATCCGGCGATTATGCGGCATCCTTTCACTATTATCGCTCAGCCTTTGTCAAAACCTGTATGCCGCTAACACGGTACAGATAAAGATTGAAGGCAAAGGCATCAAGGGCGAATTACGACAAAATGTGCTGTTTAATTTGAGCCTTGAACAACAAAAAAACCATCCGCGCTTGTCAGTTGGCCGTATCCGACGCCTACATAAACAAGCCCCCGAAGAAATCAAACGTGCTTTGCAGCCCTTCGGTTATTATCGTGTCAATGTCACGTCCGGATTAAAACGATCAGTTAGAGAAAAAACCAACTGGATAGCAAAGTACGTTATTGATTTGGGAGAACCTTTAAAAGTACAAACCGTTGACGTGCAAATTCGTGGCGACGGTGAACGCGATAGCGTCTTTCAAAAATTAACGGCTGATTTTCCGGTGAAAAAAGGTGAGACGCTCAACCATTCAAAATATGAACAAGCTAAGGCGCTGTTACGCAACATTGCCGAAGAACGTGGCTATTTTGAAGCCGAATTTAGCAAAATTCCTCACACCAAAAATCCCCAAATCAAAATTGATAAACAAGCATACACAGCAAGCATCCTTATGTCTTTTGACACGGGGCCTCGCTATCGCTTTGGTGACGTGACATTTAAACAAGACTTGTTTGACAAATCCGTCTTGGAGCGGTTTTTAACCTTCAAGCCAAACGAAGATTTTTATACGGGCGCAGCGTTGTTAGGCTTTAAAAATGCTTTAGTTAACAGCGAGTATTTTGACGAGGTAGAAGTTAAATCAGAGCGCCCATCACCCACCCGTGACAAGCCTGTGGGTGACAAGCGTGTGCCAGTCATCGTCACCTTGAAACCACGTAAACCGAATAAATACAGTGCTGGCATCGGCTATGGAACAGATACCGGTGTGCGCGGCGACATAGAGTGGAAACGACGCTATGTCAATCGCTATGGACACCGCTTTTCTGCTAAAGCACAATGGTCACAAATACGCAAAGGCGTGATGGCGCGTTATTCTATTCCTTTAGGCCTTAGCTCCGACAATTTTCTGGCAATCACCGCCAGTTACAAAGATGAAAACACGGATACCAGCGAAAGCGAAGTTTGGTCACTGGGTATCAGTAAACATCATTCGCGCATCTTATTTAACCGCAAACTCAGCGAAGTCATAGGCATAGAATACCGCGATGAAAGATATGCCATAGGCAGCGACGTAGGACATGCTAAACTGCTGATGCCCAATATCAATTGGTCTTACGTGAATGCCGATAATCGCATTTATACCCAGCATGGACAGAAGATAAAATTGGATGTGCGAGGCGCATGGAGTCGCCTTGGCTCAAACACGTCTTTTTTGCAATCCCGTTTGAGTGGCACCTTTATTCGCCAACCGTTCAGCTTAACAAACGGACGAATAATTGCCCGGGGCGATGTTGGCTATAGTTCTATCTCTTTATTAGATGGTGACTTTCACGACTTACCTCCCTCCATACGATTTTTTGCCGGCGGTGATCGCAGTGTACGAGGCTACGATTACCAAGCACTGGGCCCAAAAAATTTAGAAGGCCAAGTCATAGGTGGCAAACACCTATTAGTGGGCAGCCTTGAATACGAACATAAAATTTATGGCAAATGGAGCCTAGCGGCATTTTACGACGTTGGCAATGCCTTCAATGATTTCTCAGAACCGCTAAAACACGGAGCCGGACTCGGCCTACGTTGGCAATCGCCGGTAGGCTTAATTCGCATTGATGTTGCCTCCGCTTTAAGCGAAGAAGGACAACCGCTACGCCTACATATCACCATCGGCCCAGACTTGTAACTCCTGGGGCGATGCCTCCTGGGGCGATGCCTCCTGGGGCGATGCTCCTGGGGCGACGCCCCAGGAGGGCGATATTAATATAGAAAGCCGCTCGTGAAACTCCGTTGAAGTAAAAGCATTCACGATCATGTTGACTAACTGACAACCTAGCAAAATCTTGATATCATAAACACTTAACAACACGAGAAACCAAGTTGCTTGAAGAAGCTTGGCTTCTCATCATAACGGTTTTCATCCTGAACCCAATCCATCAAAGCAGCCTACTATGAATTCCGAACCGGCTAAGAAACGAATTACTAAAAGTGACCTCAACCAACTCGCAAAATCCCTTTACGGCGAAGAAGCTTCCTGTGAACACGTTCGCTCTGGGAATCGCGGCTGGTATCTCCACAAAGGCGCTGAGAAGACATTTATCGGTGCGAATGCCACTGAGGCATTTAAGTATCTGCAATCTCAAGAAAGTGTAACGGAAACGCCGGCATCGGCCGCCAGCGCCACGCCCTCCACCGAGGCCGCAGCACCTGTCACGTCCGCCACCGAGGCCGTCACACCAGTCACGCCCGTTGCCGAAACCGTGGCAAGCGCCACGCCCGCCACCGAGGCCGTCACACCAGTCACGCCCGCTGCCGAAACCGTGGCAAGCGCCACCGAGGCCGTCGCACCAGTCACGTCCGCCACCGAGGCCGCTGCACCGGTCACGCCCGTTGCCGAAACCGTGGCAAGCGCCACGCCTTCTGTCGCAACGGCGGCCCTCGTCACAGCCGAAGACGATCCCGACAGGCTCCCCGTACCGCCCGAAGAAGTGCTGGAGATATTGCTAGATAAATTCCCCAAAACCTTTTTCAGAGACCCGGAAAAAATCCGCCCAATCCAGAAGTACATTCACAAAAAAATCCGTAGATTACTTGATTATAAATACACCAAAAACGAAATATCGGCCGCTATGGCGCTCTACACGCAAACCAAAGAGTACTGCCAAAAATTGGTGTTGGGTGGACAACGCACAGACTTAGAAGGTAATCCTTGCGGAGAGGTTTCTAAACAACACCAGGAAGATGCCAAAGTCAGATTGGCCGGGGAAAAGCCCATGCGGCCGGCGAAGAAAAAAATACCGAAAACGCCATCTCCCCAATTGCCCCCTCCAGCGCTTGATCAGCTTGTCTTCGGCAAAATGGATATGAGCGTCAAAATTAACGAGCTGCCCGCTGACTCCAAAACCCTCAGAAACGGCTGGGAAGAGTTTCTCATTAAAACTGAGAGGCATCTGGTGAAAATCGTCGTCCGCCCTCGGACTTGGAAAAAACTGCAAAAGGCAGCCAAAGAATACCCATTATGGGTAGCAAACATTAGAGGCAAGATGGGGCCACGCATGAAAGATGGCTTTGAATTATTAACGCCGACTATCCAAATCTTTGAGAAAAAACCCAAAGAACCAGTTATCAGTGATCAGTGATCAGTGATCAGGAGTCCAAACTTGAGTTTGGCAACGGAGTCCAAACGGAAGGAAGGCGGCAGGAGTTCAAGTTTAACCTAATTCGTTTAGAAGCAATATTAGTTGTACTAGTACTCTGTCAATGTTCAATTGACGGGTAAGAGGACTCGGCCAGTTTTAACTTGGCACGGCCATTAAGTCTCTGGCACTGCCAAACTAAAGTTTGGACTCCTTTATGGACGACTGAAGAAATCCTTTTTTATATACAATCCTTGTAGTTATACAATCCTTGTAGTTAGTTATTGTTTGACATAAACGTATTTCTTTTATATAAATAAAAATAATACCACCTAACAAAACATACAAGGACTTTAACATCTTATGAAACGTTGGCTAATCTACTTATCTTTATTAATCTCATTCTTGCTGACTCTCTTCATTGGCTCGCTTGGCTTTCTGGTTGGCACCGAGGCCGGTTTACGTTTTATCACCGCAGTCGCTCAACAGTTTGCACCGGGTACACTTAAAATCGACACCGTAAAAGGGCTGCTGCTGAATGAAATTAACTTCACTGGGGTATCTTATCAGTATGAAGACACGGCCGTGCAGGTAGCTTCATTCCAATTTGTTTGGGACGCAGAAGCGTTGTTGGATGGGAAGCTGCATGTCAAAAAACTGCATATCAAAGCAATTGAAGCGGACTTACCCAAAAGTCGTCAAGAGGAAAAAGACTCTGCACCGCTAGAACTCCCCGATATAGACTTACCGATACAAATCGTCCTTGATGATGTGCAAATCCATCAAGTCACGATTAGAACCGCTGAAGCGGAACCTCTCATCATTGACAGCATCGAATTGCGCTCCAATACGAAAGCAAAAGTTTGGTCTTTGCAGCATTTTAAAATCAAGTCTCCACTGTTTAACGCCAAACTCGCTGGCGATGTCGGTTTAACCACACCACATACGGTGCAACTTAACCTCGATTGGTCGGCCAAATTGCCAGAATTCACCGTTGTAGGACAAGGTGAGTTGAACGGCGATATGCAAAAACTGATCTTAACTCACACCGTCAGCAAGCCGCTAGAAGTCGAATTAGAAAGCACTGTCGAAGATGTGCTGGGGGCCTTCAGTATGGATACTCAGTTAATCTGGCAAGAAGTCTATTGGCCCTTAAATCCCACCGTTGCCAAAGATTACTTAGTCCACAGTCAACAAGGACGTGTCACGTTATCAGGAACGCTAGACAACTATCGTTTTGATTTAAACGCAAAAGTTTCAGGAAAACAAATACCAGCCGGACAGTGGACAATCATCGCGCAAGGCAATCAACAGGAATTGACAATAGAGAAACTCCGCACAGAACTGTTAAAAGGCGTGGTCAAAGCCACTGGGAAAGTCAGTTGGCAACCTAAATTGGCCGCACAGTTAAACCTCAATGTTGATGAAATTACCTTAAAGGATTTCTGGAACGAGTGGCCTGATGAGTTAAGATTGGATGGTCAAGTCGTTGCCAAACTTGATGGAGACGATTTTCAGATTAACCAATTGGACGTGACGCTGCCCCAAACCGCCACCAAACTGTCTCTCAAAGGTGAAGGCGTCGTGGCCGGTGAAAAGTCTCGTTTTAAAACCGCAACACTGACGTGGCAAAATGTGCAATGGCCTTTAGTTGGCAATGACTCAATTGTTAAAACTCAAACAGGCCGTGCTAACTTATCAGGAACGCTGCAAAACTATCGTGTTGATTTAGAAACTCAATTAGGCAGCAGCGCACAAATTCCAGCCGGCCATCTAGCGCTCAAAGGGCAAGGGAATTTGCAGCAATTCATAATAGAATCGCTACACAGTACACTTTTAGAAGGAACGGTGAATGCTACCGGGCAAGTCAGTTGGGAGCCCAAACTAGCAGCACAACTCAACCTCAAGGCCGACAAAATCACCATAAAAGACTTCTGGACAGATTGGCCGGACAATTTAAGGCTCAATAGCCAATTAAAGGCCAAACTTGACGGAGACACTTTTAAAATCAGTACCTTGAAAGTGAATATCCCTCAAACGGCCGCTCAATTGTCTCTCAAAGGTGAAGGCACGCTCGCTGATGACGGGCCGCGTTTTAAAAACGCTACGCTGGCGTGGCTCAATGTGCAATGGCCTTTAGTTGGCAATGACTCAATTGTTAAAAGTCAAAGAGGCCGCGCCAACTTATCCGGGACGCTGCAAAACTATCGGGTTGATTTAGAAACACGATTAGCTGGCCCACAAATTCCAGCAGGTCATTGGATCATCAAAGGGCAAGGCAACTTGCAACAATTCACCGTCAAATCGCTTCGCACGAAAATCCTAAAAGGAACGGTAAATGCTACCGGCAAAGTCAGTTGGGAGCCCAAACTAGCAGCACAACTCAACCTCAACGCCGACAAAATCACCATAAAAGACTTCTGGATAGATTGGCCGAACCATTTAAGACTCCATAGCCACTTGGTTGCCAAAGTTGACGGAGACACGTTTAAAATCAGTACGTTGAAAGTGAATATACCTCAAACGGCCGCCCAACTCTATTTTAAAGGTAAAGGTTCGCTGACAGATAAAGGGCCGCGCTTTAAAAACGCAACCTTGGCATGGCAAAGAGTACAATGGCCTTTAAATCCTCCCCGTGGCGGAGAACTCTTATTTACCAGCAAAAAAGGCCGCGTGAATCTCTCCGGCTCGCTGCAAAACTATCGGGTTGATTTAGAAACACGACTAGCCGGCCCACAAATTCCGGCCGGCCTTCTAACGCTCAAAGGGCAAGGCAACTTGCAACAATTCACCGTCAAATCGCTTCGCACGAAAATCCTAAAAGGAACGGTGAATGCTACCGGGCAAGTCAGTTGGGTGCCCAAACTAGCAGCACAACTCAACCTCAAGGCCGACAAAATCACCATAAAAGAGTTCTGGACAGATTGGCCGGACAATTTAAGGCTCAATAGCCAATTAAAGGCCAAACTTGACGGAGACACGTTTAAAATCAGTACCTTGAAAGTGAATATACCTCAAACGGCCGCCCAACTCTCTCTCAAAGGTGACGGCACCCTAGCCGGTGAAAATACTCGTTTCAACAGCACACTGGCATGGCAAGGCCTGCAATGGCCTTTAGTCGGCAAAGACGCGTTAGTGAGCAGTCAAAAAGGCAAGCTCAACGCCAAAGGCACTGCCCAAGCCTACAAGTTGCGCTTAAATGCTGACATTCAAGGAAAAGACATACCCCAAGGCCGTTGGCAAGCCGTTGGAAATGGCGATCTCAGCAGCATGCAACTCAAAAGCTTACACGGTAAAATCTTACAAGGCACTCTCGATTTGACGGGCAAAGTGCGTTGGCAACCAGACGTGTCTTGGCAAGTGGCCCTAAAAGGCAAAAATATAAACCCCGGCCGTCAGTGGACAGACTGGCCAGGTAAACTCGCCCTAAATATCCAAAGTCAAGGCCGTCTCAAAAACGGTGCCTTGGAAACGCAACTCAAAATAAAACAAGTGCGAGGCCGGTTGCGCGACTATCCGTTTCAACTTAAAGCTGAACAAATTGCTGTAGAAATCCCTCCTGAACCTCCTTTGAAAACAGGAAAAACCCGCCGCTCGCAAAATTCGGGAATAGGAGAAATTTCAATCAAACATTTGGAAATTCAATCAGGCAGTAATCGCTTGACAGCTAACGGTAAGCTTGGACAACGCTCCAAATTAGACTGGGCCATCAACGCGCCAGACCTCAAAACATTGTTGCCTGACGGACAAGGCAGCCTCATTGGCAAAGGCCACTTAAGCGGCCCGGTTTACTTGCCCTATATCACCGCCCAATTAAAAGGCAACTCATTGGTTTTCCAAGATAACAGTCTAAAGGCGTTGACGGCCGATATTGATGTCAATCTACTGAGCAATAAGGACTTACGTTTAGAGGTTATTGCCACCGAATTATCGCTTGGCACAACCAAAATTGACCGTTTCCGTTTATATGGTCAAGGCCGTGTGAGCAATCATACGCTGTTTGCAAGCCTGATAACGCCCGCAGACCGTTTTTCACTACAACTGCGAGGCCGCTTCAAACAACCACGCTGGCAAGGACGCTTACAAAAATTAACCGCTTCAACGGATTCGGTTGGCTATTGGCAACTACAAGCCCCAGCCGCCCTTAGCTTATCTGCGACAGAGGCCAAACTGGCCCGCAGTTGCCTACAAAACACACAAGCCGCCAAATTATGCACCCAACTCCACTGGCAAAAAACGGCCGACAGCAACCTACAAGTTTGGCTAAAAAGCTTACCCTTAAACCTTGTCTACCCCTTTTTACCCGAAGACTCGGATTTAACAGGCACTGTTGAAGGAAGGGTAGCGGCCACTTTGCGCCCCGATGGGGCCATTGATTCAGATGTTAGCATCAACCTGTCACCGGGCGCATTCAGAACCCATTTTTCAGAAGAATATATCGAAGAATTGCCCCACAAAGGCGGCTATCTCAAACTCACAGTGACTAAAAAGAAGGGTTTGGTTGCCGGCTTGGAACTGAACTTGCTCAAGCAAAGTGGCCTACAAGGAACATTCAACATGCCGCGCTTCACCCACCTACCTCCTAGCGGTGAACAACCCATACAAGGCCACCTCAAAGCGACTTTTGCCGACTTAGGTATTTTACCGGCCTTCGTTCCGCAAGCCGAAAATACCCAAGGCCGAGTCAATCTGAACGTTAGGCTAGGCGGAACGCTGGCGGCTCCAAACGTGCAAGGGCGGATACAAGTGCAAAAGGCAGCCGCTGATTTACCCGATTTTGGCTTAGAACTCAGAGACTTAACTATGGATATTGTCAGCAAAGGGCACGACACATTACAAATGCAAGCCCGTGTCAATTCTGGAGAAGGTCAATTAAAGATCAACGGAAAAGCCAACTCAATCTTTGCCACCGAGGAGCGGATAGTTAATTTAAATATTGCCGGAACAGATTTTCAAGTGGTCAATATGCCAGAAGTGTGGGCACTCGCTTCACCCAATCTGAATATCCAGATAACGCCCACAGGCATTGATGTCACCGGCAAAGTAACCATTCCAAAAGCCAAGATTACACCGCTCAAAGCGGCCAGTGGTGCCGTCCCAATATCTGAAGATGTTGTTTATGTCAATTCTGAAAAAACCGAAGCGCCCAAAGAAGAGCAGAAGCTATCAGAAACAATGGCGATTTCTAGCAAAGTTGAAATCATTTTAGGCGATGACGTTAGCTTGGAAGCGGCAGGCTTCAAAAGCCGTTTTGGGGGCAAACTGGTTGCCAGCAACCAACCGGGTAAAGTGACCGTTGGCAACGGCGAACTCTATATTCTTGACGGCAGCTACAAAGCTTATGGACAAAACCTCAAAATTGACCGTGGCCGAGTGTTTTTCAGCGGCGGCCCGATAGAAAATCCCGGTTTAGACATCAAAGCTTACCGCCGTATCAAACGCAGTGCTTACGATAATGTCATTGCTGGCGTGCATATACAAGGTACCGCACAAGATCCTAAGCTCACCTTATATTCCAAGCCGGCGCTCGATCAAAGCAACACCCTCTCCTACATCGTACTAGGCAAACCCGCCTCCGAAGCCACCCAAGGAGAAGGCAATCTCCTGCTCAATGCGGCCGCCTCCTTACCTTTTAAACAAGGCGATAATTTGGTGAACAAAATCGGCCAAAAATTCGGCCTAGATGAAGCCGGTATTTCGACTGACGACGGTCTTAAAAAAGCCGCGCTGGTACTGGGCAAATACCTGACACCGGGCTTATATATCAGTTACGGGATTGGGCTGTTTGATGGCAGCAGTGTTTTGCGGATGCGCTACGAGTTGATGGACAACTTGACGATAGAAACCGAAACCGGCAGCCAAAGTGGCGTCGATTTGCGCTACACCCTAGAACGTTAATCAGTGATCAGTTAGTCAAACTGTTTGTAGTAGGCGCTTTAGCGCCTTAGTTTGTAGTAGGCGCTTTAGCGCCTTGCGTTTGTAGTAAGCGCTTTAGCGCCTTGCGTTTGTAGTAAGCGCTTTAGCGCCTTGCGTTTGTAGTAGGCGCTTTAGCGCCTTGCGTTTGTAGTAAGCGCTTCAGCGCCTTGCGTTTGTAGTAGGCGCTTTAGCGCCTTGCGTTTGTAGTAAGCGCTTTAGCGCCTAAGTTTGAATCTCGTTAAGGCGATTACAAGCCTACTACAAACACTACAAACACTACAAACAGTACTAAGGGAGTTGTGGCTAAATAAAATACCCACACACAAAAAAGGTTTCTCTATGGGTATATTATTTTCACGCTCCTCCCCTAAAGCGACTACAAACTGAGTCGCTAAAGCGACTACTACAAACAGGTGAATATGAAAATGAATCATCGTGTCGCCATTGAATTTAACAATCCAAATGAAAGTGAACAGTTTATTTTATCTTTTTTTTGCGGCCAAACGCGGTATTTCAATGGATATGCCGCAAGGGCCTAAAAAATTAAAACCAAGATATGACATTGATAGTGATATGGAAGCACCGAGCCACATTTTCCTACAATACCTTGTCAACCTCAAAGTTGAACAGTCTTTTGCGCGTGATGATAATGATAACAAGACAGTGGAAAAAATAGCTCAAGAAAAAACACTTCGGACGCTGTTTGAGGATGAGAGTCTCAAATTACAATTTGACCGCAAAAATTATAACTTTTACTTAATCACCCAACGGAGAGAGCGATTTGATTTTAATAGTCTTTCAGATGGTTATTCGGCCGTGTTCAAGATACTCAGCGACTTGATCCTCCGAATGGAACACACCGAAGGCTATGACATGCAAGGCATTGTTTTGATTGATGAAATTGAAACGCACTTACATGTTGAACTTCAGAAAAAAATTCTGTTTGGCGCATTTTTTTCCAAACATTCAGTTGATTGTCAGTACCCATTCGCCGTTTGTACTGACTTCTTTACAAGAAGCCGTCATTTATGATCTTGAAAACCAATTAAGAGTGGAAGATTTGTCGGCCTATTCTTATGAGGCGGTGGTTGAAAGATATTTTGAAGTGGATAAATACTCAACCTTGATTAAAGAAAAGGTGAAGGAATACGAGTATTTGCTGAATAAGCATCACAAAACGGCCGAAGAACAATTTCAAATGTTCTCGCTAAAAAACTACCTTAAAAAAGTACCGTTTTGCGCCGGAACTTCTTGCCCATTTTCAATCGCTTGAACTTCGTTCGAGAGAGGGCTAAACATGATTAATGTTGAAAAAACGTTTCCTGCGCCAGCGTGTCTGGAAAAAGAGAAACAAAAAGCAAACGGTGACTACAACCTTCGGGGTTGAATATGAAACGCAGTAACTCGCTACGCGAGATAATAGCCCCAGGTGAAACCTCAATGCCACACAGTTTGCGGAATTAGAAACAAATAATCCCCCCGCCTTTGGTAAAGCCGTCGTCTAATAGCTGAAGTGCCCTAAAGGGCACTGAAGACTCAATGCCATA
>Ga0190283_1000648_pt1 | contig 17647 bp, 14 predicted proteins | sample 48691801_MG_FD_161669 | JGI IMG/M metagenome (GOLD analysis project Ga0190283, IMG submission 161669) | Hydrothermal vent microbial mat bacterial communities from Southern Trench, Guaymas Basin, Mexico - 4869-18-0-1_MG | ecosystem: Environmental > Aquatic > Marine > Hydrothermal vents >...
CACTTCCGCCGCCCTGTTTGAAGATAGGGGTTTCGTGACCGCACTCGGGGCAGACAAAGCCCGACATGTTTTCGATCACTCCCAGGATCGGCACATTGAGCTTGTGACAAAAATTGATCGAACGCCTCACGTCGTCGACCGCCAACTCTTGCGGTGTGGTCACGATCACCGCTCCGTCCACCTTGCCGATGAGTTGGGCGATGGAAAGCGGCTCGTCGCCCGTACCGGGGGGCGAGTCCACGACGAGATAATCGAGCTTGCCCCACTCGACGTCGGCCAGGAACTGCTGGATCATCTTGTACTTCATCGGTCCGCGCCAGATGACGGCGTCGTCGCGGTTCGGCAGGAAGAATCCGATCGACATGACTTTCAGGCCTTCGAAAGCCAGCGCCGGCTGGATGCTGCCCGTCTCTCCCTGATCGGGGACCGATTTGATGCTGAGCAGCTTGGGAATGCTCGGTCCATGTATATCGATATCCATCAGCCCGACCTTGTTGCCGGCCATCACCAGAGACGCGGCCACGTTGGCGGCCACGGTGCTCTTGCCGACACCGCCTTTTCCGGAGAGGACGAGAATCTTGTGATCGATCTCAACCATGCGGCGTGCCACGGCCTCTTGTTCGGCAATCTGCCGGTCCATCCCGTTGGGAGCTTGGGATTGCTGGGTATGTTCCGTGCAATCCGACGTGCCACAACCGGAACAGGCCTCGCCTTCATCGGACTGTTTGTGCTCGTGGTTCATGAACGACTCCTCTTGTCACAGTGTTTTGGGTTGGTGCTCTTGTGGATCCCGCACCATCGAAGCCACGCCGCTTTGGTCGTCTAGCCCGAGCAAGCCCGCGGTCTTCCGCCAGATCTGCTTGATCGCATCGGCGGCGGGTCCGTCCCCCATCTCGACGACGCTTTCGGAGGCCACCATCGCCTGGACGAAGTCGGGGCTGTAGGGTATTTTCCCCGCGACCAGGACGCCTTTTTCCCGGCACCAGCTCATCACATCGCCGGTGATCTCCGGATTGAGGTCGTGCTTGTTGATCACCACGGCAGCGGGGATGGAGAAATGCTCGGCCAAGCCGATCACCCTTTCTAGATCGTGCACCCCAGATAGGGTCGGCTCGGTGACCACCATCACGAGGTGGCATCCGGTGACCGACGCTATGACGGGGCATCCGATCCCCGGCGATCCGTCGACGATAACGAGCTCCTCACCGTGCTCCTCGGCCAGTTGCCTGGCGGCGGCGCGGATGATCGACACCAGCTTGCCCGAGTTTTCGGCAGCGATGCCAAGACGGGCGTGGACCATGGGGCCATGCCGGGTTTCGGAGACGAACCACTCCCCTTGAACAGCGTCTTTGAGAGTGATGGCCTCTGCGTCGCAAAAATGGGCGCAGACCCCGCACCCTTCACAGGCGATGGGATCGATGGTGTAGGTTTCCACTGTGAAGGCGTTCGGCGGGCCTTGGGCGGCGACGGCTTCGAAGCGGCACAGGTCAGCGCAGGTGGCGCAGCCGGTGCAGCTCTCGGGATCGATATGGGCCTTCAATCCACCCACGAATGGCGTCTTCTTCACAACCTGCGGCGCGAGAACGAGATGCAGATCGGCGGCATCGACATCGCAGTCGGCCACGATCGTGTTCCGCGCCAGGGCTGCAAAGGAGGCCACCAGGCTGGTTTTGCCCGTTCCGCCCTTGCCGCTGATGACCGTCAACTCCTTCACGTCAAATCCTCCAGGATACCATGGCCAAGACGAAAGAAAAGATCCCTGTACTCAGGCAGGTTGCGCCAGATCGGCTCACCCCGCGAGTAGGCCTCGGCCACACGCCGATCGTCTTTTAGCTCGAACAGAACCGGGATCTCCTCTTTGTGACAGTACTCCGCCACGTCATCGTTGCCAACTCCGGCGCGGTTGATGCCCACGGCGAAGGGAATCTCGAGTAGTCGGACCATCTCCACGGCCAGCATCAGGTCGTTCAGGCCGAAGGGAGTCGGTTCGGTGACGAGCAGGACGAAATCGGCGTCCTGCACCGTTTCGATCACGGGACACGAGGTTCCTGGAGGGGCGTCGAGAACCGCCACTCCTTCATCGGGGATGCAGGCCTTGACCCGCTTGATGAGGGGTGGGGATTGGGCCTCTCCGATGCGCAGCCTCCCACCGACGTAGCGTACCGGAGAGTGTGGGGAAGAGAGAAGATCGCCGCACCAGCCCTCTTCGACGAGCCCGATCTCGCGAACGCCTTCGGAGAGAGCACCTTCCTCGCAGACGAGTAAACACCCCCCGCAGCTCTTGCAGAGCTCGGGGTAGGTGAGCGGAGGAGCGCCGAGGCAGACGATGGCGCTGAATCGGCACATCTGACCACATTCTCCGCAAGCCGTACACCGCTTCGAATCCACGACCGGAATTGAAACACCAGCTGTCTCTGACCTCGTAACGGTGGGCTTCAAGAAGATGTGGCCGTTCGGCTCCTCGACGTCGCAGTCGGCATAGGTGACGGCGTGGCCGTTCTCGGCCAGGGCGAGAGCCAGACTCACGGCGAGCGTGGTTTTACCCGTTCCACCTTTTCCACTGGCGACGACGATCTTCATCATTGACCTCGATTCATTGGAAAAATCTCAGAGAGAGACTCAGATTCTCATTTGTCCTTTTCGAGCTCGGCGATCCGTTTCTGGATGTCACCTAGCGTCTGCTGCAGATTCTGCGCGTCGGCTCTGAGTGCGTCGAGCTCGTTTTCAGGGGCTGCGGCCTGAGGGGGGACGGGGTATGCTTGCCAGCCGGGCGCCATGGGCGCCATGGGGTATGCCGCTGCGCCGCGCCCCCACCCCATACCCCGACCGCGACCGAAACCACGGCCACCGCCACCGCCACCGCCACCGCCGAAACCGCGGCCGGCACCATAGCCGGCACCGTAACCAGCGCCGGACGTAGGATTCATGTATCCGGGAACATCAAAGCCGCTGCAGAATCCAGCGCCGCGGCCAGTCCTGGGCCCCATTCCGAGGGGGCCTGTTCTATCACCTCGTGGCATTGTTGTGCTCCTCTCTATCTAATTAGGAACTTTCACAAGCGATTGTCTCCGCACACGTTCACGTTCCCGTACACGAAATCTACTTCGGGGATTTCGTGAACGTGTACGTTTGCCATCTACCAGTGACCTTCCACGTCGGCACCGGCGGCGGGCGAATACTCACCCTTGTTGAACCGATCCAGCACATCTCTAACCGACCCGCTCACACCCACGTACACCTCGATCCCGGCCGCCTTCAGGGCGCGGAAGGCCTTCGGTCCGCAGTGTCCCGTGAGCAGCGCGTTGGCGCCGAAACGCACCACGTTCTCGGCGGCCTGAATCCCGGCGCCGCGGACGGCGTTGAGGTTCTGTGTATTGTCATGAAACGCTTGTTCTTGCGAATCGGTGTCGACGATCAAGAGATACCGTGCCCGGCCGAAGCGGGGATCCACGGGGCTCTCGAGGTTCTCGTCCTGGACCGTGATGGCGATCTTCATGGGATTCCTCTCAACTCTTCTGAGACGGCGGGCCGTCCCGGCCGCCGAACCCTGGACCCCGGCCGCGCCAGCGGCGGCGACAGCCGGGCATGCGGAAACAGGGGCGGTCGAGATTCTTCTCGCGGAAAGCGTGGAGGATCGTCTCCACCTCCCCGGCCACCCCGGCCCGCACGCGGATCCCGGCCGTCTCGGCCAGGTACTGCGTCATGGCGGTGATGGCGCCGCAAATCAGTACATCCACTCCCTCTCGACTGAGCACGGCGATCCGCTCGCGCGGAAGCCGGCCCGTGAGAAGCGCCTCGTGCCTTCCGGTCTCCTCTCCGTTGTGGTACTCCACTAACAGACAGAGATGAGCCACATCAAAAACCGGCGAAATCCGGGACCGGAAAACAGGAACAGCGACTTTCATTTTTCGTTCTCCTGGGTGAGAATTAGCAATCGATGTGCCACAACATCCTGAATTCCAATCAATCAGATCTAATTGTTTTTTTTATAGAAGGTTAAAATAATTCAGAAACGTATTAGGTAATCACTCTGCACCGATCATGGGGGCCATTATTCACCCAAACGCCAGCCCATAGGGTGCATTTCTCACCCATTATCCAAGGACGAGGACCTTCATCCAGGAACTCAGCGGAAGCTGGCCTCGTGGTCGTTGTACAAGGGGTGCTTGGCAGCTTTCCTGGCGTGAGCGCCAGTTTTCCAGGGGGCTAACATCCAGTTCAAGATTTCCTCTCGCCAAGACGCCGAGAACGCCAAGAAATTTTTGGGGTGTGGAGGTTTTTCTCCAGACTGGAGAATCGCCGCACCAACGACCGCTTTAGCTATCTCTGTATTGTCTCTGCGATCTTTGCGGCTTTGCGAGAGTTCTTTCTTACAGTCTTGAGAGCAGTTAGTTAGGAAAAGGGAAGAAAAGCCGGTAGCCGCTTCTGCGAAAAGCGACGAACCACAGCTCACACGCTTACCCCGCTCTTTCGATAGTGCCATCGGTAGCCCGACAGTGATGGAGGGCTATAGTGGAGGGCGGGTTTACCCGGCACTCGTTACTACCGTTGGATTGCTCCACACAACTTTGGAGCCAGGTCGGGAGAGCAATCGGCATACGCATTGACGCCAGATAGCACCGCGCCGCCCTCCCTCGCCATCGGTGTTCGAATGTTTCATTTCCATTGCCGATGACTGCCGTAGGTTCCTTCTCTGACAGAAGTTACCGGTCGGGCTACGGTCGGCCGTGACGATTGAGTCAGGTAGAAGCACTCGACTGGCAGCAAGGTGAGCTGTCTGGTGGGGGGAGGGTACCCGCTCTACCGGCGTACTGGCGCGGCTGACGTGGGGAAATGACGCAGTGACAAGGGAAGGGACACCGCTCGTCGAGCCGTGTCCCCCGCTAAGATAGGAACTGTTCGAGACTAGATTCTAAGGACTAAGGAATCCGCAACCGCATGCCAGGGCTCAAGTAATCGAGATCGGGTAAAATGCTCCGGTTGGGTCCGATAGATCGTCACTCTCCAGGTCGACGTCCCGCTCGCGGTGGGCTGTCTGAGAAGGGCTAAGCCCTGAGCTCCGCGAACGCACAGTCAATGTCATCCGGCTGCCTGACGGGTGCAGTCTGCCCCTAGTTCGGTGTTGTCCCCTTGGTTGGTGGGTTGGCGGTGGGCGGAACGACACGTTGCATCTCCAGCATCTCCTCCTGGAGTGTCTCGAGCTTGGCCTGCCAGATAGCCGCCTCATCCGGTTTGTTCCAAAGTTCATAGAGCCTAACGAGCCGCTCGATGGCGGCGGGTCCCTCGTCGGTGTAGTAGGCATAGGGTATCTCTGCGAGTCCCTCTTGCCCCTCGAGCAGGAGTGTCTCGGCCTCCTCGAACTTCCCCTGGCCGAGAAGCGCCATGCCGAGCGCGCTGGCCGCGACGAAGCGGTTGTAGTGCTTTGGTATGAAGTCCTCGAAAACAGCGAGCACTTCTTGCAGCAAAACCTCCGCTTCTTGGAATCGGCGCTGGCGATTCAGGTAGCACCCGAGGTCCAAATTTGCCTCCGCTGTGCACGGATGCCGGCGGCCGGAATGCCGTTCCATGTTGATTTCGACTGCTCGATGAAAATGCTTCTCCGCCTCGACACTGTCACCCATATCCTCAAATAACAGTCCCAGCTCATCCAGAAAGCGCGCATAATCAAGGCTCATTTCTCCTGATCGATTCTTCGATTGCGCGAGAGCCTTTAAGTGTAGTCTTTTTGATTCCTCAAACTCACCCTTACACCTGAGCGTCTCCGCCAGGCTATGCATCGACCACTGGAGACTCATGTCTCCCGGCTCTGACTGTTGGCGTGCATCTAGCGCCGTTCGATGAAAGCTCAATGCTTCCTCGAAACGACCTCGGCGAGTCAGGAACACGGCCAGATCGCACATGGCCAGAGCAGTGTACCCATCGGAATTGCCTAGAAACTCGCGGCAATCCTTCAAGACTTTTCGGTAAGCCCTTTCAGCTCGTTCAAAATCTCCCCTTCGATCGATCGCTTCGGCCAACATGATACGATGATACAAGGTCTCCCTGTCTTCCGGACCGTGCAGACGGGTGTAAGCTTGAGCCAACTCGGAGCGGGTTCGCACCAGTTCAGAGTAGCAGCCTTCTGTCTCCATAAGTTCTGTCAACCCGTGCAAAGACTGTAAAGTATCTCGATGATCAACGCCTAACCGACTACGCTGGGTTTCGAAGCTCTCATCGAGAAGTCTTTGCCCCTCAGATCGATGTCCGGAATCTTCCTGCTTGGAGAGTAAGACACCGAGATAAAACTTGGCGATTAAGGAACTTTGGTCCTGATCGGTGTATTTATCGCGCAGATCTTCGAACTGGCAACGCAGTAGATTAATGGCATCGGAGGTTAGACCGATTTCATACATCATATTCGCCAGATGAAATGTAGCATCAATAACATTGCGATGTCGCTCTCCGAAATGAAGCCGAGCAGGAGGCAAGTACTTTCTCAACAACAATATGCATTTTTTATTCTCGTGTCGGTCTTGTTTCTTTTCGCCTTCGGCGCCCTGCACGGCGCCACGATCTACGTACCCGACGACCATTTGACCATTCAAGAAGCCATCAATGCCTCAGCCGACGATGACCTCATCATCGTAAAACCGGGGACATATATCGAAAACATCAATTTCGGTGGAAGAAGGATTACCCTCAGGAGTGAGCAAGGCCCGCGGCTTACAATCATCGATGGCAATTACAACGGATCGGTCGTGACGTTCAACCAGGGCGAAGGTCCCAACTCGATGCTCGACGGCTTCAAGATTACCTATGGGAACAACTCAGTCGATGGCGGTGGGATACATTGTGTCAACACTTCGCCGACCATCACCAACAACATTATATCAAGTAATATCGGACACAAAGGTGGTGGGATATCCGTTTATCGAGGAGACCCGATTATTAGAAATAACGTCATTTCAGACAATCTCGCATATACAGGAGGAGGTATTCGTGTTGAAGACTCCAGTTGTCACGTACATAACAATTTGTTTTATCTCAATGTCGCAAATGCACATGGTGGAGGAATCTATGTAAATTTCAATGCTTCTACTTCAGATGTTTCGCTCTTCGCCAGCAACACTATAGCCTATAACATCGCAGGAGCTTATGGTGGAGGTATCTTTCTTCATTTGGACTGTGAATCGCAGGTCAAAGATTCTATATTGTGGGGCAATGATGCTCTCGATACGGTACAAAATCCTGGTGATCAGATTTATTTGAATGGCAATACGAATCACCAACCGGAAATGAAAATCAGTTTTTCCTGTGTCCAAGGCGGCAATAACGCTCCGCACGTGAATGGCGGAAACTGGTTAATTTGGGGTCCGGGAATGATTCAGGACGATCCGCTCTTTGTCTCCGGTCCCGAGGGTGACTATTATTTGAGTCAGATTTTTAACGGAGGACAGACCGTAAAAAGTCTTTGCGTTGACAAAGGCGACCCGGCATCGGCGATCTTCGACGGCACCACGCGGACCGATCATGTGCAAGACGCAGCGCCGATCGACATGGGGTATCACTATCCGTTGCTCACCTTCCATCTTAACGTCGAACCGGCGATCCTCTACGGCGGCGGTTCCGGCATCTTCAGCGTCACGGACGGGAAGCCTAATGAAAATACCTACCTGGTTTACAGCCTCGTCGGCGTCTGGCCTGAGAGTGATGGTCCCAATACCTACGTTCCACAACTGGACGTCTGGCTCTGGCTGAAAAAACCTCTGAAGCTGGCAGGTGGAGTCATGAAGACGGATTCCGACGGGGACGGGCATTGGATTTTTACGATCCCCCCAAGCCCGGGTCTCGATGTTTGGTTCCAGGCCGTACAGTACGGCCAGGCCACGAACTGGGTGCATCGCAGGATCCAATGAGCATGGTGTTTTCGGTTGTGTCGTAGAATTAGCTACAAAGCCACATATTCACTGAAAACCGGGGGGGACGGACTTTTGTCCGTCCCTCTCGATTTCATAACCCTATCTCAATTGATGTGCTGAGCACCCCGTTGGATGTGTGCCGAGTTCAGCGGGACAGCGAAAGCGCGGGGCGGAAGCCGAGGTTGTCGTAGCGGAGTTCGGGAGTGTCGTTTTCACGGTATGTCGAACGGCAGTAGATCTCGATGCTACGCCAGCCGCCACCGCGAAAGACGCGCTTCACCTCGCCGGTGCATTGCCAAGCAGAGCCGTCGACCGGAGCATCTTTATAACTGTCCTGGTAGCTGTCCTGGCACCATTCCCGCACGTTGCCGTGGACGTTGTGGAGACCGAAGGGATTGGGTTCAAAGCTCCCCACGGGAGCGTGCACGGCGTGTCCGTCGTCGAGCCAATCCGCGTAGCTCCATTCCGGTGGGCCCCCGTGACTTTTGCAGTATCGATCAGCCAGGTTGACCTTGTCCTGCAACATTTCCTTTGTGTTTCCTGCCCACCACACCGATGTCGTACCCGCACGGCAGGCATACTCCCACTCCGCCTCGGAGGGAAGCCTGAGGTTCAACCGCCATACCACGGTGTGACAATCGCTCCAGCTCACACTCTCAACCGGATTGCGAAAGGTGATCTTATCGCCGCCGTAGCAGCGGCCGGGAGCGCAGGTGCTCGGATTGTGGCCTGTGAAGCGCAGCCATTGCCCCTGGGTCATCTCGAACTTGGAGATCAAGAAGGGCTTGATCGACACGAGGTGCACCGGTCCTTCGTCGGAATCTGCATGGGGATCGACGTTCGATGAGCCAGAAGGCTTGTCCTTCGAAGGAGACACAGCGCCCATATTGAAACAGCCACCGGGGATCAGCACGAAAACGAGCCCCATCTCCTCGGTGAGGATCAGCTTTCCGTCCTCACCGCGCCGCGGGATCGCGCCAGTCTGCACATGGGCGAACTCCCAGAGGCCAGAGTGCGGATCCTGGCCGATCGGAACCAGGCCGATGATCGACTTGATTTCGAGACCACTATAGAGTGGGCTCTGCTTGCGATCGGCGATCGCAGCGATGGCTTGCTCCCAGGTTTTTCGCTGTGGACCACCGGTGCTCCTTTCCACCACCGTCTTCGCGAACGCAAGACGCTCCTCGACGATCTTCAGGGCGCCAGCCTCGCCGTCCATGAAGCGCTCGATGCCCTCCACCAGATCCATGAGCATGCCGAACCGCAATTGGTCTTCCAGGTCATCGTACTCGGCCTGAGTTTGCCAGACAAGCAGTACGGTGCGATGTTCGTCGAGACGGCTGACGAGGTCTCTTGCCCGATCCAGCCAGGATTCGAACGTTTTGACCATTCCTGGGAAAGCGGGCCACAGCTCATCAACAGTCTTTTCAAGGTCGGAGAGGCGCTTCATGTCGAAAAGACGAGTGATCTCATGGTAGCGTTGTTGGGCGATCCGGGCCAGCCTATCCGTAATGGCACGCTGATCTTCAGCGATTTCAGCCTGCTTCTCTGCATACTGCTGAGCAACTATGGCGATATTCTTCTGCTTTTCACTCTCCTTCACAGCAGCGACGGCCGTATCCCTATCGTGTTTCATCTGAGGATAAGCGATGAACAGGAGATATCCCACCGAGCACAGGACCGCCCAGATGGCCACCCCCACCGCCACGCTCGCCACGGGATTGCGCTTGACGAGCTTCCACAGCTTGGTTGAAAGACCGGGAGGTTTCGCCAGAATCGCTTCGCCGGAGAGGAACCGCCGCAGGTCATCGGCCAGTTCGCGCATCGACTGGTAACGCCGCTCCACCGGCTTCTCCATGGCCTTGAGGCAGATCGTGCTGAGATCCCTCGGGGTACGCGGATTGATTTTGTAGGGTACCACGGGATCGAGGAGCAGGACCTTCTTCAGAACCTCTTGAGAGGTCTCGCCATCGAAGGGACGCTCCAGCGTCAGCATCTCATAGAGGGTGACACCCAGCGAGTAGACATCGGTCCTGCGGTCGATTCCGATGCGCCGGCTCATGGCCTGCTCCGGCGACATATAGTAGGGTGTGCCCGCGAAGTCTCCGGTGCGCGAGAGCTCCAGGGCATCCTCCACCCTGGCCAGGCCGAAGTCGGTCACCTTGGGCTGGCCCTCTCCTGTAAGCAGAATGTTGGACGGCTTGATGTCGCGATGGATCACGCCGTGATCGTGGGCATGCTGCAGCGCATCCGCCACTGCCGCGATCAGGCGTGCCACCTCGCGGAAGTACCCTGGAGGCTGCTCTTTCGTCTTTTTGAGCTCATCGAGTTTGCCGGCCAGGGTGAAGCCGCCCTCCACCAGCTCCTGGGCAATGTAATGAACGCCATCGTGCTCGCCCACGACATGCACCGCGATAATCCCGGGATGGCTCTGACGGCCACCGGCTTCGGCCTCACGCCGGAATTTCTGCACATCCCGTTCCAACAAGCTGAGGTGCGGAGGAAGCAGCTTCAAAGCAACCTTGCGGTTCAAGGAGATCTGCTCCGCCTCGTAGACCGTGCCCATCCCCCCTCTGCCGATCTCGCGAAGGATCTTGAAATCACCGATGATCTGGAGAGAAGAGTCGGGTTTCGATCCGCCATCAATTTCGGCGAGTCGCCTGATGGTCTCGATCTGGTTCGTTCTCAACAGCTCGAACCACCGGCGAAGCTCGTTCTCGAATTCGGGATATCGTGTGAGATACTCCTCCGGAACGACCTCTTCGCCGGACTCGCTGCGCTCGATGAGTTCACGGATGATGTCCTTGGTGCGGTTCTCTTCGCTCCTGGATTCTGGATGCTTCAAACCGTCGTCTCCGGCCATTTAACGTCGATCCTGTTCTCATCGCCTGAGTCAATTCCACTGTTGGAGTATTGTAGGACGTTGCAGGATCGGTGTCAGCAAGATTCTGAGAGGAGCATTTTCTCAGACGGCCGGGTGCGACGCGACGACGGAGTAAGTTCAAAGACAAACCAGGCAGCATACCGGCCCCGGCAGCCGCATGAGACTTTGCTCTGTCAAGTCCTCGATCGGCACCCTATTGAGTTCAAATCGACCTCTGAGGAACGCTTGGAGAGACGGTACGGCCCCTGACTATTCGTATGGAGCGTTGTTGTTCTTTGACTACCTCGGCTGAGGTATCTATTAAAGCGGATTTGTTGTCACGGACTCAGCATATTCTCAAAGATTCACCACTCCATGTAACGTTCACACGTAAGCATCATCTCCTCAAAGGCAATAAGTTCAGGGTCGTGATTTTTGAAAAATAATGTGATCGTTGTTCGCATGTCGAATGGTTCAAGCTTGAAGATACTTCGAGAGCGGACCTCAGGCGTGTCAAAAAGGCACATCGTCTTCGTCGAGGGGGGCGGCCCTTTTTGAATCGTGTGCATCATCTGGTTCGGGAACAATATAGTCAGCATCCCGTTCCATCTCCCACTGGTGCAGCTCTTCGTACATCCCGTTCTGAAGGAGCCAGATCGGGTCGGCATTCCGCCTGATGAACTCATCAACCGGAAGCCCGTCAATGGTCGGTTCCCGCTTCACGCGCTTCTGCTTCCCATTCACGAAGATCGTCATGTACTCTTGTCGAAGACGTTTCTTTTCCGCCTTTTCCTTGGCAGTCAGTTTTCGCTTGCGCTTGCCCATACGATGCTCCTGTTGATAGTCAACGCTTTGACTCTGCCCATTTTCAATGCGCGAGGCGTTTAAAATCCTCCGCACTCGATTGTTGGCTTTTGTTACGTCTGCCTCTGCGTGGCCTTTCCGAAATTGTCAACCGTCCTTGCGTGATCGATCAGGTGAAACGGCGGGATCGCCATGTGACGCATTTCAGGCCAGCTTCCGCTGCCATATCACGCAACTGCCTCTGCTCCATAATACGGCGATGGGAGCCTGGGGTAAATCCTGAATACATGTCGATACACATCATCGGTACGGCTCCGCACGTCATCCTCGGTGTATTGCTCAACCGGCAATCCGGTTGATTCGCTCCATAGGAATTCCCGAATGGCCAGCAGGACAGCGCCGCAGGTCGCCTCCTTGTCCGTCCAGTGGTCGGCGCGCAGCTTCTCGGCCTTGAGCATCTCGAGCAGTTTGACGGCGATCGCCTTGATGCGCTTGATCTCGCCGGCTGAAAGGTCCGATTTCTTCAGAAGGTCGAACAGGGCCAGCGATTCCTCGTCGAGCCCTTCTCGGATCGCCTGGTTTTCTTCCTCATCCAGGTCCTGCACCAGTTTGAGCAGGGACTCAAAGGTCTTCTCGATGGTCACCTGGTCCTTTTCGCGGTTGTACTCGGCGATGGTCTCCTCGTAGTGCCGCTGGAAGTCCGTGCGCAAAGGGTTCTGAGCCAGCATACGTTTGAGGCGCTGCTCCACAGCCGTTTTCAGGTTCTGGACGGTTGTCTGCTTGGCCTGGCTACGTTCGAACTCCTGTTTCAGCTTTTCGAAATCGACCTTGCTGGTGTCGTAAGGCTCTTTCGGCTCGACCACCCGCTCGGTCTGCACCTCGATCGCTCCGTCGACCACGGCGTGCAACTGCCGGATGATGTCGCTGATGTCCGCCTTTTCACGGTCCTGCCGGAGGCTCTTGTACACGATGTCGATCGTGTCACGAGCCGCGCACAGGGCGTTGACGCCCTGCACGTTGATACACGTCTTGAACGCCGCGTCCAGCTCCATGCGCTGCATGTTGCGGTACTGCGGCTTGTTGTGCATCGTCTCGGGCAGGTCCATGCCTTCCTTGATGAGCTTGCGGTGCGGAGTGATATCCAGCCCCCATCTGCGGGACTTCTGCACCTCACCCTGCTCCTCGCTCGCCACCACTGCGGCGCGGGTTTCGCGCATCCAGCCGATCTGCTTGCGGCGCGCACCGATCTCATCCTGTGACGTGTCTCCAGCCCTGTGCAGAGCCGACTCCAACCCCTCGATCTGTTTGTCCCAGTATTTTTCGATCAGTTGGTGCATCCGCACGCAGGTCACTTTGTCGATGAAGACCAGCATCGCCTTACCGGTCTCCCACGCCGCCGAGTAATGCTGTACGAAGTCCCGCGCCACCTGATCGAGACGTTTCTCCGCGGTGATGATGTGGTAGTCGCGCTTCGCTCCTGCTCCAGCCGCTGCTCCACGTCGATGTCGTCGGTCTCCAGCTCCTCGAGCTTCTCGGCGATGCGCTCGTTCAGGTCGCCGATCGCCAGGCCCAGCTTGTCGCCGCGGGCATCGTAGAAGAGCGGCACCGTGGCCCCGTCCTCCACCGCGCGCTGGAAGTCGTAGGTCGAAACGTATTCGCCGAAGACTCGCCGCGAGATCGATGACGGGGATTGAGATTCCTATCCTCTGTTCGAACATGGCGCGCTTTGCCAGACCGCTATTGAAGGCTTACTGCCAGGGGTGTGCTTGGCCGAGTTGTCGTCTCCCTTGCATATCGCCCCCCTTGTCGTCACAAGAAGGACGGTCCTTGACGCCCTGGCTTCACTGCAACCTTTGAACAAATTGCTACGGCACCGTATTCCGATCGAAAGGTAGAATGGTCGTGAAGGCAAAATTCAAAACACTACCCGGCGGGAGGGCTGACGGTAACCCACTCATCGTATCCAGAACTGCCAAGGACTTGCTGTAAACATCGAATGAGCCGATAAAATTCGTGAGCCGCGGATCTCAGAAATTCGATCTGACGAAGTTGAACACCGTGTCCCTGTTCAGGTTGAGGAGAAGTAGACTATCGTCCTGCCTCTGAGATGGAGGCTGGATGAAGTGCCTATGATCATCTGGGATTAGATAGAGCGCGCGTCCCGGGCCGGTCGTAAGCTGATCTCGACTACCATCTGGAACCCATCCGAATTGAGAGAGGGAATGAGAAAGATGATGACATGATTCGATCGGATCACTGGGTAACCTTTGCACAGCTTATCCGTCCTGCTCCGTGGATTTTTGCCTATGGGCCAGCTATAGAGACAAACCAGGCCTCTTACCGGCCCCGCCGGCCGCAGAGGACCTTGCTCTATCAAGTCCTTGATCGGCACTTCGATGAATTCAACCTACGAGGAGCGCTTTGAACGACGATACGCCCTTGGCGTTTCGTGTGGAGTGCTGTTGTCCGCAAATACCTCGACTGCAGTATCTATACTATGAAGCTCGCAATTCTTCGCACGGTGAGACGAATATTGTACGACCAATCGGTCGCTGAGGTCTTCATTTTTCTTCTTTCTTGGACTAAAGTCTAACGGCTAAAGGCTAAAGGCTATGGGCTGCGAGCGAAGCCAGCGCTATGAAACATCCCGGAAGGTGTGCTCGAATGGTGTGAGAGCCAAGCAGGCTAGTTTTATATACTGAATTGCTAAGGGGATGCCGATGATCGTAAGGCAAAGGACAACCTCACCGAGTAGATACTCCAGGAACAGACCCAAGCCGCCCCCAAGGATGATCCAGAGTATGTTGCCGATCAAGCTCAATGATCAAATCCCTTCTTCGTTCATATCGTCATCACGACAGGCTCATTCCACTGAAGATTCTGCCCGCAAAGCGCACACTCCAGGACGGGCTAAAACCGCAAAACAAATCGAGCTCTACAGATTTACAGTCTCGTGACCGTGACACCGACAGAGTCGAGGTACATGACGTTCATGTCGGGAACACCGTTCATCTGCGCATCGACACCGAAGAAGAACTCGTAGCTACCCACCGGCAAGTTGGCTCCGCTGAAGACCGTGTTGGGGCCAAAAGCAAAGAGTTGTCCCTGATGAGTCACGGCCAAACCTGGAACAAATGAATGAGTCGACATCCTATAGCTGTACCACCCGAAAGCTGTGTCGGCCAGGATCCACCAGTCATAGTCGACAACGGGTGCATCGTTGGGATTCAGTGCCACTTCCAGGTTCAGAACGTCGCTCTGCTTGATCGTCACAGGACCATCAGAGCCGTTGGCCTTGATGTCGGGAATCGGCTCGCCAGGCAATCGATAACGCAGTGCAATGCCACTGAAATTGATATTGTTGTGATAGGGCGTAAAGTAGACGTATTGACCATCGCAAGCCGAGAACTTGTATCCCTTGGTGGTCATGCCGTCGGTGCTGCCGGCATCGTAGGCGCTCCAGCTCGATGCGGTCTTGAAAGGTGCGGATGTATCATATCGCAACATACGCGCGTGATAAATGTTCCCGTCGCCGCTGTATGGCACAAAGTAAATGTATTTGCCGGCCAGTTCCGCGCCCACGTAACCCCTGGTGCTCATACCTCCGATATTTCCCGCATCATAGGCAGACCAGCTCGAGGACATGTGGAAGTCACCTTTCCTATCGTAGCGCAGTACGCGTCCATGTCTGACGGATGCATCGCGAAAGGGTACAAAAAACACGTAATCGCCGCTGACCACAGCGCCTTTGTAACCAACGGTTATCTGTCCTTCAGTGTTACCGGCGTCATAGGCGCTCCAGCTCGATGGCGAAGAGAAAGTTCCCTGAGTATCATATCGCAGCGTCCGGCCATGGTAATCGCTTCCGTCGTTGAAAGGCACGAAGTACACGTACCGGCCATCGAAGCCCGCACCATAATACCCCCGTGTATTCAGTCCATCAGTAAAGCTGGCGTCATACACACTCCAGCTCTGGGTCTGTTTGAAGCTACCCTGTGTGTCGTAACGCAACACGTGGCCATGGGCGATCGGATCATATCCGAAGGGGGCGAAATAAATATAGCGGCCATCGTAAACCCCACCGGAAAAGCCTGAAGTGGGCAGACCGATCAACGGATCGGCATCGAAGGCCTGCCAGCTCGTGGCAGAAGAGAAACTGCCCAACGGATCATAACGCATCACCCTGCCATGCCTGCCGCTCATCGTACAAAAAGGAACATAGTAGACAAATGTACCATCAAAAATAGCGCCAGCATAACCTTTGGTGTCCAGTCCATCGATTTGCCCTGCATCGTAGCTTTCCCAACTCGAGCTGTTCTTGAAATCGTTCTGCGTATCGTACCGCAACGCGATGCCGTGGAATGTGTTGGTCCTACAGGGCGCAAAATAGATGTGACGGCCGTCGAAGGCAGCACCGAAATAACCACGCGTAATCTCGCCGCCGATCGCGCCGGCATCGAAAGCCGACCAGTTTTCTTCGTTGGTGAATCCATCGGCGGCGATCTGAGTCGGCACAACGATGGCCAAGACGAATAGACACAATCCTGTCAGTTTTGTCGTTCTCATTGCTGCGCCTTCCCGACGAATCCTCGCCGACCTGTGATTCGAGCACCAACAGACGTATGTTACGGTGAAACATCAACATATGATTATTGCCAGTCCAGTTCAAGTGAAAAGTGCCAGGTAATGCGCAGAAGGGTCGGTGCGAGAGTCCGACTGCATGCCCTTGTTCGATCTTAGGCAATATCATGTCTTACGAGTTGCTTCGGCCTTGCCTTCCATCAAGACTTTACCATCAGGTGCTATGTATCTATCTGTCTCCCCACACAATTCGCTATGTGTCGGCGTGCATCACTGGCGGTAATGGAGCACATCGAACGCTCCATCCGCTTGGCACTTTTTTCAATCATGTGAGTATTGTAATTGTTCCACGAATGGGTTGTGCTCCGGCGCCGCCGCAGGCTTTACAGGGCTCTGTTGAATGCTCTGCGTTGGAGTAATATCCTCGACCAGTACCCTCGCACCGAGCGCACCGTACGAAAGAAAGTTCAGAATTGCTGTTCAGTTTCACGAGCAGAACGCCACGTCCGTCACACACCTTGCACGGCTCTGTCGATTGTTGCCCGTTCGAGTAGTACCCCCTGCCGGTGCTCCCGCATCTTGCACAGTATAGTACGAAGCGATTATCGCTGAGGGTTTCAATGATGGTGACCGTCATGGACGCCATTCTTTTCTCCTTCCAACGTTAACTCGCGTTACCGTTCCTCGAGGTGTCGCCGCACGATCTCGCGGACGTCATGCAGCTCAAAGCCGTGTTCCTGGCGCAATCTTCCCAGACGCGCGTCGGTCAACACGTGCTGCGGCAAGCCGAGTTCTCGCAGGATGACCGTGGCCGGAACCCCGGTCACCCGCTCCAAGTCATTCAGCGTCATTGATCCGACGACCTCAGGAACCGGACTCTCGCTTGACTCCGTGGCGCGCATTCTGTGCGGTGGCTCGCCCGCCTGCTCCACACGGCCAAAGAATGGAGCTGCCGTCAGACCGACGAATGCCATCACTCCGACGAGCGCGAGGGCCACACGGACGCCTGATCCTTCGCGGGGGCGACCTTGAACCATGCAGACGATCCAACGCCAGTGCAGAAAGAGATGGAACCCGAGAGCCGCTGAGAGGACCACGGCAATCCAGAAGTGAACGTGGCCCCACTCATGTCGGTCCATGCCCCAAACGGTGCTGAAATGCCCGGAGCCAGGTGGGAGGACGTAACGAACGAGAACACCCGTGGCAGTGAGGAAGGCGAACGCGACGAACGCCAACGCATCAACAACGAAATTCAACTTCGCCTTTCGCATTGAACAACTCCATGTCGGGTTAACTAACACGTCGCAAATCAGCCGTGCGAGGTACGAGCATCTGCTGCATTTGACTTGTTAGCAGTGGCTTGCGTATTTGTCGGCCCCGTCCCAGAAGCCGCCACACTCTTCCTCGATTGTCGTAGCCATCGCGTCATCCTGTTCGCGAATGGGATTCGCGTCTTCTCCGTGCTCCTGATCATACTTTTCAAACCCATCCTCTCGAAGCT
>Ga0190283_1000658_pt1 | contig 17470 bp, 14 predicted proteins | sample 48691801_MG_FD_161669 | JGI IMG/M metagenome (GOLD analysis project Ga0190283, IMG submission 161669) | Hydrothermal vent microbial mat bacterial communities from Southern Trench, Guaymas Basin, Mexico - 4869-18-0-1_MG | ecosystem: Environmental > Aquatic > Marine > Hydrothermal vents >...
GAACCCCTTGAATTGACCCACATCCGCGCCCAATTCGATCAAACTCTCCTGGAACTGTTCAGGGTGGGCAATGCCGGCAAAGGCCAATACTCGCTTTCCTCTCAAAAACCCAGGAGTATGCGCCTCACCCGAAAGGGGAAAAACCAACTTGTCCGGGATATGATCCGCACAAAAAACAGGCGTCGAGGGAAATCGCTCTTTCAGGAATGCCAATGTTTCTTGCGGCGAGCGCATGGCGCATGGCGCATGGCGCATGGCGTTACTCTCTGCCCCCGGCCCTCTGCCCTCTGCGCGCCGCACTCTGCTGAACCGTGTAAGGATGAAGGCGTCTGCCCTGTCCAACTGACTTAGAGGTTCTCTCAGGGGTCCCCATGGAAGCAGATGGGCATTTCCAAAAGGCTCAGAGGCGTCTATCAACGCCAGATTAAGGTTCCTCTCCAACCCTAAGTGTTGAAATCCGTCATCCAGGATAAAGAAGTCAGAACCAAACTTTTTATGCGCATACATCCCTGCGAGGTAACGGTTTTTGGAGATCACTACGGGACTTCCGGAAACCCCTCGCGCAAGAAGGGAAGGCTCATCGCCGGCCACTTGGGAATCTGCATATATATGCTTCCCATCAGACACCTCTAAGACCTCCCCTTTGTATCGCCCTCCGTAGCCCTTCGAAAGAATGGCCACGCGATGCCCTTCACCGAGCGCCCATTTGGCTAACATTGCGACTGCCGGTGTCTTGCCTGTCCCACCCGCGGTTATATTCCCAACGCTTAGGACAAAGCCTGGAAGTGACTTTCCCCTGGAAATTCCCTTCTCATATGCCTTAAGACGAAACCGGACACCGACGCCATACAAGAGAGAAAAAAAGGCCAGGGGAAGTGTCCATCGGCCGAATCGTCTTTCCTGATGAATCCTGGACCAGTCAGGCACGGCTCATGCTCCCTGCTCAATGCAACCCTTCACATGGTCCACAACCCTCTTGAGCGCTCCCCGATTATTTTCAACAAACACCTTTGCCCGCGCCCCGCTCCGGGTACGCGCCTCCCCGTTCTCCAAAAAGGTCTTCATGGTTTTATAAAGTTCATCGCCGTTCCGGACCCGACGCCCGCCCCCTCCCCCAAGTAGGGACTCCGCCATTGATACAAAATTATGGGTATGAGGCCCGAAGACCACCGGGATTCCAAAGCTCGCAGGCTCCAACAAATTATGCCCCCCGACCGGAACAAGACTCCCACCCACAAAGCACACGCTGCCGAGTCCGTAGATACGGCCCAGTTCACCCATCGTATTTAGAACCAACACAGCATAGCCATTACTGCCCTCGGAAGAAGCGTGGCGGGTTACGAGTTGCGGGTTGCGGGTTTCATTCGATGTTCGATGTTGGATGTTCGATGTTGGACGTTCGTCTTTTTCTACGGGTTGCACTCTGCGCTTTTCGCTTTGTTCCGAAACCCCGGTCCTCAGAACGGCCTTCAGCCCCATACCACTGGTCATTGTCACGATCTCATCAGATCGCCCTGTATCTCTCGGGGCGACGATCAGACGCAGGCGCGGGAAAAAAACGCGGAGCCGCTTAAACACATCGAGCAGGATCTCTTCTTCCCCCGGATGGGTGCTGCCTGCCACCCATAGGGGCGCAGAAGGTTCAAGGGCCAGGATATCAAACCAATCCTTACGTTCTTCATTACTCATGATTGCCATATCCCGGTCAAACTTGATATTCCCAACCGTGATAACTTTTTCCTTATTCAAGCCAACTTCCAAGAGTCTTTCCCTGTCCAAGTCTGATTGCATAAGGCATAATTCGAGTGGGTCAAACATCTTCCGGGTGAAGAAAGGCACTCTTGCATAAGAGCTGAAAGTCCGGGGCGAAATACGTCCATTTACCAGGAGGCTTCGTATACCTTTTCTCTTCAAAGAGCAAAGCAACGCGGGCCAGATATCTGTCTCAATCAGGATGAAAACAGAGGGTTTGACAAAATTGACAATTCTCTGAACAGACCACCACGCATCAACGGGCATGGTAAGAACTGCCTTGACCTTTGCGTCCAATTTCTCCCTTGCAATGGCCATCCCGGTAACAGTGGTTACAGTGAAAACGATTTCCCTGTCTGGAAATTCCACCTGTAGGCTATCAACTAATGGAATGGCTGAAACGACCTCCCCTACAGAAAGAGCGTGAACCCATATATTCCCTTTGTCAAGATGGAGATTGGGAAGACCCAATGCAAATCTTGCAGTTAGTCGCTCAGCGAGACAACCCGCAACCCGCAACCCGCAACCCGTAACCCGCAACCGTAAAAGCCCGACAACGGGGGCTATAAATATGAGACATATGGTCCAGAGAAAATGGTACAAGAACATGGACATGGCCCGCTCATATCCTGGTTGGGAGTTCAATAATAAACTTAGTTCCTTTAGGCTTATTATCCTTAACTCTTATAAAGCCATTATGATCTGCAATGATGGTGCTGACTATAGCAAGACCCAAGCCTGTTCCCTGTTTTTTTGTTGAAAAGTAAGGCTCAAATAGGCGGGTCTTGTTTTCAGGGCTTATGCCTCTGCCGTTGTCTACCACCTCGATTATCACCATTTTAAGGATATTGTCGTAATGAAGATCTATAACCACCTTTCCCTTACCCTCAATCGCTTCAATGGCATTGTCAAAGAGATTAATCATAACTCTTCTTATCTGCTCCCTGTCCAAATTAAATACAGGGACCTCTTTTGAATCATTAAATACGAAGTCCACTTCTTTATGCGTTTCTCTGTAGAGGCTCAGGGCTCCATTAATAATCTCGTTAATATCTGACGGTGCAGGATTGGCCGCGGGCATGCGGGCAAAATTGGAAAACTCATTTACAAGGCGTTTTAATTCCTCCACTTGCGTGATAATCATCCCTGTGCACTCATCAAAGACCTCTGCGTCCTCGCTATCTAAGATCTTTCCATATCTCTTCTTGAGCCGCTGGGCAGACAGTTTAATCGGAGTAAGAGGATTCTTGACCTCATGAGCTATACGCCTCGCCACTTCTCGCCATGCAGCCATCCTCTGGGCCTTTTCAATTTCACTCAAATCCTCAAAGACAACAACAAGACCTAAATACCTTCCACGATCATCACGAAGCACATTGAGAGAAACGAGGAGTGTCAGCCTCCTGTTTCCCGCAGATAAGCCTATCTGTTTCTCCATGTAGCCCTTTTGAAAAAGAGCTCCATCTTTCATAAATCCATCAACTACCTTGCAGTAATCGTCAGACAGAATCTCTTTGTAATGCTTCCCAATAATTTCTTCCGCCTTTATGTCCAACATCCTCTCTGCTGATTTGTTGATAGTGAGAATCTTCCCGCCAGCATCCGCAGACACCACGCCTGCAGCAACATTCGCCAGGACAATCTCCATATAAAGTCGCCGCTGTTCCAATTCAAGATTGCTCTCCATGAGTTCTTTATTGGCCTTTTCGAGCCTGTTTTTGCTCGTTTTCAGGTCCATAGTCATTCTATTAAACGAATTGACTAACATCCCCACCTCATCCTTCGCTTCTAAGTCAATAAAAAAATCATAGTCACCGGATGCGATACGATTTGTTCCTTCGGCTAATTCCTTGATGGGGACGGTTATCTCTTTGGAGAGGTAGAATCCAAACCATACAGAAGAAAAGATGATAAGGAGTGTAACAATGGAGAGGGTTATCATATGGCTGGCCATTATCGGGGTTCTTAGCATCTTTAACTGACGGTAATCCTGCAGGCCCTTTGAGATAGCCTGAAGACGGTTAACAAAGGCGCCGGGGACAAATTTAGCTGACGCCACGAGACCAACCACAGCCTTCGATGCAGTCCTCGAAAAAACTGGAACAATGCCACTGACGAGATCTCCATGCGGCGAGGGTTGGATATACTGGCTGTCAGCGCCCTTCTCAATACTTTTCTTCAAGATATCCGGTCCCGGCCCTTTAAAAGCAGTAAGATCAATCCTGTGGTCCTTGGAAACGGCCATTAAGTCCAGTTTTGTCGAAAAAACCTGGAGGGAGGCCAGGCCCAGCTCTTTGCGCTTTTCGTCAATAAATTTCTCAAGCTTCTCTTTTCTGGATGGGATCATAAACCCCTCGTAGGTGATTACTCGACCCAGATTATTGCCAAAAGAGAGGATCTCATCCGTAATCTCCTTGTAGTAATCCTGGCCAACTTCTAAGGAACACTTTAATGATCGCTCGATCTGGAGGCTGAACCAGTATTCGATGGATGAGGAGATGAACTGAACCGAGACGAAAAAAAGAATGATTGTGGGCAATAGGGAGAGAGTAACAAAGGCCAGGACTAATTTGGTCCTCAACTTGGCGCCCATAATACTCTTTTTTCTCTCAAAGAGCAGCTTGACCAAATTTCTGACAGTGAGGAAGAGGAGGAGGAGGAGTAATATCACATTGATATTGATCAGTGCGAAGGCGATAATACTACTTGAAAAGGGAAGGGCCTGCCCTAAGTGAAAGATGCGCATACCCAGGTAGATAAGGGAAGATATCACCACGCACAGGAAAATAATCAGGTATCTTTCTCTGCGTCGTCTCCTGAGATCTTGTTTTTCTGCCTCTAAGTAATCTTTCATGTTAGTGGATTATGTAATGGTGGTAGAGCCGGGATCAAACCCCTGAATACTCAATATCGAAAATCAACCGTATACCAATCGGTCTCAAAATCCCACAGGGAGAGGAAGAAGAAGACATAATGGAAATAAAAGGGCAGTCTGATCGTCTCAAGTTCAGCCATCATGCTGATCTGGTAATGGTCTCCTCTCTGAAGATTGCGAAGTTCGGTGACTTTCAGACCCACAATCTCGGACATCAATTTTTTAGCCTCGTCGAAATCCTTGACATAAATCACCTTATTGTCTCTTGATGACAGCCTCACAATGTACACTTTTTTCAGGCTGTCATACTTGATCTCGTGGCTCACCTTCAGGTCGGCAATGTTCCTATCCCACCACCAGTTTCTAACCTCATACAGTTTTACAAAAAACGTGAACGTGGTACTGACGCCGTTGTCAATCGCCCTTCCCATGTCCTCGGTAAAACAGTCGACCACGCTGAAATATGCGAGTAGATAGTCCCGGGTGTTTGTGACAACAATATCAGTAAGTCGAGCTTCTGCAGCCAATGCTGGCCTACTCGAAAAGAGACTGATAAAAAGGAAAATCAGCAGGGCAGATTTCAGGCTTTTATAAATAAATGGGCTCTTATTCATCTCCTGTTCCTTATGGAGAACCATATGGCAAAGTCCATACAAACAATATAAGCGATTTAAGAAAGGGATAATAGGCGAAGGACCCGCAAATTGCAAGCCCTATCCCAACCGGATTGCGGAATTAGGAATGCGTAATTCAGGTTTCACGAGTTCTTAAGAAAAACAGAAAATGCAGGCGGGTAAAAGCGAGCGGTGCCTTAATCAAAAAATAAGGGGTATCTCAGCGGGCCGACCCTTAGAGATAACCCCTCGTTTTAATTAGGAAAATTTATCTGTTCTCAGGCAAGAGCAGGTTCCGCCAGACCGAAAGCGGGGATTCTTACGCTGTTTTTGCTACATTCCTCCGGTGAAACAAATGCATACACCTTCCAGTGTCTTTTCAACTGCATCAGCGAGGCTAACATCTGTTGGTTAAGGAAATGCCCGGATTTCTTAACAACAAAGTGGCCGATTACAGGAGACTGAATAAGAGAAAGATCTCCAATAAAATCGAGGATCTTATGCCTGACAAACTCATCCTTGTATCTAAGCCCGTCCTCGTTAATTATTCTGAAATCGTCAATAACCACAGCATTGTCGAGGGACCCGCCTCTCGCAAGCCCGTTCGCCTTGAGGGTCTCAACATCTTTCAAGAAGCCAAAGGTCCTGGCTTTGCTGATCTCTCTCACAAAGTCGCCCCCTGAAAAGCGCAACTCGAATTCCTGATTTCTCAGAAGGGGGTGTTGAAAATCGATCATATAGCTGATCTTCAGTTCTTTTGACGGATAAACGCAAATGGATCGGTTTCCATCGTCAATCTTGAATGTCTTCTTGATGACAATAAAGCGTTTTGGGTCCTTCTGCTCCTTAATCCCAGCGCTCTTCACAAGGAATACAAAAGGGGCCGAACTACCATCCATAATAGGCACTTCAGGACCATCTAACTCTACCACGGCGTTGTCAATTCCTAATCCGTAAAAGGCCGCCATCAGATGCTCAATAGTTGAAACCCTGCAACCGTCAAAACCGATGGTCGTGGCTAAGGTAGTATCAAATACGTTGTCAAAACGCGCCTCAATAATCGGATGTCCGGACAGGTCAGTCCTCACGAAACGTATTCCGGTATCGCACGGGGCTGGTCTGATATTTATTCTTATCCTTTCACCGGAATGAAGACCAATCCCGGTGCAACCAATCTCGTCCTTCAACGTGCGCTGCTTATAATCCACAATCCACTCCTTAATTAGCTCTCACTTTCGAATCTTGCGTAATTATTGGTAAGCAAATAGCATGCCAACAGGTCACAGGGGGAACTTAAAAAGAATGATTGGGTCTATCCTGTTAATATTATAAAGATAATCTATGCAGCGAAATTTATACCCTTCTGTAAGGTCATCCATATGGTCATACATCTGTGGCAAAAACAACACATATAAATTATTGCGCGTATTTTAAAATACACTCAGTGGTTTTTTTCGTCCCCCGCTTGATAAGAGCAACTGTATATATTATGGTGGAGATCGTCAAATTGCTGAATCCCGTCTGAAATGGAATTGGAAATATACAAAATTTTTGCTTTGAGGCGAGACCTTTGAAAAACGTTCAATTTCGTTCAAGATCAAGGCGCATGAGAATTTTAACCACAGGAATATATCGGATATTTCGAGGATTAAAATTCGAATGCAACGCAGAGATTGAGCGAAAGGGGGCGTTTTGCAAAGGTCTCGAGGCGCCCATGCTGACCGGCAGAACAATTTATTTAAGATCTCTCATTCTGATAATCTCAATAACTCTTTTTGCGTGCTACCCTGCCCTGAAAAGGGAGGCCCGGCATCCTGAAGAGGCTTTGGCGCCTGTCCGCTTCTTTTCTCCCACCTTCCAAGATGATATGGACAGGGAGTCTCTTATCTCAGCCATAAGAAAAAATCTCGTCTACCTTAACAGGCTTGATCCTGAAAAGCCATTTTATTATGGATCTCACGCTTTTACCTGCAAGCATGTGAGAGAGAGCCAGGAGTCCTTTCTGTCGCTCCTAAAAAAGAATGTTAGCCCGGGAGAGTTAAATGAAGAAATCAGGGCGAAGTTCTTAATATATCGCGCAACCGGTCGGGTGGGTAACAACAGGGTCCTCTTTACCGGCTATTTTGAGCCGATTTATGAGGCCAGCCTGGAGCCTGATGATTCCTTCAGGTACCCGATTTATAAGAGACCGGACGATTTGATAGTAACCAACCTCTCGCTGTTTAAACGCGAATTCAAGGGCAAGAAAATAATCGGACGCATTGAGGGGAAAAAACTCCTCCCTTACTTTTCAAGACGTCAGATCGCCGAAGATGGCGTGTTAAAAGGACAGGGCCTCGAGATCGCCTGGTTGAAGGACCCTGTGGACGTAGCCTTTCTTCAAATACAGGGTTCGGGGAAACTTAGGCTGCGCAACGGCGAGACAATCAGTGTAGGCTACAGCACATCCAACGGTCTGGCATATCGAAGCATCGGTCGGTATATGTTAGACAAGGACTTTCTAACCAAAAAAGAGATGTCCATGCAGTCTATCAGAAGATATCTCTCAGAGCATCCCTCAAACGTTAAGGAAATCCTTAACTACAACCCTTCCTATATATTTTTTCGACGTCTGAAAACGGGACCTTTGGGAAACATAAGCGTTCCCCTGACACCCGGCAGATCCTTGGCCTTAGATTCTAAACTATTTCCCAAGGGGGCTCTGGCCTTTATTTCATGCAAAAAGCCGACCATTAATGAGCGGGGCGAAATAACAGGCTGGAACGAATTTTCCCGTTTTGTCGTGAATCAGGATACCGGGGGCGCAATAAAAGGGGCAGGCAGGGCCGATATTTTCTGGGGAAACGGCCCATACGCCGAAATGGCGGCAGGCCATCTGAAACATGATGGGGAACTCTACATTCTGATCAAGAAACCGTAAAAATCACAGTAACCGTTCACGGGTTCAAAGGTTCAGAGGTTAAGGAATGAGATAGCTGGCACCTTTCATAATCTTAATCATAATCCTAATCTTACTCAAAACGATTATGATTAAGAGTACGATTAAGATTATGAATCTAAAAAAACGTTGAACCCTTAACCTGTGAACGGTTACAAAACACAGAGTCACTTGAGTTAACTTTATTCATTCCGTCTGAGACGGGACTCACTTCAGATGGAAAACTTGGAAAAGTCCGCAATCAGGAGCATAAGCCCGGCGATCTGCTGCAGCAATCCTACCCTGTTTTCTCTCAGAGCCTGATCATCCTTGGTCAAGACCTCTACCCCGTCAAAAAAGTCGTCCACCGGTTTTCTGAGCTTCACCATAAGACCTAAGGCATCAAGATACCCTTCTGCTTCGAAAGATCTGTAAACATCATCCTTGAGGGCCTGAAACGTCTCATAGAGGGCCCCCTCACAATCTTCCCGGAACAGGACCGGGTCCGCCTCAAAGGATTTGTCCTGTTTCTTTAGAATATTACTCACCCGCTTAAAGGTCAAAGCCAACTGGTTGAACTCCTCTGATTCAGAAGAGAACTTCTTGAGCTGATCGATCTTTGAACGGAGTTGCTGGATGCGATCAAATCCCACGGAGATGACGGCCTCGATCAGATCGGATTCATAACCTGACCTCAGCATCATGTTCTTGTAACGCTCCCTCACAAAGGCCATAACCTTGGAAAGGACCTGGGCCTTATCGAACTCAATTCCCTCCTTCAAAAGCGATAAGGCCTGCTCTATGAACTCCTTTAGAGAAAGATCCCAGCCCATATCCTCGATTATCCGGATAATGGCAAGGGCATGTCTGCGAAGGGCAAAGGGATCAGCGCTTCCTGAGGGCTCAAGACCAACAACAAAACATCCGGCGATGGTATCCATCCGATCCGCTATCCCGACAACGGCGCCTATCTTAGATGTTGGGAGTTGCCCTCCGGCCCTTAAAGGAAGGTAATGCTCGTATATTCCTGAACAGACCTCATCCGGATATCCCTCCAATCGGGCGTACTCATCCCCCATGACACCCTGAAGAGATGGAAATTCGTTCACCATCTGGGTGATCAGATCGCATTTACACAAGCTTGCCACCAGCCTTACATTGTCCGCTTCATCCGGCAGGACTATCCCGGCTAAATACCCGGCAAGCTTCGTAAACCGCTGAACCTTGTCAAAGGATGTGCCTAAATCGGCCTGATACACAACCTGTCTGAGGCCCTCTAAACGATCTAAGAGAGACCTTTTTCTGTCCTCCCTCAAAAAGAAATCCGCATCAGAGAGCCTGGCCCGAAGGACCCTCTCATGGCCCCTTTGAACAACCGATTCATCCCTTGCAACCGTGTTATTGACAGCGACAAAGTTGGGCATCAACCGGCCCTTTGCATCGTAAACAGCAAAGTATTTCTGATGCTCCTTCATGGCCGTAATCAAGACAACATCGGGGAGATCCAAAAACATCTCATCAAAACTCCCGCAAACCGCAGAGGGGTACTCCACAAGATTGGCCACCGTGCTGACTAATTCAAGATCATTAATAGGTTTGCCGCCCGCCTTTTCAGCCGCTTCCCGGGTTATCCGCTCTACCACCCGCTCCCTTTCCTGCTGATCAATAACCACAAAGGCCCGCTCCATCCCGGTCAAATAATCCTGAACGCTTGAAATCTCCATCGCGTCCGGGTTCATGAACCGATGCCCCCGGGTAGTACGACCACTACTTACCCCGGCCACCTCAAACGGGACTACCTCATCATTAAACATACACAATACCCAATGAATGGGCCGCACAAAAGGGAAACCTATGCTCCCCCAGCGCATTGACTTTGGCCAGATAATATCCGCAATCAGTTTGGGCAAGGCCTCGGCCAAAATCTCTATGGTTTTCCTCCCCGGAATCTGACGCTTGACATAGAGGTACTCCCCCTTTGGCGTTTCAATGGATTGCACCTCTTCGGCAGACACCCCCTGCTTCTGTGCAAAACCGATGGCCGCCTTTGTTGGCCTCCCCTCTTTGTCATAGGCCACACTTTTTGGAGGTCCGGTGATCTCCTTCATTAGATCTGACTGCATCTCGGAAATGCCCTTTCCCATAAGGATTAGACGTCTCGGTGTTCCATAGGTAACCAGCCCGCCCTTCAGATCTATCCTGTTTTCGCTCAGGCACGTTTCCGCCAGCCGCCGCAATTCCCTCAATCCCCCCTCTAAATAACCCGCAGGGATCTCCTCCGTTCCGATCTCAAAAAGCAGTTCAGCTACCATTTTCGTCACTCGTTATTCGTTACTCGTTATTGGTTATTAGTTACTCGTCATTTGTCAATCATCAATCGTCAATCCCAAAGGGTATCCCATCTCCTCCCTCTGGGCGAGATAGTTCTTTGCGGCGAGACGCGCCAGGTTCCTGATACGATCAATATAGAGGGTCCTTTCTGTGACACTTATTGCCCCCCTTGCATCAAGGAGGTTGAACGTATGAGAGCACTTCAGACAATAATCATAGGCAGGCAAAACCAGACCCTCTTTGCCCACCTTTATGCCCTCCTCTTCATACATGTGAAAGATCTTTAGGAGCATCTCCACGTCCGCCATCTCAAAATTATATCTGGAAAGCTCCCACTCCCCCTTTTTGTGGACCTTGCCATAGGTCACATGGTCGTTCCACATGAGGTCGTAAACATCTTCCTTCTCCTGCATATACATGGCGATCCTCTCAAGCCCGTAGGTTATCTCCACGGAGATCGGATCTAACCGGATACTCCCAGCCTGTTGGAAATAGGTAAACTGGGTAATCTCCATCCCGTCGAGCCACACCTCCCAGCCGAGACCCGAGGCCCCGAGGGTAGGTGATTCCCAGTCATCCTCCACAAAGCGTATATCATGCTCTAAGGGATCGATCCCTAAATTCTTCAGACTTGCAAGATAGACGTCCTGTATGTCAAGGGGAGAAGGCTTGATAATGACCTGGTACTGGTAATAGTGACCTAACCGGTTCGGGTTTTCACCATATCTGCCGTCAGTAGGACGTCTTGAAGGCTCTACATAGGCAACAGACCACGGCTCCGGGCCTAAGACTCTCAGCAAAGTCGCAGGATTAAAAGTTCCTGCCCCCACCTCTAAATCATAGGGCTGCTGGATCAAGCAGCCATAATCGGCCCAATACTTTCCAAGGGCCATAATCAGTTCTTGAAAGTTCATCAAATCCCCCTGGCCACCTTTCTTGATTTGGTTGTAGAATTAATGAAAGCACTACGTCAGTTTTATTCGAGATACTGCTCTAACACCAAAATAAGCACCCATTGCCCCGGTGCCAAGGATTGCTATTTTTTTGACTTTCTGCATCGATTATTCCTTTTTCACATTTCAAAGATATATAAAATTTGTGTATAAATAGTGTCCGAACGAAAACCCCTGTTCAGGCAAAATCCGAATATCGAAATCCGAAATCCGAAACAAATTCGAATATCAAATGACAAAATGACCGAAACTAAGGAACTGAAAATACGATCTTTTTGTCATTGAGACATTGGTGTTTTGGTCATTGTTTCGTATTTCGTGCTTCGTATTTCGAATTGCTTGACCGAAAAACAGAGTTTTCAGTCAAGCACTAAATAGGGCTCATTAAAGGGCAAGTCAAGAGAAAAACTATTGCTTGAATGTAAATCGATTCAGGCGTATACTTTTTTTTGACATCTCATAACCCTCTCAAGGGTAACTGCATCTGCACTCGCTGAGGTATTTCTGATATGAATCGAAAGGTGCAAACCATTTTTCAACAGCGAGGATAAAATGGAGAATATAATTCAGGAAAAAATTGACAGGGTTTTGGATCGTATCAAAGATCCTCAGTCCGGTATGACAATTTTACAATTGGGATTAGTGAAAAAAATCCGCTATGTGGAAAAACGCCGGAAACTCATCGTGTTTTTCAACCGCCTGGGCCACTGCAAAGCCTGTTGTGCAGCGTTGAACATGGTCATGCTGGCCGATTTTGAAAACGCGATTAATGAGGGTTTAAAGGCCGAATTTCCCCAATTTTCAGTAGCGTTTACAGATTCTCCAAATACTTAGAAAATGTATTGAGAAGCGGAGAGCCCATTTTACACCGAACCCCTCAATTAGATTTAATACTTGACAAACGACCTTCTTTTCTCTATGGTCTTTTGCTCAAAAAGGGACTTCTATCACAGTATCCTTCAGAGTTAAGCATATTTGATATTTCATAATGATTTTGTACGTAAATGAGCACCATCGGTAAACGGCTTGCTTGAATCTGAAACAGGAGTCTTTCCTGCCAACAGACCAATAATACCACTGTTTCTGACAAAAATTGTGGTTGGTTTCAATTTCCAGTAGAGGTAAAAAGGCCAATATAAACAGTAAATGGGATGCATGGTCAATCCTTGGAGGCAATTTCAAAACGCCCCCTTTTGCCCAATCTCAGCGTCATGCTCAAATTTCAATCCTCGAAATATTCAATATATTCCTGTGGTTGAAATTTTCGCCTTCCTTGACCTTGGACAGATAAGGGCAGACTTCGAAATTGAACATTTTGAAACTGCCTCTTTGATTCGAAAATATTCTTTCCGTTACGCACATAATTTTAGATGTCTCCTTAGAGCTTTTTACATTTCATGGTAAGCATTTTTGAGGACTCCTTTTGATGGCTTTTGATGTGTTATCAATAAGTTATTATATCACAAAAGGACGGTTTCTCTCCTCTCCGAATTATATTGAGGGGTGCGAAACAGGAGTTTTTAATTTGTAAACCTAACAAAGGAAAGGAGGATTTATGGCCGCTTTACTGATCATGGTTTTGGCATTCGCAGGGTACCTTATCATGTACCATCTCTACGGCAAATTTATAGGCAACAAGATTTTTGCCTTATCTGCCGCCGCTAAACCGCCTTCTGTTGAGCTTGAAGATGGTATTGATTATGTGCCAACCAAAAAGGAGGTTATTTTTGGGCATCATTTCACTTCAATTGCAGGCACAGGACCCATTGTAGGCCCTGCAATTGCTATCATCTGGGGCTGGGTCCCGGCGCTGATCTGGATTTTTGTCGGGACTATTGTAATGGGTGCTGTTCATGATTTCGGCGCCCTGATCATTTCCATGCGAAATCAAGGAAAATCCGTCGCAGAGTACACATCTAAATACATTAATAGCCGCACCAAATTTTTCTTCTTTGTGATTGTCTTTCTGGAATTGTGGATTGTTATTGCCATTTTTGGTCTGGTAATTGCCGTTGTTTTTACTATGTATCCGCAATCGGTTATCCCAGTATGGCTGGAAATACCCCTTGCACTCTATCTGGGTTATCTGATTTACAAGAAAGGCAAAAACGTGATGACCTGGTCGATTATTGCCGTGATTGTGATGTATGCCACGTTCATAATCGGCTACTATGTACCGTTTAAGATGCCTACTATTTTGGGAATTCCACCTACCGGCGTTTGGACAATTCTCTTGCTGGCATATGCCTTTATTGCATCTACCCTGCCGGTCACCACGTTGCTCCAGCCCCGTGATTTTATCAATTCGCATCAGTTAGTTATCGCGCTGTGTCTTCTGTTCTTGGGAGTCATTGTTTCAGCCTTTAGCGGCAATCTTCACATTGTAGCGCCTGCTGTGCAGGCCGCCCCTGCAAAGGCTCCACCCATGTGGCCTTTTCTGTTCATCACTATTGCGTGCGGGGCTATTTCCGGATTCCATTCACTGGTTTCCTCGGGAACTTCGGCCAAACAGGTGCGCAGTGAAGATGATTCACTCTTTGTGGGCTATGGCTCTATGCTAATGGAGGGGGTACTGGCAACCATTGTTATTATAGCCGTGGCAGCCGGAATAGGGATGGGTTACACCCCAAAGGGGGGCGAAACCCTGATAGGAGTTGCTGCCTGGACAACCCATTATTCATCATGGGCTGCAGCCGCAGGTCTGGGTTCAAAAATCAGCGCCTTTGTGGTGGGGGCAGCCAATATGATAGGTTCCCTCGGTATTCCGAAGGGAGTTTGTCTGGTTATCATGGGTGTTTTTGTGGCCTCATTCGCTGCCACCACGCTTGACACTGCCACAAGAATTCAACGCTATGTTGTCGCTGAACTCTTCGGCGGTCTCAAACTCAATTTTTTGACCGGTCGTTATATTGCCACTTTTATAGCGGTTGGCAGCGCCTTGGTGCTGGCTTTTGTTACGGGCGCGGGCGGAAAGGGCGCCTTAAAGCTCTGGCCCCTGTTCGGGGCTGTAAACCAAACGCTGGCAGCGCTGGTGTTGATCATTATCACGCTCTACCTTCAAACGAGAGGTGGTTTGAAATGGGTGGTTGCAGGACTGCCTGCCGTTTTTATGTCGGTTATGACCATCTGGGCAGTCATCATGAACCAGTCCAAGTTTCTTGGCGCACATAATATGTTACTGACAGTTATAAATATCTGTATTCTGGTAGTAGCGGTCTGGATTGCGATTGAAGGCCTCATTAAGTTCTTCAGTTCCTATGGAACAAGTTCTGGGGAACCCGAACCTGAGACAGCTTAACAATAAAGCGGAAGTATTGCAGAGAAGCAGTGCTTCCGCCTTAATTATCCCAATCTTTACAAGGCAAAGTCCATATGGGCTTTGCCTTGTGCCAGTCTTACATTCCATCTCTCTCTTGGGTCTATTACGTTGGACCTGATTATTTGCGTTATAAATGGCGGATGACTTAAAAAAAACCTATCTTGCGCTTTCGATTCCCGCATTCTTAGGACTCATTCTCGTATATTTACTGAAAACACTTGATTATTTTCCCGTTGGACAAATTGAATCCCTGAAATACATCGCGCCGCTTACCTTTGTCTTGTCAGTGGTTTTTGCCGTTGCGTTGCCTATTTTTTTTCGCACGCTTTTTGCGCACAAAATACGTCATCAAAAAAGCACGTCTGAAACAGAACTAATCAAATTTGAACGCAATTTCCTTTATATTGCGCTGGTTGCCCCCTATTTGATGTTAGTTGCCTATCTTTTGGAATTCCCCCGGTTTTATCTTGCAGGCACGGTTTTGATGGCCCTTTATGCGGTTTATTATTACTACCCTTCCAAAAAGCGAATTCAATTTGAAAGAAAGATCTTCAGAGTAAAATGAATACAATAATAAAATCTATTAGAGATAGAATTATCTCCATATGGAAGATCTCTGATGAGGTCGCACGCGGTAAGGCAGTGGAAACCATTGAATCTGAACTTGAAGAAATGGAGAATATCTTTGGAATTCTGGTTTTGGGTTCTTTTATTGGTATGCCGGCGCCTCCCATGCAAATTTCGCTGGATTTGATGCCTCTTATGGAAAAAGAACTGATTTTGATGATGGAAAAAGTGGATACAGCCAACGAACCTATTGCACAGCTTTTTTCGGTCTTCGACATAGGGTAGAGATGAATAGTGCAACCAATGTTTTTTTCATGGGCAAAGGCGGGGTTGGGAAATCGACTTCATCTGCGCTTTTTTCGGTGTTTCTGGCACAAAAAGGATTTCAAGTCCTGATAGTTTCTCTGGATCCTGCCCACAATCAATCCGATATTTTTGAACAGAGTCTTTCGGATAAACCCATTCAGATTGCGCCCAACCTGTCAGCCATAGAAATCGATCAAGAATTTTGGATCAAGCAATACCTCAAGGACGTTCACAATCAAATCAATAGAACCTATTCCTATCTGACAGCTTTTAATCTGGAGAAGTACTTTAGTGTAATAAAATACTCGCCCGGTCTTGAAGAATATGCCCTGATCTTAGCCTTTGAAAAAATCAAGAAAAACTTCTCCCGGTGTGACTACCTAATTTTTGATATGCCGCCCACTGCATTAGGGTTAAAATTTTTTAGCCTGCCTTCGCTATCCTTGATCTGGATAGAACATCTTTTGGCCCTGCGTAAGGAAATTATCAAAAAAAGAGATTTGATTACAAACATCAAATTGATAAAAAAGGAAATTGAAAGAGACAAGGTTCTAAATAAAATTAATGAACTACGAAATCAGTATCAAGACCTTAAAGATACTTTTGAGGATCGAAAGCAAACGCAGATAAATCTGGTGCTTAACCCTGACAAATTATCTTATGCTGAATCAATACGAATTGTTACGGCATTGCAGGAGATCAACATTAATTTATATCGAACGATTAGCAATAAAATGAAAGTGGATTCATCATTCGAGGACATTAATGAAGCCTTCGCCGGTATTCCAATGATTAACTTCCCCTATTCTGAAACACCTCTAATCGGTATTCATAATTTGCAGGAATTTATAAAAACAAACGGCGATCACTTAGAAAAACAACTCTCCATCAGTTCCCCCAGCCCCATCTAAAGTATACATTGGGGGTCATCCCAGAAGCCTTCTGGCGTTTTGCTTCGCCTCGCCTTTTCGATGAACGACCTCCACTTAACTTGCCTGTCCCTATCTTTTTCAAATGAAGGATCGAGAATCGCAGGTCTGTTAGTAATTGCGGCCTTCCGGTTTTGAACATCTTTTCGATATCAGGAAACATTTTTTCTCCTCTGAGGAAGACAAGAAAAAAGCCGACCAGCTGCGCCGGTCGGCTTTTCAGGGAAAAGTTTTGCGAAGGCCGCTAAGCTTCCCCCCTTCCTTCAATTTAGATACAGATCAGCTCTTATTAGCCCTTTACCTTCAGAGGAAACCTCTTCTGGATGTCATTGTAGTAGGCCTTTTCAGAAACCTCGCCCCAAGTGCCGATCACCTTCCTGAATTTCTGGAAAGAGTTGTTTACCTTTGTGGCCATCTTATCCTTGGCCGCCTCTTCCGCCACCACCTCCTCGGACAATTTTCGCAAGGAGTCCATGACTTTCTTTGGGAACTGAACCAGATTGACATGGTGCTTGTCTATCAGTGTCTGGAGGGCAGCTCCGTTCTGGGCGTTGAACTGGGCTAAGGTCCATTGCTCCATCTCCCCGCAGACTGCATCTATAATCTGCTGGATATCCTTGGGCAATGATTCATAGGCCTTTTTATTGAAACTAAGCTCAAGAATTGACCCCGGCTCATGCCAGCCCGGATAGTAGTAGTATTTGGCCGCCTGCCAGAAACCCATCCTCAAATCGTGCATCGGGCCAACCCACTCTGTGCCATCGATAACACCACGTTCCAGATTGGTGAAGATCTCGCTTCCGGCACAGAGAACCACAGTGCCACCTGCCTTAGCTATCACCTTGCCTCCTAAACCAGGGATGCGGAATTTCAGACCCTTATAATCGCTAATGCTATTGATCTTTTT
>Ga0190283_1000659_pt1 | contig 17450 bp, 17 predicted proteins | sample 48691801_MG_FD_161669 | JGI IMG/M metagenome (GOLD analysis project Ga0190283, IMG submission 161669) | Hydrothermal vent microbial mat bacterial communities from Southern Trench, Guaymas Basin, Mexico - 4869-18-0-1_MG | ecosystem: Environmental > Aquatic > Marine > Hydrothermal vents >...
AACCGCATGCCGGAAATCGGCATGGCCTTTTCGGGCTTCATCGAGAATTTCCCGGCAGGCACGACACGACTCGATATGTTCGTGCATCAGCTCCGCAAGATCCTCGTCCATGAGATCCGTGCTCAACAGAATCCATTCTCTGGTGGTATCAATACAGACGGCGCGGACCAACCGGGCCCAGCGATCGTACAGGGTCATGAAGGCGACACGGTCACCGTTGAGAGCACCCATTACAAGCGTTGCGTCTTCGAGCGTCACACAGATTTCCTTTGTCTGATCAGATGGCCATCGTCTAAGAACATGTGGCCGGATGTGGAATACTGTCCAGTCAAAAACTGATAATGGGAAATCTTTCCGGTGTGGACCTTACGCAGCAAGCCCTCAGGTAGGTAGACCTGAGGGCTTGATGTAGACTTTTGGGCCGCCTGTTTCGCAGGAAGTTTATTGCCCCCCTGTGCGAAACGGACTCAACGAACTATAGAACTGTCGGAATACAACGATCCTTTTCGCGAAACGGAGAGGATTTCCAAGACCACGAGTTTTGGGTTCGCTCGAACCTGTCACTCCACCACGAGTACATCGAGGTTGGTCAGCATCGAAGCTGGATTTCCCAGCGGCCCGACGAGCGCCTGGAGCGGTTTCTGCTGCCCTGCGAGCCAGAAGTTCGGCACAGTCGCCGAGAAACCGAGTATCCCGTCAGACGGAATAGCCCCGAGCTGGAATTTCATCAGCGGGAAGTTCAGCCATAGATCACCGTACTGCGTGCTAACGGGCAGGTCCTTGATGCTGGCGCCGAGTGCGAGAATTACAGGAGCAGAAGGTGTTCCAACAACCTTCAACGTCAACAGGTTGCCCGGCACAACAGGCTCCAGATGGTACAGGTGACGATAGAACTCGTCGGCACCTATATCTACGGTTCCCTCGGCAATGCGAGGATCGCCTTCGAAGTCCACGAATCCGACACCGGTGTTGTTGCCAACATCTTTACATGCAGAATCATATCGGATATGAAAATCCTGGGCATTCGTTTCGGCAAAGAGCGGATCGGCATTGATGTTGTTCGCGCCCCAGAAGAGAGAACTGGTCGGCGCGACAAAACATCCCGACTGTCCGCCTTGAACGTCGCAATAGGAGACAGCGCCGGTGGTTCCGCCCTTGTCTTCGCCCAAATAGATTTGCTGCGGGCTGTTGGCCCAGAAAATATCGTTCATCAGCGTGACATCGGCATTGAAGTCGGTCATCAATCCACCGCCCGAGCCCGCGCTGTTGCCGTAAAAAGTGCAACCTGTAAAAGATGCCACAGAAAGGAAACGGACATACGCACCACCGCCTCTACTGCTGGCGGTGTTATTGGAGATGATGCAGTTGAAATAGTGATCATCGCTGTAATAGTAGCCGGATGTGCCTCCTCCGCTTCCACCTGCGTGGTTGTTGCATATCAAGCAACCATCTATGATTGCGTTACTATCATCGAAATGGACTCCGCCGCCCAGATTGCTCGCGGTGTTGCCTGTAATAATACAGTTGGCAACTTTGGCCCAGGAAGCGTAACAGAAGACGCCGCCGCCGCGATGATCGCCACCGCTCAGGTAACCCGTCCCGTTGGTGAGGGTAAATCCGACCAGGCGTGAAGAGCCGGCTTGAATAAAAGCGGCCACCGAACCATAGTCAGGATTCGAGGGAGAGCTTCCGTCGATGATGGTGGCCGCAGCGCCCAAGGAGCTCTCGACGTAAACCTCTTTTCCGGAAAAAAAGATGTTCTCCACGTAGGTACCCGGCGCTACGGTAACCGTATCTCCATTGGCGGCCGCATCGATCGCCGCCTGGATGGTGGAGTAGTTGCCCGGTACGTTGATTGTCGCTGAAAAGCCGATAGCCTGAAGAATCACTAACATGATTACACAAACTAGAGGACGCATATCTTTCTCTCCGAAAGGAATACCCTAGATTAGAAAATGAGGATCGGCTCAGAAGAATTCTATAGAAATATATTTATATTATATCAATAGGGATATTATGTCAAGCGCCTATTCCACGACCGCCCGGCGCCGTTCGTGAGTTGTCCGGGTTAGGAGTCCAGTCAGCCAACCGGATGCGATATCGCCAGCGTCACTGATTCCCCGACCGCCGGTACCGAAAAGGGTACGAACTCTCCCTCCTGCCACTGCATCCAGCGCAGATAGGGATTTTCGAGCTTGGTGGCAAATCGAAATGTCGCCTCGTCGGGAAAACCGTCTGCGTTGATCGCAGTGATCTCGATGGTTATGCCGATCAGCGTGACCTTACTGCCGGCCTTCATCGGACTGCGGTCTCGATACATCTGATCGATTGAAAAGACCATTTTACGCTGATCAAAGAGCAGCGGCCCCAGCCCACCGACACCGCGGAGACCACTTGGCGGCGCAAGAAATCCTCCCTCAGGGCGAAGTAGCAAGGTACGTTCATCCTGTCGATGCACCACAATAGGATTGCCGCCCGATCCGAGGACGAACGCACGGTTGGGAAACGCATTCTCCTCCGCCAATCGCGATAAGACGCCATAAGAAACCATGGCAAAAGCCGGTGTGTTGACGATCACCGTCGTCTGAGCGCGCGGCACCTGGTCGAAGCAAAGGCTGGCGTCCGCTTCATCGAGCACACGGCCCGTTTTCGCAAAGATTCCCGCCGAACGGACCAAACCCAGTGGTGCCATGCCGAGGTGAATGATGACGAGCACGACGCACAATACTAGCGCCGCCTTTCGCCATCGGATCCACACGTGCAGATGGTCCCGCTTCTGCAGGTTGGAAGCGATGAATCGTGCGAGCAACCCCATACCGCCAATGCTGACGAAGAACAGCAGGCGATCGTCTGGGAAGGACGCGCAAGCCGGCAGAAGGGAGAGGATCATTCCCACCCCGAAGAACCGGGCGGACGCCTCGTTTTTGAGGAGCGGTAGCAAAAACACCGCCACAATCGCTAACAATACAAATACCGCCATTGACGCCACTTGCGCACTCTGCGGAGGTAATGCCCACTCCAGATCAGAGGGCACGAGCCACTGCCAGGCGAGAAGCAGAGGAGCCCGTTCGGCAACAGCGGCAACAAATTGCATGGTTTCTGCGCTGGGGTCGAGATACCACCCCGAACCGATCGAGCCGTATCCCAGCTCTTTGTAAGTGATCCACCACGCCGCAGCGATCAAGATAGCGGGTGCCAGTGAAAACAGGCGGACGATCATCCTGCCGCGATCGAGAAAGAGGCCGTAGGCAACGAGGTAGGCAAGCGTTGCCAGCGCACTCTCTTTCGCCAGCAAGGCCAAAACGAGCGTGAGCTGGGCGAGGATGAATCCTGGCCACCAGCCGTCCCTGCGCCACCGGTCGTGGGCGATCAAGGTCAGGATGCCGAAGAAAACGGCGATCAGCGCGTTGCGGTTCGCGATCCAGACAGCAGGTAGGCCGTGCGCGTCGTCAACCGCAAAGAGCAGAGCCGCAAGACCGGCGCCCCACGCGATGGATCGTAGCGTACGCCGGTAAAAAAAAGTGGCTGCGGCAACGACACCACCAAGCCAGAGGAGCGAGTGCAGATGCATCATGGACGGAAGATCCGGCCACAACTCATAGTCGAGCCAGTGAGTGAAGCCGGTCAGCGGCCGGAAGAAGGATAAACGTAATCCCTCATGGGACCACCATGGAAGCCAACCCATAGTCACCGCCAGACGATTGAGAGTCTCGTTCCCCTCGATGAATACAAAGAGTTCGGCCGGCGATCTGGCAAGCAGCGAGTTCTCCGGCAATGTCAGTGCGGCACGCTGGAACTCGTCGTCCAGCAGCAATCCGATCTGGAGGGAAGGACTGCAGAGCAGCATGGCGAGGACCGCCAGTTGCCAGATCAGGTGGCGGCTCTGCAGCCAGCCGCGCAGTCGGCCTGTAAAATGTTTCATCAACCTGCCGGTTTCCGGGTGCCCTAATCTCTCTCGCTATTCTACTGCTTCGGCCCGACGCGGAATCCGAGTTCACGATTGCCTTGCGTCTCCAGAGGGCACGCATAGCTACGTGCGCTTCGCAGTGGGATTGGTCAGTGTAAGCATCGCTCCAATCAGATCATCTCAGCCGTTTGCGAGACGTATCTGCCCACCTCTATTTATGAGCACGCTCACATAATACTTCTTGACGCCAAGGAGTCAAGGATATAATGAGCGTGCTCACTATAATTATGCGGACAGCGACATGAGGTGCGAATAGTTGACACCCAACGGAATCGCAATTCTCGTTATGATAGTTGGTTACGAAATCAATACTTGGACGGTGAACACGGCGCGCGCCCCCCCTCCGGAAAAAACAGAAGCCGCCAGCAGTTAGCCGGCGGCCTCTACGTAAACAGATGCCTGTCCACCAGCTACATCGGAAAAACTGATGGTCAGGACGCTGCCGGTCTCCAGGTAAACTTCGGCTCCTGATGGCGAGCTGTTGCCCCAGAGGACTGTATTTGCGACGATTGCGGAGGAATAGCGATTACAATGGATACCACCGCCCGCCGCGGATGCGCTGTTTTCGACGACGGTGTTATTAATGATCATTGGGAAGGAGTAGTATCTACAGGAAATACCTCCGCCCCGGTCATCGACGAAATTGTTTTTAAAAAGGTTGTTGGAAACAGTTGGAGAGAATTCCCAAATGTCGAGTCCACCGCCGGAGAAAAGGTAGGCTTCATTGGATATAAAGGTATTGTTAGAAATCGTTGCGTCCGAGTTGTACGCACATTCGATACCGCCACCGGAACCTTCGGTCCTGTTGGAATCGATGGTGTTGTTGAGGATAATCGGCGACGAGTAACCAAGGTATATCGCTCCGCCCTCGAAGTTACCCCAGTTATTGTAGAAGATGTTGTTTGAAATCGTCGGGGAACTGTACCAGCAGAAAATTCCCCCACCACCATTGTAGTAGGCCCAAAGCGTGGCAGAGTTGCCCGTGATGATATTGTTTGTGACCGTCGGGGAGGAATTTCCGCAATAGATTCCGCCCCCGGATGCGGCTGTTCCATTCGTGATGGTGAAACCCTCGATGACCGAGCCTTGCGCCTCGTTGTTCCCGAACCTAATGACACTTCCCGCCTGGCCTCCGTCGATTGTTGTGACCGAAGCTCCCTGATCGCTTTTTACGACAATGGCCTTCCCGATGAAGTCGATATTCTCCGGGTAAATTCCCGGCATCACGATGACGGATTCTCCATTCGAGGCGGCGTCTATCCCGTCCTGAATGTGCTGAAATGGATACTGCTGAGAACCGTACCAAGGACCGGCAGTGTTGTCATCGTCTACATACCATTTAATTGAAACATTGCATAAATAAGCGGAACCGGCCTCGTTGCCGTTGTCGTCGTCCCCGTACGCTCCGATCAGAGCTACTCGATCGGAGAGCGAGATGGAATGGCCGAAGTAATCCCAATGTTGTCCATCAGACGCGAGCAACTTGGTGTCCCGGCTCCAGGCCCCGGGACTAGAAAGTCGAAAAACGTATGCCCCGCCGGTGAAGTGTTCGTATTCCGCCCCGATGAGAGCCATGTCGTCGCCGAGAGAGACGGAGCTGCCGAATCTCACTCCCGAGGAGGTGATCGGAGGCACGAACTTGGCTTCTTCAGGCCACAGAGCAACCTGATCGTAGCGGAACACGTACGCCGATCCGGTCTCGGGACCATTGTGGTCGTCATAGGGCGCCCCCACAACGGCAACATCGCCGCTGACCGCGACCGAATGCCCGAATCTGTCGAACTGCCAGCCGTCGGAAGGAATCAGTTTATCCTCATGTTCCCAACGCACATTGACATGGCATTACCGGAGTCATAGCGGAACACATAAACCGCACCGGAGTCGGTACCGAGGTCATCGTCGAAATAGGCTCCCACTACCGCAACGTCGCCAGAGATAGACACAGAGTAGCCGAATCTATCTTCAACAGTAACCTGAGGAGGAAGCAGCTTCGTATCTTCGTATTGTTGCCCCAGCGTATGGGACAAACATACTGTCATGACGAAGAGTAGTACGGCGGAAATTTTTCTTTTGTACATTGTCATTCCTCATTTACCCAAAGGGTATTCCTATGAATACGATTATCACCGACTCTCACGCATGATATTTTTTGATCTAACTGTTCCATTATCGGGACGGTGTAACCTCCTTATTGACAACATTTTTGTATATTGATCTATTTTGATATACAGTGAAATAGAAATCTATATGACGGGTTCATTACTTCCCTAGCGAACATCTCCCTACCAGATGCTCCGGTGCGTGTCAGTAAATTTGTTTTATTTTTGATACTATCACTTATAGATCTTAGAGGCACTTATAGATCTTAGAGGTGGTTTGGTAATCATGACGGCCTCCTGGCTTTCGATCCTACCAGAGACAGGTGAGAGATTTACCGAACAGATATCGCGACCGAAAATCCACTATCATGAACACAAAGGACTTGACGGAAATTCCTGTGTTTCTTTGAAAGTGTCATTTCACCGGCGATAGCCGCGGGTTTGCGAGATCGAGGCGGTACATGACCTGGTTGTAATCATGGCGCGGAGTAGGATCGGTGTTGCCTGAGAAGGAAGCGGTGTAGGTGCCCTCGAGGTAGATCAGCCGGCCACCGGACTGGTCGAACTGCGGATGATAGGAGACGTTGTAGAACGAATAGTCGTCGTGGGTGATGATCTTCCTGGTCTTTGTCCATGGACCTTCCGGAGCGGCGGCTTCGGAGTACCAGATCTCGCCGAGCAGCGACGAGCCGAAGGCTTCGCCGAAGACCATAATCCAGCGGTCGCGGTAGGCGTTGCTACCTGCAGAACCTCCGTGATTGATCACATGCTTTCCTGAGTCCACATCGATCATCCAGTTCCATGCTTCGGCCGGCGTGGCCAGGCCGTTGCCGTGATACCACTGAGAGCCACCCGGTCCGGTCTGCAGCGTCCGGATCCACAAGGAGATGGAGAAACCATCCTTCACGGTCGGCAGCATCTGCATCTCGTCGTCAAAGCCGTCGAACTGCAGGGCGTGATCGCCGGCTTCGCCGGAGGTGTCGCAGTCGAGACACCACACCGGAGCGCCGAAGAGAACGCCGTCGTTGCTCCCTACCAGGTCCGCTGCCACTGCGCCCGCTCCGTCGTCGAGGGGCCGGCAGCCGGTCGCCGTGCTCGTTTCGGCGAGGAGCGTAACCTGGACGCCGCCAGCCCGTTTTAGCACCGGGCGAATGCCGCGGTACCCAAATCCGTCGGCAGGATGGGGCTGGTAGCCGGGAGGGCTCTCCACGAAGAGATAGACCTCTTCTCTCATCAATCCGGGCTCGTAGATGGCGTGCCCTACCGTTGCGGTTCTGCGTGGCGATATCGCACAATTTCCGACGATTCCTTAATTCTCCAACTCACCCGCTGGATGCTGCGCTACTTTTATATTAGTTATCCCAACGAACTCAGCATCGAGATCCAGCACCGCCTCGGGTTTCCAGTTTTGGCTTGACTCGATCTTGCGAGGTTTAAGCCAGCAAATATTGCCCCTTACGATCGGGTTGGGGGGAACAGGCGTAAGGTCTTCTAAGGAGGATAATGATGAAAAGCTTGATCAGTACTCGTGTAGGCGTCTTTTTCCTGAGTTTGGTTCTCTGCATTGGGATCGGCACAGCCATGGCGGCAGAGGAATACACCATCACCGATCCGGGAACGCTCGGCGACAACTGGAGCCGCGCTGGAGCAGTGAATGGCACGGGGCAGGTGGTCGGCTCGTCATCCATTCCGAACAGCGCGATGCATGCCTTTCTGTGGAGCGACGGGAATATGATCGACCTTGGCACACCGCAGGGATTCTCGGTGAGCAGCGCGGCGAGCTTGAACGACTCTGGCCAGGTGGTGGCAACCACGCAGGGCAAGTTCCAGAGTGAATATGCCTACCTGTGGGAGAATGGAATGTGGACCTACCCTGGCTCGCTCCCCAACCTCGCGTACAGCGCGACCGCCGATATCAACAACTCCAGTCAGATCGCCGGCTATTCCTTCATGCTCGGCCCCGGTGGTGGTTTTCGCGGGTGGCTTTGGAATAACGGCGTTCTCACAGATCTCGGCAGCCTCGGCGGCGAGGACAGCTTGGCCGCCTCGATCAACGAACTGGGGCAAATCGTCGGTTGAGCGGAGACTGTCGATCCAGCCGTTACGCATGCTTGCATCTGGGAAAACGGGGTACTGACCGATCTCAACATCCTGATAGATCCGAAACTTGGATGGGAACTCGAGGGAGCGACCGACATTGCCGATTCAGGACAGATCATTGGATACGGAAAGCACTACGGAGAGACACGCGCCTTTCTTCTCGAACCTATCGCGGCGGAACCGGCCCCCGACGTCAAAATCGATGGCCAGGATGATCCTTTGACCATACCTTCCACCCAGCCGATTTCAATGACGGTCTCGCTCGATCCCGGCCAACAAGTCGGAGTACGCCATGATTGGTGGATCCTCGTTCAAAACAGCAGCGGCAACACCTTTTCGTGGATCCGGACGGGAGATTGGATTTCAGGAATCCAGCGCGCTTACGACGGACATCTGACCGCAGTCAACGATTTTTCGGTCCACTACGGCACGATCCCTGTTGGCACGTGGCTCATCGCCTTTGCCGTCGATGAGCTCAACAACGTCTATGAAGGAACCTACTTGGATACGATTTCTGTCACGTGCTACTGATATCAGCGGAGTCTGAATACTGGTAGGTGGCATGCAACTATGCTCAGGGGGCGCGACAAAATGAGATCACATATTTTTCGTGTAAGCTTTGTCCAGATTTGGATATAACGATCCCGCCGAACCGCAGGCATAGATGCGCTATGTCGAGGATTCGGCGACCCTGGAATGGTCAATGAATGATGTGCTGAAGATGAAAAGAAAAATGCGCTTTTTTTTTCACGACCCTGCTTTGCCTCACCTTCGCACCCATGGCGCAGTCCGTGAACGACCGTCCTATCCCCAACTGGCTCAATAATGTCCAGACGTAATGCATGGTGCCAGTTCTGCCTGAAATGGCGCTCGAGATGCATGCGAGCGTCAACGGCGTGTGGGACTGCATGGGCGGAACGTATCCCACCTTATCCCACACGGAAACGGTGCATCCCACACGGAAACGGTGCCGGCGGTTCAGAAGCTCTTCGGCCGCAACGGCAAGGCCTTTATCGATGCCTGTCATGAGGCGGAGCTCCTCGTCGCGGGTACGGTCAACGGTCTGGAAGGATTCCCTACCATACAAAAATTCTGGCCTGATCTCGAGACGATGGCGTGCCTGAACGCGGATGGAGAACCTGCTATCACCGATGACGGAATGCTGCTGATGTGCACCAACAACCCCGATTGGGCCGCGTGGGAATTCGAGTTCGGCAAACAGGCGATCGACCTCAAACAAAGATCTCTTCGAAGGCCCCCTCAGATCCGGCGCCCACCTTGCGTTCCTCTTCCTGTTCAACGAGCGGGGGAGGACCATCCCTTCGACGTGGTTTTCGAAGGCGACGGCCTGGTGTGCGCCTTTCCCGTGATGCAGGAGGCAAAAAGCCTCCTGATCGTGCATCTCGTGAACTACGATGTCGATCATGAGGCCGACACAATCCACGTAAAAAAAGAGCTATCCGTTACTATCCCGCGACCCGCTTTCCTCAACGGAACTGTGCAGGGACGGATCTGCATCCCCGAAAGAGAAGACGCGCGCCTTTCAGTGGACACCTCAGGTGATGTCGTTTCTTTCAGCCTGCCGCTTCTCGGCCACACGGCGAGCGTGGTGATCTCGGCTAAGTAGTCTACGTCGAACCTGCGAATAGATACGCGTGGAGTAAATAGATCGACTGAATCGTAAACCGTTGTCAGAGATCACGTCAAAACATCCACGATTTCAGTGATATTGTATATAACATCACCTGAGGTGATGATTCTACACCTCGATGTGTCTTGGGTTCATCTACGTTATCAGGATCACATTCGAGGTGGTGCATGATAGGGTATCGACAACCTGCACATATATAGTTCCACAAGCCGTGGGAGGCACGGTTGCCGTCAACGTGCAATTTCCAAATCCATTTGCGATTTCCCATCCCACGAAAGTGGCAGTGGAGTCGAGCCCGGTCACGGTACCACCGCAGGGAGCCCATGGCGGAAGGACAAATGATCCGGTGCCGAATGCTCGAATATACATGACTCGTGAAGTTGGTATAGCTCCGGTGACATCAAAGGTCATGACACCCGGGCACGAGCCGGTGGTCGACAAAAACTGTGCCTGTGCAGTCTCGGAAATAAAGATAGCAAACAGAAATGCAGCGATTATTGCGTAACGTCTCATGGTACAATCTCCCGGATATTTGGGGTTTATCTTGTCTAAGCGCCATTGAGGCCGGGTAGCTACTAACGTGGAATCGAGTCAGTGCAAGAAAAAACTGGCGTAGCCCCTCAGCATCAAGTCGGCTGACAAAAGAGAAACTCCCACGAGCCAAAGACCTGTGGGAGTGACGGGAGAAACCAGCTTGCTGGATAATAATCTTGCCCAACCCAACCAGCCACTCATCCCTAAGCTCAACATTTACGAAGCGTCATGCCATCATCACAACATCGAGGCCAACGATTTTGGGCTCAACCGCACAAAGTGAACTTAGTTGAAGTGAATCTCGAAGGCACGAGATCGGTGCGCTGAGATCCAAGAACCGCAGCATACCAGCAGTCCCCGCCGATCGCTCGCGAGTCTTCTCGACGCTCGTCTAGTGGCAACCGCCTCTGGCGCTTTTCTTGGATCTCTTGTTGGAAATCTTGGCGGCATTGCGGATATGTCGCAGCCACCTGACCAGGGATCAGGCTCTGTGTTTATTCTCTCCCGGTATCCGCTCTGTCGGATCAATGCTTACCGTAATTCAACTCGTTCCCCTTTCTTTGCGCATAGATGTAGGCCTCCATCGCGCGCATTCTGGCGTCATCCGGCTCGAACCTCTCTCCCCGAACGGGATTGATGATGCACCAGTTGATCATGTCTCTGAGCAGCGCCACGCGCCCCATCTGTGCTTGGAACTTAGGATAGGTCTCTGGATGAGTATTGGAACCGTCGGGATGGCACATATCGCAAGAAACGCCCACTGTGCTTCCCAGAGCATCGGCATCGTGGAAGATCCGGGACCCCTCCACCACCAGCATTTCCACCTCGCGGGCCCACAGCAGGATGTCGCGTTCCGTGTACTGCCCGTAGGTGTGCCCTTCGCCCTGGTCCCCCTTCAAGAGGTAGGCATTGTCGAATGGCGGAAGGATCTTGTGGCGTTCCTTCTCCTCGGCGATCCAGTTCATGACCCGCCCGGGATTCTTGCGCTTCCACTGTGCCATGTGCGTGTCGACCAGCGCTTGGCCAACTTTTTCTTCCTCGGCAAGTACGACACCTCGCATCGGCATCTTGACGTCTTCCTTGGTGTCTCTCGTCCCCAAGCAACCCCAGACCGGTCCGAAAAGAACAAGGCACCCCACTATCCAAAAAGCGTATCGGAATTTCTTATACATTGGATCTCACTCCCACTTCTAAATTTTCTCGACCCTGACAACTCGAACTCATCAGTAACTGGGTCTGTTAGGCTTGGCCGGGACGGCTTCTTTACCCCAGCTTGCCAGGTATTTTTTTGTTACCGTAACAGGATTCCGGTTCCAGAAGTTATGGATCTTATCGACCAGGCCATCGGCATGGACAAACACTTCTCCATTGCCGCATCCATCCTGCGGATTGAAGGGATCGGGACGGGTCATTTCGATGGTCAGCTCGGGCATGCCCTCAGGCGCGTAGGGCCAGGGCCAGGCCGTGGACAGCAGACCGTGATAATGGATGTTTCCGATCCGGTTGGTCAGCATCTGGTGCGTGTGCCCGTGGATGACCACCACGTTGTTGAACCGCTCGAGGATGGCTTGGACTTCCTCGGCATCATCGGTCCAGAAGTTCCAGTTTTTGTAGAGCTTGTAGAGCGGCGAATGGGAGAAAACAATCAGGGGCGTGTCGTCGGAATACCCGGATAAGTCTTTTTCCAGCCAAGTCCTTTGCTCCGGGCCAACGGTGAACGGTCTCTGTACGCCATTGTCGAGACCGGCCACGGTTTTCATTCGTTCCATGGGGGTCATACCCCGAGCGGTCCAGAAATCCTCCTCGATAACGCTCAGAAGGACGACGAAGTGGACACCCTTGTGGTTGAATGAATAGGTGGGTTCGCCGAAGAGCTCGCGCCATTTTTCACCCATATCCAGGTACCAATCATGTTCCCCCACCATGACCCTGAGCGGTGCCTTGACGCTTTTCAGAATGTCGGCACCGAGCTCGAGCTCTTTGACCTGCCCGAGCTGCGCGAGGTCGCCGCCGTAAAAGACAAAATCCGGCTGCGGGTCGAGCTGGTTTACGTCGTCTACGGCCCGCATCAGCGAGCGAACGAAGCGGTCGTTGAGATCCTTTTTATAGAGATGGGAATCGGAGATGTAGGCGAACCGAAAGGTGTGCTCTTTGCCTTCCGGAGTGGCGCCCTTGGCCAGACATACCGGTTGAAAGGAATGGGGCGGAATCAATCCGTTGACCGCTACCGCCCCCAGAGCCGCAGTCGAGACCTTGAGAAAGGAACGGCGGTCCAGTCGTTTCAGGGATTCATAGAAAGTGCGGCGTTCCTCCATGTATTTCGTTTCGACACTCTTTATTTTTGGCTTCATGAGTAGGCTCCTTTATTTTGCGATCCGTTCCTCGAAGGACAGCTTCTTTCGAAAGGCCAGGTCGTTATCACGGAAAGGACGGCCCGCCAATGCTTTGGCTTTCTGCTCCTTCATCTGGCGCGCGTTTGCCTTGGCGAACCGGGCGTCGGTGAGGGAGAACAGAAATGCCACCACTTGGTCGATCTCTTTATCGCTCAGCGCCAGCCCTTCCATGGCTCCGTCGAGGAAGGGGTTGGCTTCTCCCCCCTTGTTGTAGTGATCCATCACGTCCCAGAGCGTCTTCAGGGTACCATCGTGCATATAAGGGGGAGTGATCCCGATATTGAGCAGAATGGAGGTACGGAAGGACCCGATATCCGGGCGGTTCTTGGTCACCATGAACCGGCCGAGCTCGCTCATGTCGGTATCGAGAGCCAACTGCTCGAGCTTCTCCTCGCTGGGATCCTCCTTCAAGGCCTTCATCCCGCTCTTGGCGAGCCCTTCGAAATCCTGATGCCGCGCGGAAACACCGACGTTGTGGAAGCGGTTGTCGGTGCCCAAGGGATTCGCCAGGCTCATGTGGTGGCAGGACACACAACGGGCCTGGTCGTTGAAGAGCTGCCACCCCACTTTAGCGTCATGCGAAATGGCATCCTCTTCGCCGAGGAGGAATCGTCTGAACGGCGAATCGATGAAAATCATGGTGCGCTCGAAAGCGGCGATGGCCCGCCCGATGTCCTCATAGTTTACTTTGCGTCCGTAGGCCTCTTGGAACATCCTCTGGTATTCGGGGTCCCCGGCAATGACGTTTGCCGCGGATTCGCCGTCCGGAAAGCCCATCTCTATTTGATTGACGATCGGCATCCGCGCCTGATGGTCGAGGCTCGGAGAGCGGCCGTCCAGGAAAAGCGTCTGCAGCAGAGCTACGTTCATGGTCGTAGGCGCGTTCCTTCGGCCGAGCTTTCCTTCGATGCCCTCGGAAACGTCGCGCTGGTCGGTGAATGCCCGCATGACGTCGTGGCAGGTCGCGCAAGATACGGTGCCGTCCCTGGAAAGGCGTTTCTCGAAGAAAAGCTTCTTTCCAAGGGCTACGCGCTTCTGCGTCATGGCATTGTCAGCGGGAATGAAGGCTTCCCACAGGACGGGATCAAAGCCCGCCGGAACTTCTTCGGCGTTGGCTTCAGGAAGGATCTTCTCCAACTCGCGAAGCTGAACCTCTACCGCGGTTGCTCCGTGTTCGTCTACAGGCAGTTTCTTTTGTTCCTGGGTCTGATCCAGGGATACGACACAAAATAAAAGTGCTGGGATCAGAAAGCACTGAAAACCCTTACTGAAACTCTTGATTTTTTTCATGGCACTTTCCTCCAAAAAAGAAACTTTTGTTCTTGTGTTGTTAGTCCTTATCCATGCATAGTTCTCCATTCTTCGAGGATCATTCAACCTCTATTCAAGAAAACCGTTCTCAATCGAGCCTGCTTGTATTTCACTTGCGACGTTGGAGACGCTGCCATCAGCGGATTATTTCAGCCCTCTCTTTCGCTTCAGACAAACCGGGCAGATCCCCCTGACTTCGATTCTCTTGGAATTCACCCGGCCCCGAAGCGATTTGCCGGTAGGCAGCTTCATGCGGTCGAAAACAGGCCAATAGAAGTCTTCGTTCTCTTTGCATTCTATACAGAAAAAATGATGGTGCACAGCAATATTGGGATCGTAGCGGGCACGCATATCGAGCTGAAGCTTTCCCAGAACCTCATGTTGCTCCAGCATGGTCAAAGTGCGGTACACCGTATCCAGGGCAATCGTGGGAACCGACTGCTTGACTCTTTCGAAGACATCCTCGACCGAAGGATGGTCGGTCGAACATGTAAGGACTCTAAATATTTCGAGCCGTTGATGCTTAAGCTTCAATCCCGCTTCCGAGCAGATCGCCTTGAAAGTCTCCAATAGCTCCGCTGCCTTGTTCGACCTTTCATCCTGCTCGTGTTTTTGCCCCATACACTTTTTCTCATGCAATAAGAAGGATTCTTATTTGCGACTTATACCAAATCCACGGGTGATATACAGTGCCTTCCTATCAAAATAGGATTCCCGCTCGAGCTCCCGGACCTCGACCACGCAGTAAAGCGTGATCCCAATTCCAACCTGGATAGCGCCAAGAACAACTGGGACTTCTGGACCCCTCTTCCCCGAGGCATTGCACCAGGTCACCATCAACAAGAGCGACAGAGGTATTCCCTTTCCCTACTCCTACCGCCGCATGCTCGGCTACGGCAAACACACTTTCAGCCTGATCAACGTAAGGAACGAGCGGTTCTACGTCAAGTTCCATTTGAAGACCCAGGAGGGGATCAACACCTCGAAAACTACTTTGGTGCGTGTCAAGATCGTTGTCGCTCTTTTTTTTGTTCCCTCATGACGTTTCAATTTCCGAAGGCCTGCGCCGGACCGTAGATTCCTGACCGTGATCAATGACAACCTAATATCATCCTATAACCGGCATTTTCCTGCAGCTACATGACCATTTTGCGCGAATATTTGAACCATACGAAGATGACAGCATTCCATCTGCAATGGAAGTTGCAGCAGGTCTCGACCGCCGCGACTGCTCGTGGCTCGAGGCGCAGGCTAAAACCCATTAAAACGATGGGGAAAACCGGTTGATTTTCATGTCTCCGCCGCTACCGCCTCGAAGGCGCGCGCAAGATGATCGCCAGGCAGCCGGGCGGCCGGGCGCGGTGAGGAGATCGACTGGGATGCCATCAAGCAGCGCATCGAGGCGGCGGTCGATTCCGGCGAGTTGACCCGCGAGGAAGCCGACGCGAAATACCAAGAACTGCGCTAGGAAATGGGCAAGCAGCGCGGTCGCAACGCCGATCAGCGCAAGCGCCGCGAGGAGACGCGCAAGCGCCGTTGATACTTGGGTAGTCGATCCCGGACAATCCGTCATTTGCCGCGGCGTGGCTCGGGCGATGACCCGCGCCACGCCGCCTGTCCAGCCAGCGGCCTCTCGCAGGTCTTCTCACGGTAAAAACCACCCCAACGCACATGAGGACACAACGGAACTACGGCACCGTATCCTTCCCCTCGGAATCTTTCTGGATCGACAATAATTAGACGAAAAATTCTTGGATTCAGCAAGTCGATCCACCAGATTGGTTTGCCGATCGCATATAGTCAATCAGAATCGCCACTCCCGTATCAGGATCAACGTCATCACTTACCGATCCTTTGGACTGTCGCTTGGAGTAGAGAGATATATTTTTCGTGGTCGGTGATCCGCGGTTGGCCGATCCTGACACTTCCATCGTTGAGGTCGAAGACTTCTACCACAACGAGATGCTTATCGAGACATCGACGTGCGAAGTCGTAGAGGATTTGACTGGATTCTGTCGGTTCAGGCGACGTCTTCAGCCCAGGGCCAAGCCGCAGATCGGGGAAGTTGTCGATCGTCGTTTCGGGAGGAGAAAAATCGGAGGACATCAGTGTTCCCCAGACGGTTTCGTAGTAAGCTGCGGAGACCTCGCCGCCGTTGAAGAGGCCACCATTGGGGAAGTCGTAGTAGTTTTCCGCGGTCCAAGGCATGGTACGTACGAGAGGGTTATAGACTGGCGACGCGATGAGGCGCTCGGCGTATGCCGCCACGAGGAGGATCACATTACCGGTCACGATTTCGACCTTGCTGTACGAGGAGCCGATCAGAGCATAGGTGTTCACAATGTCGTCGAGTGGCAGCCACAGGGCAGGAATGTCGCTCCAGCGGTCGAAATCGACGATGGTCAGGAATTCGAGACCGGAATCGCACATGGTGTGTGCCTTGTCATAGTTGCCGTTGAAATCCCTTTGAGCCGCCTCCTTGACGAAGTGCGCATGGTACGGCGGATCATCCGCGACATGCGATGCGGCACCCATCATGAACGAAATCTGCTGGTACTGATCCACGTAGGGGGATGGGTACGACTGTTGAATATGAGAAATGAATGCGTCGATGAAGCTCTTCGAATGAGCATCCTCCGACATCTGTTGGTTTCCAACAGCATAGCCAGCGTCCGGAAAGAACGCTCCAGCAAGATACGCATCCCGGTTATTGTCGAGGCAGGTCACGAGCTCCGGAGTGGTTACGAGCTCACTCGCGATGTCGGACATGAACATGTGCTGAGTCAGACCGGCAGCAATGCACAACGTTGGAACAACGAACACCAGGCTCAATGCGAAAAGTCTCAGTTTCATATGATCCGCCTCCCTCAACAATAATTTGATAAAAGAACTGCTAAAGATCCTCAACTAACTGTACTGTTGCGGTCCCAGTACAAGACAGTTGTACTCGATTTCATGGGATTTTTCGAGCTCTTCTCGTCCTACGACTCCATCTCCAGAGCTGAGATGCGATTCGGCGATCAGGTCAATTCTCTCCCGATTTCGTCGAATACATTCGTAGTCGTCGATGTGGTTGGGTGGTAGGGCCGTCCCGTCCCGTCGTATACCTGGTGCCGCTCTTCGGACCAGCCGATCAGGCAACGGGTTTGCCTTCCAGCGGCATGCTCCTCACCGCGAGCCCGCTTTCTTCACACACCCGTTGCTCGACTCTAGTAGATCCCGTACGCCGTAACCCTCGGGCTACGCGCGTCATGATCGTGCATCAACAACCTTGGCCACGAGCTCGAGAGTATCGACCTCGGTCCGGTGTGTACCCTTCAACCGCCCAAATGATGCGCTTCGCCTATGAGCAGGCGGACCATGGCGGTGAGTACAAAGCCGACGACGGCCACGAA
>Ga0190283_1000662_pt1 | contig 17406 bp, 16 predicted proteins | sample 48691801_MG_FD_161669 | JGI IMG/M metagenome (GOLD analysis project Ga0190283, IMG submission 161669) | Hydrothermal vent microbial mat bacterial communities from Southern Trench, Guaymas Basin, Mexico - 4869-18-0-1_MG | ecosystem: Environmental > Aquatic > Marine > Hydrothermal vents >...
TTCATGTGTCCTGTCGTCGATTTTGTAGTGTATTCTATAACCGCCATCATTCTTTTCGCCCTTAATAAAAGTTGCCGGACATAGAAAATCAGCACCCAGCTCTTTGGCGGAACGCAGTACCGCTTCAGTGAGTTTCCGGTCATCGGTCTGTGCGTCCCAGTACTGGAAAACTTTTTTTAAGCCGTCAGTTTTCAGACCATCTAGTTGTCTCCATTCATTTTTCGGCAGACTGCGAAATCGTACCGCAGGAGATAAACCGGCCAGGATTGTGTAAAGCGAGAGGCCTGCACGGATCAGCCACGGTTTACGGCTGGTTGACTGGTAAACTGGAATATAAAATGGAATTCGCCTGACTAACTGAGGCGCATTTTTTAGCAGCAGTTCTCGTTCGTGCAGGCTTTCCCTGACCAGTTTAATATCCAGGTTTTCCAGATAACGTAAACCTCCGTGAATAAGCTTGCTGGATTTGCTGGAAGATCCGGCTGCGAGCGAAGACTGCTCCAGCAGTGTTACCTGGTAACCAGCAGCAGCGGCGGCCTGGGCGGCTCCCACGCCATGAATACCGCCGCCTATTACGATAACGTCGATGATCTTATTTTTCATTCAATAGTCTAAGTTTGTTTGTCTCAATAAACCTGAACCCCAGTGCACGATATTTTTTTAACGTTTTAATGTCATCGATGCTATATAGAACCCAGTTCCAGTTTCCCTGCCATAGTTCATCTATGTTTTCCGGCAGTCTTTTATAATTGCAAAACAGGTATTCCGGATCAAGCTCGTCTGCAATTTCATGTTGCTGTTTATTCCATTCTCTGATCACCCAGCCGATGGGTAGGTCGCCGTTGTTACGAAAAGCAATTAAGGCTTCATGCTCAAACGAAATTGGAATGCAGGAAGATGCAATGGGTTGAATTATTTTTAATATTTCTTTAACACAGAATTCTGCGCCATAACGTTCGACACTATGCCGTTTTAGTTCCAGGAAAAAATAGCGCTGTGGCCAGTTTGAAATAAGTGCGACCAGTTCTTCAAGCCTGGGAATTTCTGCAGAGGTTTTCTGCTGCATTTGCCCATCAGCCAAACCCACAGAGAATTTTTTCAGTTCGTTTGATTCCAGATCTAGAATTGATCGATTAATACCAGATAGTCGTTCCATGTTTTCATCATGATACAGAACGGGCACACCATCGTGGGTAAACTGAATATCTAATTCAACGAACTGTGCTCCGGCTTCGAGTGCAGCCTGAATGCCGGGCAGAGAGTTTTCCGGGAATTCAGATGGTAATCCGCGATGAGCGATCAGTGAAAAATCCTTACTCACCAACAAACCCGTCAACATAGTCAGCCAATAATATTTCAGGATCTTTGGCTTGTTGAACAACTTTCTTAATCAATTGAAAAAGCGGGAAGCGGTTTATTTCTAACAGCCCAAATTGATCAATAATATTTAATGTATTGATACCTTCACCCGAAATATCATCGCGTTCATTTCGGGCCAGACGCCGACCCAGTTCATGATGATGTGAATCTTCACTGGTTGCTGTTGTGATTAAATCTCCCAGGCCGGCCAGGGTATAGGGTGTTAACGGAAGACCGTTTTTGCTGTCCATTATTTTAGCCAGTTCGGCTAGTGCCTCCACCGCCAGGAAGCCCCGCATATTATCTCCCAGACCTAACTCATCAGCCATGCCGAACAAAAGCGCATAGACGTTTTTTAAAATGACACACCACGCTGTGCCACTGCTGTCATTGTATTTTTTCAGTTTTAGACCAGTATCCTGAAATAAAGTAATTGCTTTGTTCAGGCAGGTTTCAGACGATCCTGTCAGGAGAGCAAAGCCTGGTTTTCCTGCAATAATTTCTTCAGAAATCATCGGCCCGTACAAAAGCGCATACTCAGCTTCATTGCCAAGACCTTGTTCCAGTGCCTGTGGTGCTGTCCGTCCTTTCTTATCGAGTGACTTGGCCATGGAGAGACAAACGCAATCATCAGAAACATAAGGTGAAAGCTGCTGAGCCAGTTTAAATATAGCGACCGTCGGTGTGCAAAAAATGACAAATTCAGATTTGCTGGCTGTTTGAGCCAGGTCTGTTTCAGTAAGTTTACCTTTGTAGTAGGGATCCCATATGGAAATAGAATAGGAAGGTGAAAGCAGATACTCCATAGCATGGCCCATTTCGCCATACCCCAGGAGTAGTATTCTCTTTTTGCCGGTTTTCATTTTAATTATCAGTAGCAAGCCAGATTATATGCCTGTAGAAGATCTATTTATTCAGGTCTTCTAGCTGTATTAAGGACAGGTTATTCGATTGCTCTGAATAATTCATGCATGAATTATTCAGAGGCAGCCTGTACTAATCATAGCAAAATGTTCCAGGAAAACCGCTTCAGCACCGCATTGCCATAGACAGGAGACGGTCACATCCAGTAGAATTCACTGGATCTGATAACGGGATGGGGCCAGCGGCTATCCATCCCGTTTCTGTGTCTGTGAACCTTTAATCGGAGACCTAGTTGAACACACCTGCATTACTGGCTTTAGAAGATGGTAGCCTGTTTTATGGTCAGTCTATTGGCTTTGATGGTTCAACGGTTGGAGAGGTGGTTTTTAATACTGCGATGACGGGTTATCAGGAAATCCTGACCGACCCTTCCTATGCACGCCAGATCGTCACGCTGACCTATCCACATATCGGTAATACCGGAATTAATACCGAGGATGAAGAGTCATCAACGATTCATGCGGCAGGATTGATTATTCGAGATCTTCCCTTACGCGTCAGTAACTGGCGCAGCGAAGAATCGTTAGCGGACTATTTACAGCGCAATCAGTGTGTTGCTATCGCGGATATCGATACACGGCGACTGACCAGGATTTTGCGTGAAAAAGGTGCGCAAAACGGCTGTGTCATGGCTGGCGAAATTGATGAGGAAAAGGCTTTGCAACTGGCGCGTGACTTTGCCGGTCTGAAGGGGATGGACCTTGCAAAGGAAGTCACCACCCATCAGCCCTATGAATGGGCGCAGGGTAGTTGGACGCTGGAAGACGGCCACCCTGAAGCACCACACCCTATCGAGCAGAAATTACCCTTTCACGTGGTGGCCTATGATTTCGGAATCAAACGCAATATCCTGCGTATGCTGGTTGATAGAGGTTGTCGATTGACCGTAGTGCCTGCGCAAACGCCAGCCAGCAAAGTGCTGGAGCTGAAGCCGGATGGGGTGTTTTTATCGAATGGCCCAGGTGACCCTGAACCTTGTGATTATGCAATTACTGCGATTCAGGAAATCACAGCAACAGGTATACCCACTTTTGGTATTTGCCTCGGCCATCAACTACTCAGTCTGGCCAGTGGCGCAAAAACAGTCAAAATGAAATTTGGCCATCATGGCGCGAATCATCCGGTTCAGGATCTGGCTGGCGGGCAGGTCATGATCAGTAGCCAGAACCACGGCTTTGCCGTTGAAGAGGACAGCCTGCCTGATAATCTGCTGGCAACCCATCGTTCACTGTTTGACGGTTCCCTGCAGGGAGTGGAACGCAATGACTGCCCGGCCTTCAGTTTTCAGGGCCACCCGGAGGCCAGCCCCGGGCCACATGATGTCTCCCCATTATTCGATCGTTTTATCGAAATGATCAAAGTCAAAAAGCAATAGTCCACTATGCCAAAAAGAACTGACATACAAAGCATTCTAATCATCGGCGCCGGCCCGATTATTATCGGTCAGGCCTGCGAGTTTGATTACTCTGGTGCTCAGGCCTGTAAAGCGCTGCGTGAGGAAGGCTATCGTGTAATTCTGGTAAATTCCAATCCAGCCACGATCATGACTGATCCCAACATGGCCGATGCGGTTTATATCGAGCCGATTACCTGGAAGGTGGTGGAAAAGATTATTGAAAAGGAATCACCTGACGTATTACTGCCGACAATGGGTGGCCAGACCGCCCTGAACTGTGCACTGGATCTGGTTCGTCATGGTGTGCTGGAAAAATATGACGTGGAAATGATTGGTGCCAGCCCGAAAGCCATCGATATGGCCGAAGACCGGGAGCAATTCAAGGTTGCCATGGGTGAAATTGGTTTAGCCTCTGCGCGTTCATCGGTTGCCCATGATATGGAGCAGGCGCTGGAGATTCAGAAGGATATCGGATTCCCAACCATTATCCGACCTTCCTTTACCATGGGTGGCAGCGGTGGTGGTATCGCTTATAACAAGGATGAATTTGTCGATATTGTCAAACGTGGCCTGGATCTTTCGCCAACGACAGAAGTGTTGCTGGAAGAGTCTCTGCTCGGCTGGAAAGAGTATGAAATGGAGGTGGTGCGGGATAAAAACGATAACTGTATCATCATCTGTTCGATAGAAAACCTGGACCCCATGGGAGTACATACCGGCGATTCAATCACGGTAGCACCGGCCCAGACATTGACGGACAAGGAGTATCAGATTCTTCGTGATGCTTCGATTGCGGTTTTGCGCAAAATCGGCGTTGATACGGGTGGATCAAACGTTCAGTTTGCAATCAACCCTGAAAACGGACGGTTAGCGATTATTGAAATGAACCCGCGCGTTTCCCGTTCTTCCGCTTTGGCTTCCAAAGCAACCGGATTCCCCATCGCAAAAGTAGCGGCTAAGCTGGCGGTAGGGTATACGCTGGATGAGCTACGAAATGAAATCACCGGTGGTGTGACACCTGCTTCTTTTGAGCCGGCGATAGATTACGTGGTGACTAAAATCCCGCGTTTTACTTTTGAAAAATTCCCGCAGGCTAAAGCACGACTAAGCACTCAGATGAAGTCTGTCGGTGAGGTCATGGCCATAGGCCGTACTTTTCAGGAATCATTACAAAAAGCGTTGCGAGGACTAGAAACAGGCGCTGATGGCCTGGATGAATTTATTCCTGTCGATGCTAGTGATGCATTAACACGGGTCAAGCAGGAACTGGTGGAAGTTGGGCCACAACGCTTATGGGCGGTGGGTGACGCGTTTCGCATGGGTCTGTCACAGGAAGATGTATTTGATCTGACAAAAATCGATCCCTGGTTTTTAGCACAGATTGAAGACCTGATTCATCAGGAGGCGCTGCTGGCAGGTAAGCGAGTAACGGATCTTGATCAGCAAACATTACGGATGTTAAAACGCAAAGGCTTTTCTGATCGGCGTCTGGCGAAGCTGGTTGGCACGGATGAATATGTGCTGCGAGCGCACCGACATGAAAAAGCTGTACGTCCGGTATTCAAGCGGGTTGATACCTGTGCGGCGGAATTTGCGACCAGTACTGCTTATTTATATTCCAGCTACGAAGAGGAATGTGAATCCGAGCCAAACCAGAAAGAAAAAATCATGGTGCTGGGTGGCGGGCCAAACCGGATCGGGCAGGGGATCGAATTTGATTATTGCTGTGTGCATGCAGCTTTCGCCATGCGCGAAGATGGTTACGAAACCATCATGGTTAACTGTAATCCGGAAACCGTCTCGACGGATTATGATACCTCCGACCGGCTCTATTTCGAGCCGCTTACGCTGGAAGATGTGCTGGAAATCGTCGCGGTCGAGCAGCCTAAAGGTGTAATCGTGCAGTACGGCGGGCAGACGCCGTTAAAACTTGCGCGAGACCTTGAGGCCGCCGGCGTGCCCATCATCGGTACAACGCCTGATTCGATTGATATGGCGGAAGACCGGGAACGCTTTCAGCAGATGATTCATGATCTGGATTTATTGCAGCCACCCAATCGGACCGCCCGTAGTGAAGAAGGTGCGGTCACACTGGCCGAACAGATTGGATACCCGTTGGTGGTCAGGCCTTCATATGTGCTCGGTGGGCGCGCTATGGAAATCGTTTATAACGAAGAGGATCTGCGCCGCTATATGCACGAAGCCGTACAGGTTTCAAACGATGCGCCGGTTCTTCTGGATCATTTTCTCGACCAGGCGATTGAAGTGGACATTGATGCTGTGTGTGATGGCGAAGAAGTTTTTGTGGCCGGGATCATGCAGCATATTGAACAGGCCGGCGTACATTCCGGTGATTCGGCCTGTAGTTTGCCACCGTTCTCACTCAGCGACGAGATGCAGGAAGAGCTTTCCAGACAGATGACACAAATGGCTCATGGTCTCAAGGTCGTGGGCCTGATGAATGCACAATTCGCCATCCAGGGGGACAAGATCTACGTGCTGGAGGTTAACCCACGCGCCTCGCGTACTGTACCTTTTGTTTCCAAAGTCATCGGCCTGCCGGTCGCCAAGATTGCAGCGCGTTGTATGGCGGGTCAAAGTTTAAGGGAACAAGGCATTGGTAAAAGGGTCATACCCCCATATTATGCAGTGAAAGAGGCTGTTTTTCCGTTCCTTAAATTTCAGGGTGTAGATCCAATACTGGGGCCGGAAATGAAATCCACCGGGGAAGTGATGGGCGTTGGCCGCAGTTTTGGTGAAGCCTATTTTAAGTCACAACTGGCTATTGGTGACAGCATACCTCTGCAGGGTCTGGCATTTATCAGTGTCCGTGAGGCTGACAGGGATGGTGCTGTGGAAGTTGCTGCCCGTCTGGCCAAGCTGGGTTTTGACCTCATCGCCACCAGGGGAACCGGCCGGAGACTGCAGGAAGCTGAACTGGATTGTCGGCTGGTCAATAAAGTTCAGGAAGGACGGCCACATATTGTGGATATGATTATTAATGGTGAGATTAATTTGATTGTGAATACTACAGAAGGCACACAGGCGATTGCTGATTCTTTTACTATTCGCCGTGAAGCTTTGAATCAGAAAGTTACAATTACCACTACAATATCTGGGGGACTGGCAATTTGCGAGGCGTTGGAACATCCTGCAGAAATTGAGGTGTACCGTTTACAGGCATTACATGAGGAGGTGCAGGCGTGAATAAATTTCCCTTAACCATTCGTGGCGCAGAAAAGCTCAAATCGGAATTACAGCAACTTAAAACGGTGGATCGTCCCAAAGTAATTGCGGCAATTGCTGAGGCGCGCGCGCATGGTGATCTCAAGGAAAATGCAGAATATCATGCAGCACGAGAGCAGCAGGGTTTTATTGAAGGCCGGATCAAGGACATAGAGGGCAAGTTGTCGAATGCCCAGATTATTGATGTCACCAAGCTGAATCCTAATGGCAGAGTGGTTTTTGGAGCGACTGTTGAACTGCTTGCGCTGGAGGATGAAAAAGAAGTCACCTATCAGATTGTGGGAGAAGATGAGGCAGATATTGAAGCCGGTATGATTTCAGTGACTGCTCCCATCGCCCGTGCTCTGATTGGTAAGGAAGAAGGTGATGTTGCACAAGTGCAGGCGCCCAGTGGAATTGTGGAATACGAAATAGTTGAAGTTACCTACATTTAACCTGGTAAAACTCTAACGCAATTCAATCTTTGGTTTTTTCCTGTTTCTGCGAAACAAAAGCGCTGTAAAGCCGATTTGCCCGACGAGTATTGCCTTAGTTTGTTCAGACAAGGATTCCAGGATTAGTTTTCTTTCATCACGCTCACCAGCACGCAGGCGGACCTTGATGAGTTCGTGGACATCAAGTGCTTCATTCGTCGCGGCGATGACAGTTTCTTTTAGCCCCTGATCGGCAATTGTGACAACAGGCTTTAATGAATGCCCCAGCTTGCGTAACTGTTTTTTGTTTTTCTCTGTGAGATTCATTAACCTTGGGCTTCTGATGATAAAGTGGTCGCGAAGTTTAACACGTCAGAGACAATATGGGACGAAGTAAAAGTAGTCATAAGTGGTTGCAGGAACATTTCTCAGATGAGTATGTTCAGCGCGCCCAGCGAGAAGGTTATCGAGGTCGTGCGGTTTACAAATTGCAGGAACTGGATGAGCGCTATCAGCTTTTAAAGCCTGGAATGATCGTGCTTGATCTGGGTGCTGCACCGGGAAGCTGGTCAGAAATTGCAGTAAAAAAACTTGGCAGGAAAGGAAAAATGCTTGCCAGTGATATTTTACCTATGGAAAAAATAGATGGCGTCATTTTTATTCAGGGTGATTTTCATGAGGATGAAGTACTGAATAAAATCATGGCAGAGCTTGGTGGGCAAAAAGCTGACCTTGTTTTATCGGATATGGCCCCCAATATGAGTGGTGTGGATGCGATTGATCTGCCGCGCGCTATGTATCTGGCAGAACTGGCGCTTGATCTGGCTACACGAACTTTGCGTAAAGACGGAAGTATGTTGGTTAAATTGTTTCATGGCGAAGGATTTGATGACTATGTTCGAAGTCTGAAAGGAAGCTTTTCCAGTGTAATCGTGCGAAAACCAAAAGCGTCTCGCCCACGCAGCAGAGAGGTCTATGCACTCGCTAGAGGCTACAATCTAGTGTAAGGTTTACTTAAAGAAGCTCTGGTTAATTCACCTATGAACTAATCAGAGCCGAAAAGCAAAAAGTGTGACTTTGTTTTTCTAGCAAAATCAATTATTTACTGTGATTGGTTTTGGCGGTACATCCATGTGTCGCAGGAAACATTAATCAGCGTTTCCTTAATAACATTTTTGATGAGGCAGTCTTTTGAACGACATGGTTAAAAATCTGGTTTTATGGGTGGTAATTGCGGTGGTACTGATGTCGGTCTTTAATGGCTTTCAGCAGGGTACCGGTGCCAAGCCTCAACCACTCTCTTACACACAGTTTATTGCTGAGGTAAAGCAGGGGCATGTGAGTGAAGTCTATATCGAAGGTCGCAAGATCGAAGGTATTGCTCAGGGCAAGAAATTTACCACCTATGCGCCAAATGACCCCAAACTGGTTGATGAACTGATACTCAACCACGTTGAAATTCAGGCGGCACCTCCGGCGCAAAGGTCATTGCTGGTCGATATACTCATCAATATGTTACCGATTCTCCTGCTCCTGGGGGTCTGGATTTATTTCATGCGCCAGATGCAGGGCGGTGGTGGTGGACGCGGTGCCATGTCCTTCGGCAAGAGTAAAGCCCAGCTCCTGGGTGAGGATCAGATCAAAACCACCTTCAATGATGTGGCGGGTGTAGAAGAAGCAAAAGAAGAGGTCGCTGAACTGGTTGAATTTTTACGTGATCCCGGCAAGTTTCAGAAGCTGGGTGGTCAGATTCCGCGTGGCATATTGATGGTAGGCCAACCAGGTACCGGTAAAACGCTACTGGCTAGAGCGATTGCGGGCGAGGCCAAGGTTGCTTTCTTTACCATATCCGGTTCCGATTTTGTCGAAATGTTTGTCGGTGTTGGTGCTTCCCGTGTGCGGGATATGTTTGAGCAGGCCAAAAAGCATGCCCCCTGCATTATCTTTATCGACGAAATTGACGCAGTCGGTCGTCACCGTGGCGCAGGCCTGGGTGGAGGTCATGACGAGCGTGAGCAAACCCTCAACCAGCTACTGGTGGAAATGGACGGCTTTGACGGCAAGGAAGGGATTATTGTCATCGCTGCAACCAACCGCCCGGATGTACTGGATCCTGCTTTACTTCGTCCCGGACGCTTTGATCGCCAGGTTGTTGTGCCTTTGCCAGATGTGCGTGGCCGCGAGCAGATACTCAAAGTCCATATGCGCAAAGTACCTCTGGGTGATGACGTCAAACCCTCTCTGATCGCCAGGGGCACGCCAGGATTTTCTGGTGCCGATCTGGCCAATCTGGTAAATGAAGCTGCGCTATTTGCAGCCCGGGGGAACAATAAGACCGTAAATATGATCGAATTTGAACGCGCCAAGGACAAGATCATGATGGGCGCAGAGCGCAAATCCATGGTGATGAGCGAGGAAGAGAAAAACCTGACGGCCTATCACGAAGCGGGTCACGCCATTGTTGGTCGACTCGTGCCTGACCATGATCCCGTCTATAAGGTGAGCATAATCCCGCGGGGTCGTGCGCTGGGCGTGACGATGTTTTTGCCTGAAGAAGACCGCTACAGTCATAGTAAACAGCATCTGGAAAGCAATATTTCCAGCCTCTATGGTGGGCGGATTGCCGAGGAAATGGTCTTTGGACACGATAAAGTGACAACAGGCGCCTCAAATGATATTGAGCGTGCAACCCAATTATCTCGCAACATGGTGACCAAGTGGGGGCTGTCTGACAAGCTCGGGCCACTGACATATGATGAGGATGAAGGCGAAGTTTTCCTGGGACGATCTGTAACCCAGCATAAAAATCTTTCAGATGAGACTGCCCATGCCATTGAGGAAGAAATTCGTCACTTTATAGATAAAAACTACCAGCGTGCCGAGACAATCCTCAAAGAGAACATTGATAAATTACATGCGATGGCCAAAGCTCTACTTAAGTATGAGACGATTGATAGTGGCCAGATTGATGCCATTATGGATGGCCGGGAGCCAGGGCCACCCGCTGACTGGACAGATGATGACGACCAGGACCAGGGGACTTCCAATGGTGTGACTGACAAGGAAAGCCAGACAGGTTCCATCGGAGGAACAGCAGACCAGCACTGATTATTTCAATTGACTATCGAGGCCCATGCAGGGCCTCGTTGTTTTATCCGATGAAAAAAATACTCTACTGTGGTTCAAGGGCAATTGACCTGACCCAGCCTGTAGTCATGGGCATCCTCAATATTACACCCGATTCCTTTTCTGATGGCGGGGAATTTGTCGATCCTGAACAGGCTGTCCGGCATGCGAAAGAGATGCATGCTGCGGGTGCTGCGATTATCGATATCGGTGGTGAGTCTACCCGACCTGGAGCGAAAGAGGTTAAGGCTAAGGAAGAAATTGCTCGGGTCATACCTGTTATTCAGGCGCTGGCTGATGAAGTTTCCGTTGCAATATCTGTGGATACCAGTAAGCCTGATGTTATGCTCGCTGCTGTGGAAGCAGGCGCATGCATGATCAATGACGTACGTGCTCTTCGAGAATCAGGAGCATTAGATGCCGCAGTAACCGCGAGTGTGCCTGTCTGTTTGATGCACATGCAGGGGCAGCCGCGTACGATGCAAGGCAATCCGCAGTATAAAAATGTTGTTAGTGACATTATTGATTTTTTCCGTCGCCGAATAGACGCAGCGTTGGACGCTGGAGTAGCGGAAAAGAATATTGTTTTAGACCCTGGTTTTGGCTTTGGTAAAACCGCTGTCCAAAACTATGCGATCCTGCGTGAGCTCGAACGGTTTAAAGAAATAGGGTTTCCTTTATTAGTGGGCATGTCGCGTAAATCCATGATAGCTGCTTTGCTGGACAATCCGGTAGAAGATCGGATGCCAGCCAGCGTTGCACTGGCCGTGTTGGCTGTAGAACGGGGTGCAAATATCATTCGAGTACATGATGTCAGGGAAACGGTTGATGGATTGGTAATGCTGGAAGCCATGCAGAATCTGGAGATCTGATATGTCACGAAAATATTTTGGAACAGACGGCATTCGCGGTCGCGTAGGTACTTATCCTATGACGCCCGAGTTTGTATTGAAACTTGGTTGGGCAGCCGGGCGCGTACTGGCGAATGACGGACGCGGTCTGGTGTTGATTGGAAAAGACACACGCATTTCAGGTTATATGATGGAGTCGGTACTGGAAGCAGGATTATCTGCAGCTGGTGTCGATAGCCGTTTACTTGGACCCATGCCTACTCCCGCAATTGCCTACCTCACGCGTACATTACGCGGATCAGCCGGTATCGTCATCAGCGCATCGCATAACCCCTATTACGATAACGGTATCAAATTCTTTTCCTCGGACGGCACCAAACTGCCTGACGAAGTAGAGCTGGCTATCGAGGCGGAAATGGACAAGCCGATGGAAGTGGTCGGTTCGGCTGATCTGGGCAAGGCTGAGCGCGTTGATGACGCCACCGGTCGCTATATCGAATTCTGTAAAAGTACTATTCCTTCAGCCGAGACTTTGCAGGGGCTGAAACTCGTGGTGGATTGCGCCAACGGTGCAACTTATAACTGCGCTCCTGCTGTTTTTACTGAGCTGGGCGCTGAAGTTATCAGCGTGGGTGACTCACCGGATGGTCTGAATATTAACGCCGACTATGGCGCGACGGCACCCCAGCAGTTAGCTGACGCTGTTTTGAGTAATAAAGCAGATCTTGGTGTTGCGCTGGATGGCGATGGTGACCGTCTGATTATGGTTGACCACAAAGGTGAGATCGTCGACGGCGATGAAATCCTGTTTATACTTGCACAGGCCTGGCAACGTGAAAACAAACTCAAAGGTGGGGTAATCGGCACCCAGATGAGTAACCTGGGGCTGGAGCTTGCTTTGCGTGACCAGGGCGTTGGTTTTAAACGCGCTAAAGTGGGCGACCGTTACGTCATGGAAGAATTACTGAAAAATGGCTGGACTCTGGGTGGTGAATCCTCCGGCCATATTATATGTCTGGACAGAACAACCACAGGTGATGGCATCGTCGCGGCACTACAGGTATTGCATGAAGTAGTGCACGGTGGAAAAAGTCTGTATGAACTCAAGCAGGGTATGACACGCTACCCGCAAACGCTGGTCAATGTCCGTTTGCAGGGCAAAGTGGATTTGCAGGAAAAAATAATTACAGACGCTGTAAAAGAAGTTGAATCTGAACTGTCCGATCAGGGCCGGGTACTGCTAAGAGAGTCCGGTACCGAACCATTAGTGCGCGTAATGGTAGAAGGCCGGGATGACAAAGAAGTTGCACGTCTTGCAGAGCACATCGCGGGTGCCGTCAAAAAAGTAGCAGAAAAGCTGGGGAGCTTCTGATTAAGTCATGATGTTTTCATCAGGCGCTCAGGCTAAAGGAATTCATCAGGTCAAAGTAAATAGAAAGGCTGAGAAGATCAGCAATGGTATCCCTGGCAGGATAGGCATGATGATGAAGAGTACCCCCACAAACAACGCCAACCAGGCTATCGTACGGTAAAATTTTTCTTTCATGTGTGTACCTCCTTTGGCAGGACGTTTGATAATTTATCATGACCTAAGAAATTATTGTCTGTCAATTATATTATAGTAGCGAGTGGTTAGGTGACTTGTCTTTTGCCTTTTTTGCCTTCAGCAGGTCGCCACGAGAGCTGACATGCAAATGAGTGCCAGCAAATTCATTTTTTTAGATCTGACCATGCCTGTCTAAAATTAAATTGTAAAAAACAGAAGCTTTTCACTCCCTTGCGTTATGCAGGGCAGGACATTGGTAGCTCCCGTTGTTGACCTTTGTCTGTTAGAACGATCTGAACAAAACTCTCTCAGCCAAAATCCTGGATTCGAGCGCAATATCCGGGCTAGACAAAGAGTATGGTGATGCAGAGTTTGAACCCATAATAAAAAAGGCCGCTGGAAGCGGCCTTTCTCGTAACAGCTTGAAAGCTATCTAGCGGTGAGAACCCTTTTCTTCGTGGGCGATGTCGATCAGTTTCGTCGCAATATCATTGTATTTTTGCCGATAGCCATCCAGAACGTGGCCGCTTTCAGGCGCATAGTAGTCTTTGGGGTCTACGCCGTCTTTGTGCTCGTAAGCTATGAACTTCTTTTGCATTTCGAGCATTTCTTTAATCAGTTTTGTCTTTTCGCTCATTTTAATATCTCCGAATAGATCTCTTGAAATTAATGTGCGCATCATAACATGAAGTCTGTGTGACTTGTCAGTAGAAGCGCTCAGAATAGTGTTTAGTATCCGCCTTTGCGCATACTTTCGGGTAGTCCCGCAACTTTACCAGCCTGTTTGCTGGGTGTGCCGGGAAATAAATCAAATAAGGTTTTGGTGCTAATCTTTTCGCCCCACATTTTACCCAGTTCTTTGACCATGGCGCGATTGTTCGGCTGGTTGGCGTTATTGTCGACGTACTCATTTCTGAGATAGTTGACTACGTCCCAGTGGCGTTCTGCCATCTCAATACCTTCTTCCCTGGCGATTGCTGCCGCGACATCTTTGTCCCAGTCATCAAGGTTGTTCAAATAACCATTTTCATTGGTTTCTATTGTGTTGCCATTGACTTCTATGCCCATGTTTTTCTCCTGTCAGAAAATATAAAGTTATAGTGTATGTTACTGGCTGTCCTTGACTGCCTTGATTCCTTTGTGTGGAATGAACAGCCCGCAACCCATTTTTCGTCCCGCGCCCAGCCCTTTTTGTTGCAGCAGGACTGCAGATTCAGCTGAAAGATCCGCAACCATGACGCTTCTGGTATTGACGGGGCCATCGGCTGTGTTAAGAGTATGTGTCTTACCGCAGAGAATTTTTCGGACCTCAGTACCCAGCAGCGCCTCTAATTCAGGGGCGATATAGTTAAGAAATTGTTCTTCGTTGTCAATATCTGCACTTTGTACATAACGCGAGAATTGAGTCGAAAGTGGACTCAATGGCTTAACTTTGCTTTTCCCTACGGTCATTGTGTTCCCTGCAATATTCAGTTCTGCACCGCATAGTTGCCTCGCATCATCAAGTCGATGTCTGGGCAGGCGCAGCATGAGCTTGGAACGATGCGAAAGCAGTAACTCGTCGGTTTCAGAGCGATGCCAGCCGTTGCCAGCTTCAGATATATGGATCATGTGCATCCCGGCATCGCCTTCGTCGGCAAACCAGGGTAGGGCGTCGTGTATCGCCTGACTCAGGCTATGAGCATGATCTGCAGGAACAGAACGGCATTGAATGGCATAGACCAAATCAATGATCTGTTCAGAAACCTTGAACTCATCTGTTGCGGATTCGTCTTCTTTCCAGAACATACTCACCGTCCCGCAGAGGTGAAAACATTTTCAAGCAGGATTTCCCAATCAGGTGGTGTGTCGCTGAAGGGTGGCGCGACATCCGGCTGAAAAAAGATTTCACCCGCCTGCGCTCTTTGCTGGATCAACTCCACCAGTTCGGAAAATGATTTCATCTCATGCTCCTGCATCAGGATTTCACTTAGAACAAGCATGCTGCGTCTCTGTGAATGAATAATGTCATGACTGAATTTTACCGCTTGCCATTGTGTCTGGGCGAGTATCCGTTCCGGTTATACGGTCATAAGCACGGACGCGATAGAGTAGCCGGGATGAGCTGCCTCTGTCGTCCTCAAATGCCTCCCGGCCATGGAGGATATTATTACTGAGCAATCCCTGGCCAGCTTTCAGCTTATGATGGAAGACATATTTTGGCGGGTTGTTCCATAAATTCTGGAGAAATTCTGCAGCCTCCATGGTTTTATTATCCTGCTTCCACTCTACATTGCGTTGTCGGGCTGAGTAACGCATATGCAACGTACCATTCTGTGGGTCGACTGAAAAAACGGGCCCGGTAACGGCTTCCCTGATCACTTTTCCTTCGATAATATTGGCTGGAATAGTCAGTGCGTCTGGCTGCATCAGCGCTTTAATAAAGGCGGGATTTTCATCCCGGGTAAGGATGTAGGCAATTTCATGGTCTAGCAACATGTTATCGCCCCCCTTTGACGCCGGGTTGACGCAATGCAGGAGCATCCCCCTGATCTGTCGGCTACTCACATTGTAGTAACCGTCTGTGTGCCAGCGGATACGCTGTTTTGTATAAGGAATATATTCTCCCTGCCGTCGATTTTCGCTAACCTCGATAGCGCTGACACCGTCCGCAGCTGCATAAAGATGGCTATCCAGTCGTATTAATCCCAGAGCACTGCAAAAGTTACGTATCGTGTTTTTGTCGATATTATTCTTATTTTTTGTGACATAGATCGCAAAATTTGTTTTAGCACAGATTGATTGCAGTGCTCTGGCTTCATTTTGAGTCAGATTGCCTGGATCTTCGACTGCCACCATAAGGTCAGCCTTGTGTTTGGGGTAACCGTATAGCTTGGTATCACGCCAGTGATTATATTCATGCTGACGGGCAGGGAAGAAAGGACTCACTGAATGAGGTGTTGGCGATGTTAATCCGGTTGTGTTCATCATTACCATTAAATATCCCGAGAAAACGACTCAGTAATTACAGCAACTTATGTCAGTATGAAGAAAAATTTATCCCGCAATAGATTCCATAACCCTATAATGATATACTAATATCCATTGATTTGAACAGTCCTGTTATTTTTTAGTGAAAAGGATTGATTTGAGCGGCGGGTCTGTGTCAGGATTGCGCCCAGATTTTTGAGCGGAATAACTGAAAAAGCAGTTCAGGATATCCATTCTGGATTTGTAGCTTTTAGGTTTTATTTCGTTCTTTGTTGGATAATATCTAGACGATTAACTTTTTGTAGGGGGAAGCTAAAGTCATGGCAAGTAAAATTCATGAAACGCCCATGCTGGATGAGCTGGAAAACGGCCCATGGCCGAGTTTTGTTACTGGAATCAAACGTCTTCGCGACGATCATCCTGACGAGCGTATCCGCGATGTAAACAATTCACTACTGGGTCAGTTGGAGCATTCCTACGAGACACGTAAAGGCTACTGGAAAGGTGGTACTGTTTCCGTATTCGGTTACGGTGGTGGCATCATTCCCCGTTTCTCTGAAGTCAGCGAAGCTTTCCCTGAATCCAAAGAATTCCATACCCTGCGGGTACAACCTGCTCCGGGTAACTACTACACGACCGACATGCTTCGCCAACTGAGTGACAGTTGGGAAAAGTATGGTTCTGGCCTGCAAACTTTCCATGGTCAGACTGGTAACATCATGTTTATCGGCACAACCTCTGAGAATATTCAGCACTTCTTTGATGAAATCAATGAATATGGCTGGGATCTGGGTGGTGCCGGCCCCTGTGTTCGTACTGGTATGTCCTGTGTCGGTTCTGCTCGCTGTGAGCAATCCTGTGTTAACGAACACGCTACGCATCTGCATCTGTTGAGAAACTTTACTGATGATGTGCATCGCCCGGCGCTGCCATACAAGTTTAAATTCAAGGTATCCGGTTGTCCGAATGACTGTCAGAATTCCATTGAGCGTTCAGATTTTGCAATTATTGGCACCTGGCGCGATCACAAAAAAGTCGATCAGGATGCCTGGAAGGCCTATGTGAAAGAGAAAGGCCGTCAGCACGTCATGGATAACGTGATTACGCGTTGCGTTTCCAACAGCCTTGCGCTGGCAGACGACGACTCGCTGGTAGCAGACGACAGCAAGTGCGTGCGCTCAATGCACTGTATGAATGTTGTGCCCAAGGCGATTAGCCCGGGTGACGACAAGGGTGTCACGATACTGATCGGTGGTAAACGAACCTTGAAAATCGGCGACCTGATGGGCACCGTGATCGTTCCCTTCATGAAGCTGGATACCGAAGAGGATTACGAGAAGATCGTTGAACTGGGTGAAGAAGTCATTGACTTCTGGGCAGAGAATGGCCTGGAACACGAACGTTGCGGTGAAATGATCGAGCGAATCGGTCTGGTTAACTTCCTTGAAGGTATCGGTATCGATGTTGATCCTCACATGATTTCGCATCCACGACAAAGTTCCTATGTCCGTATGGATGGCTGGGACGAGGAAGCTGAGAACTGGTACCAGCGTAAGCAGGAAGAGAAAGCTGCTG
>Ga0190283_1000665_pt1 | contig 17347 bp, 13 predicted proteins | sample 48691801_MG_FD_161669 | JGI IMG/M metagenome (GOLD analysis project Ga0190283, IMG submission 161669) | Hydrothermal vent microbial mat bacterial communities from Southern Trench, Guaymas Basin, Mexico - 4869-18-0-1_MG | ecosystem: Environmental > Aquatic > Marine > Hydrothermal vents >...
CCTGTGGTTAAGCAACGTCAAAGACCGGCAAGGCAGCCTGTGGTTAAGCAACGTCAAAGACCGGCAAGGCAGCCTGTGGTTAAGCAACGTCAAAGACCGGCAAGGCAGCCTGTGGTTAAGCAACGTCAAAGACCGGCAAGGCAGCCTGTGGTTAAGCAACGTCCAAAGCCGGTAAGACAACCTGCGCCAAGCAGAAAAAGAGTAAACGTAGCTCACAGGCCTCAAAAAGCCAGGCACGCGCCTGCAGCAAGAGCTGCCGTAAGATCGCCGGCAAGAAATCCCATGCCGAGAAGAGCTAACCCCAAACCGGCTAAAATAAATCAAAACTTAGTTCGCGAGCAAAGAATAGCAAGCAGGGGAAGGAGGAGGTAATCAGTAGACAGTAGGCAGGTGTCAGGAAAAAACGTGGTCCGTAATCCGTGGTACGAAAGCCGAAAACAACCCCCTAATCCCTCTTTTTTAAGGGGGAATTATTAAAATAATGAAAAAGATAGTTTATTTAGTTTTAATTTTTTCTGTCTCTCAACTTTTCGCGTTAGAAACACGCTCCTTACGAATACCTCGCGGAGAAAGCCAGTATAAACCAACTGAGAAAGTAATTCCTCACACAAAAATAAGTTTCGATACAAACTCTTCAGTTGTTAAAAAGAAAACAACACGGATTTTCAACAAAAAAGAAAAGAAAGTTTTTGCCAACCGCCCAAAATCGAGAATCCAAAGTCTTTCTACAAGAAATTCCGGGGATTGGGTGGCTTATATGTTTGACGACTTTGAAGGAGTTTTCCCGGGCTACTGGATTTTAGAGGGTTCTCCCACCTGGGGGGGCACTGACTACCGCGCGGCTTCAGGAACTTATTCCGCCTGGTGCGCAGGTTCCGACTACACCCCTATACACGGATACGTAAACAACATGAACGCCTGGATGATTGACGGGCCTTTCGACATGACAGCCGCAAAAAACGCTGAACTTTACTTCGATTACTGGGTTGATACAGAAGCTGATTACGATTCACTTTTTGTTGGTGTATCGACTGACGGAGAAACATTTTTCGGAAACATATACAGCGGTGACTCCGAAGGCTGGGTCTTCGACGAACTTATTAACCTTGTGGAATATGCAGGCGTGGAAAACCTGTATGTCGGCGTAAATTTTTTGTCGGATGATATTAATAGCGGCTATGAAGGCGCTTACGTTGATAATGTTGAGCTGGACGCTTACGAAAGCGACGGAAAAGAAAAGCGGATTGATTTGAAAGTTTACGCCCTCAAAGTTTCAGAGCCGGAATCTGACGGCAAATTCAAGTTCAGGCTAAAAAACCTCGGCCCCGCTAAATGTGAAGCGGAAGATTACTTAATTAAAGTTTATGTCGACGGATTGGAAGACAGTTTCGCCTATAACCAGAAAAGTCTTAATCCCGGAGATGTGGCAATTTGGGACTGGCAGCTTGCTTATATTTATCCTCCCGGACTTCATCTTGTAGAAGTAGAAGTTTTTCCGTTTTACATCGAAAAAAAACCTGAAAATAATTATCTGTTTTTCAATATGCTGTCGAAAGGAATAAATTTAACGGCGTTGAGTGTTCCAACCGCCACCGGCGCAGTTAATAATGCTTTTAGTTTGATACTTGCGGCTACAAACGGCGCGCCGCCTTACTCGTGGGCTTACTACAGCGGGCAGCTTCCTTCAGGCCTTTATGTCAGCGGCGAAGGAATCATTCTTGGCGCTCCCCAAAACACAGGAAGTTATACTTTTGCCGTAGCTGTCATGGATGCGGGAGATTTCACTGCTTATAAAGAAATAACTTTGGAAATAATTGAGCCCTCTGGTTTAATTGCTCCGCAAATTTTTAACAAAGTTCTTCCTGTCGCTTTTGTAAATTCTTTTTATGAAGTAACTTTGAAAGGAGTTGGCGGAGTGGAACCTTATACATGGTCAAGTCCCGGCGGAATTCCTGACGGGCTTGCCCTGACGGCGGCGTCAGGCGACCTTTCCGGCACTCCGACTTTCCCTGACCAATTTTTGTTTCCCGTAAACTTGGAAGGGGACGACGGAGAAAACTCAACTGCCGATTTGACTTTGAAAGTTAAAGAAGAGTCTGATTCGCTGACGGGAAATATTGATAAAGCTTTAATTAAGAACAAAGGCGGGTCAAAAGATTCTATCAAAATTAAAGCTGCTTTTGATATTCCTGAAGAGTTTGTGCTTGACAAATATACCCGGCTGGTGATTTATTTGGGAGATTATCCTGTAAGTTTCGGAAAACCGAACAACGCGAAATGGAGGGCTAAAGCAACTTTCAAATCGGAAAAAGGAGTTTTGCCAAAAACCAAGGCAACATTAAAATGGCCATCTAAAAACCAGCTAAGACTTTCCTTTACTTTGAAAAAAGCGGAATTGTCAAAGATACTTAGCGGGTATGTTTTATCAGGAGATGTTATAGTTCCAATTCGAATTGTCATCAACGAAAAGGACACCGGCATCATCCAACAGAAATTCATTGTAAAGTGAGAATAATGCAGGGCAGGCATCTTGCCTGCCAAACCTGCGCTAACCGAACTTTCGCAAACCAATTATAACTATATTATAAAAGCGGAATTTATTAACCACTAATCTTCACTTATTCACACTAACAAAAAAGTTGTCAAAATGATTATTATAAAAGTTGTCTTTAATTCGTGGCTAAATTCTTTTAATTCAATGTGTTACTAAACAATATTTCGTTTTGTTACAGATTTTAATAATAATTTTTGTTGTCAAAACATTGCCAAATGTATCTGCCGACATCAGCGAGGCCAGCTACAAAAAAGGTTGAACAAAATTATGTATTATAATGATAAATAAAAGAGCCCCCACAAATTTCCATTGATCCCTGAATCCCCCTTTTCCCGATATAAAATCGGTATAAAATTCAAGGGGGGAATATGTGAGCACGGTGGACAAATTTTCCATTAATCCAATACTCCAGCACTCCACCAATCTAATATTTAGGACGCTGGGGACAGCGTCCCTCCAATACTCCATTCCGTCACGGCGGATCTTCGACACTCCATCACTCCATGCCGCGCTGGGAAGCGCGGCTTACCGTCCGCAGCATTTTTTGAACTTTTTCCCGCTGCCGCATGGACATGGATCGTTGCGGCCTACTTTCGGCTGGGCTCTTGTTATTGTTCTTGCTTTCTGAGGGCCGCCGGCGCCTACATAAGCCGCGTCGCTCATCTGCATGTCCATTTTACCCGCGGATTGTGCCGCCTGAGCAACCGTGTGCGCCTCTGAAATGTCGTCGTAACTGTATTTGGCGTGAGACATATCAACCTGCTGAACAGTTTTTTCAGGAGCAGCTGTAAGCGCGAAAAGAGTTTTAGAAACTTCGCCGGCGAGGTTTTCCATCATATCAGTAAAAAGAGTGTGGGCTTCTCTTTTGTACTCAATAAGCGGGTCTTTCTGTCCGTAAGAGCGAAGAGAAACAGACTCCCTCAAACCATCCATCGCGTAAAGATTCTCTTTCCAGTATTTATCAATCGTAGTGAGAAAAACATAATGTTCGATTTTCTTCATGTTTTCCTCGCCTTCGTATTGAATCTTCCGCTCATAAGCTTCAAAAACAGCGTCCCTTAAACAAGCATGCAGCTTTTCAGGATTACGGATGATTGGTTTTAGCTGTTCGGGGTCCAGCCGCACGGGAAAATTCATAAAAACAGCCTGGAGAAAATCTTTAATGTCGTTGTCAGGAGACGAGTCCTCTTCAATATGTGAAGCAATAAAGTTGTCTACAACATTTCCCGCGGCATCGTCAAGAAATTGAAGAACATCATCGCGAATACTGTCCGCCTGCAGCAGATGCGAACGGAAATCATAAATCACGGAGCGCTGTTTGTTCATAACGTTGTCAAACTCAAGTGTATGTTTACGGATACCGAAGTTCCGCTGCTCGATTCTTTTTTGTGCATTGCTGATGGATTTATTAAGCAGCGGGTGCTGAAGCTCTTCGCCTTCTTCCATGCCCATTCTTTCCATAACACGCGCAATCCTTTCGGAGCCGAACAACCGCATAAGGTCGTCTTCAAGGGAAACATAAAATCTTGAAGAGCCTGGGTCGCCCTGTCTTCCCGACCGGCCTCGAAGCTGCCGGTCAATTCTTCGTGATTCGTGCCTTTCTGTTCCGATAATGTGGAGCCCTCCAAGTTCCAGGACTCCTTCACCTAATTTAATATCGGTCCCGCGGCCCGCCATGTTTGTAGCGATAGTAACCGAACCTTTTTTACCCGCGTTCGCAACAATATCAGCTTCACGCTCGTGGTTTTTCGCGTTCAAAACATTATGCGACACGCCGCGACGTTTTAGCAACCTGCTTAAAACTTCAGACTGGTCAACAGTAATAGTACCGACAAGAACAGGCTGCCCGCGTTCCTTGCACTTTGCAATTTCATCTGCTACAGCATTGTATTTTTCACGGCGTGTTTTATAAATCACGTCGTTCATATCAACACGGATAATAGGTTTGTTTGTTGGAATAACCGCCACATCGAGGCTGTAAATCTGGATAAACTCATCGGCCTCGGTTTCGGCTGTTCCGGTCATCCCGGCAAGCTTTTTGTAAAGCCGGAAAAAGTTCTGAATAGTAATGCTGGCGTAAGTTTGTGTTTCGGCTTCTATTTTCACATTTTCTTTAGATTCGAGCGCGCTGTGGAGCCCGTCGGAATACCGCCTGCCGGGCAAAATCCTGCCGGTATGCTCGTCTACAATCATTACTTTGTTGTCCTGAACAACATAGTCAACATCTTTTTCAAACAGGATATAAGCCCTAAGAAGCTGGGAAAGGTTATGAAGCCTTTCGCTGGTTTCCTGGTAAACTTTCTGAATTTCGGCTTTCTTTTCGTTCTTTTCGTTCAAAGTCAGCGAGTCGTCTTCATCTACTTTTTGAATTTCAATAATTATATCTGGAAGGGTGTATTTTTCTTTGTTATCTGCGGCAATCTCCAAAAGCCCTTTGTCAGTAAGATGAACATCATGGGATTTTTCGTCCATGGAAAAATACATATCATCCATAATTTTATGCATTTCCCTGCGCCGCATATCGGAAATAAGGTCGGCATGAATCCTGTCGATAAGCCTTCTCGGTTTAGGCTCTTCAAGTAGTTTCATAAGTTGGCGGTGCTTCGGCATGCTTTTTTGGACTTTGTACATCAGCCTGCCCGCCTTGTAGTCGCTTTCTTCTTCATCTTTTTCTAAAAGTTCTTTTGCTTCTCTAAGCATATCATTGCATTGAATCTGCTGCTTATGCGCGAGGGACTGGACAAGCGGTTTTATTTCTGAATAATGGCTCGCGCGGGAATATCCCACTGGCCCGGAAATAATTAGCGGTGTCCGCGCTTCGTCTATAAGGATTGAGTCCACTTCGTCAATTATCGCGAAATGATGGCCGCGCTGCACCTGCTCTTCTTTGCTCATAGCCATTCCGTTGTCGCGAAGATAATCAAACCCGAATTCGCTGTTGGTTCCGTAAGTAATATCTTTGCTGTATTGTTCACGTCTTTCCGGGGGCGACATTTGATTTTGAATACAGCCGACGGTTATTCCGAGAAAATCAAAAATTCCTTTATTCCATTGGGAGTCGCGCCGGGCAAGATAATCATTAACAGTAACAATATGCGCTCCTTTTCCTTCCAAAGCGTTCAAATAAAGCGGCATAATGGAAACAAGGGTTTTTCCTTCTCCGGTTGCCATTTCCGCGATAGCCCCGCGGTACAATACTATAGCGCCGATAAGCTGAACATCGTATGGAATCATATCCCAGGTATAAGACGCGCCGCAGACGTCCCACGATTTTCCTAAAAGCCTGCGGCAAACGTTTTTGACTACGGCAAAAGCTTCCACCATTATGTCATCGGTAGTTTCTCCCTTTGCCAACCTTTCTCTAAATTCGTTTGTTTTAGCCTGCACTTCAGCGTCGGAAAGTTTTTGAAGCCTTTCTTCCTCCGCGTTAATCTCGTGAACGATCGGCTTGAGTTTTTTCAGAAGCCGTTGATTTCTCGAACCTATTATCTTTTTTAATATCCAGTTATACATTAATATTTAAAGATTTTATGATTTATTGATTTTCTGACGCAGATAAACACTAATTTAATATGATTTTTTATGTCTTCCTCGCAGTTAAAATTTAACCGTTTTTTAGCGAAAGAATAAATTTCACCATGAATCTTTCATAATTTATCATAAATGATCTGCGGCCTTCTGTGTCAAAATGATTAAAAAACAGATTTCTTTACTTAATTTTAGAAATTTTACCATAAAAAGGGGAAAGAGTCAAAATTGCCGGCTATATGGAGCGCCTTTCGATTTATTTAGGAAGTGAAGTCAGGACTTTCGCGCCTTTCGAAGTAACCAAAACCATGTCTTCTATTCTTATTCCTCCCCATCCCGATAAATAAATCCCAGGTTCAATAGTTACAACCATCCCGGTTTTTGCCCGCGCGGAAGATTTAATTGTCGGGCTGCTTCCTTCATGGATTTCAAGCCCTATTCCATGCCCGGTGCTGTGCCCGAATTCTTTGCCGAAGCCAGCGTCTCTGATTATTTTTCTTGCCGCTTCATCTATCTTCGACATGGAAATGCCCGGCTTAACGGCGCGAATTGCCGCTTTGTTCGCCTTAAGAACAATATTATAAATTTTCTTAAACTTCCTGTCCGGTTCCCCGAGAAAAATTGTTCTTGTCATGTCAGAACAGTAACCCTCGATTTTTGCGCCCCAATCAAGCAGCAGCATTTGGTTTTCTCTGATGACGGTTCTTCCCGAAGGATGGTGGGGAACCGCCGCATTTTCTCCCGCTGCCACAACTATATTAAAAGAGGGCTCTGTTCTAAAGCCCAATTTATTCGCGAAATGTTTCATCCTTTTCTCAAGAAGCTCACCAGCTTCAAATTCTTTTAAGCCTATCCATTCTTTTTTCTTAATAGAGGAAAATCCTTTTTCGGCAACTTCGACGGCAAGAGTCATAAATTTTAACTCTTCTTCCGTTTTTTTATCGCGGACATGAAAAAACTTGGATTTGACAGGCAGCCATTTAACCTTACGGATAGATTTTTTAATATTTCCAAACATAGAAACTGTTACATGATAATCTTCATATGCTGCTTTTTTTATGTTTTGTTTATACAAATATTTTCGTATTGCGAACAATATTCCGTTCCTGGAAACAATCGCTTTCATTTTCTCTTTTGCCGCTATTTCATCGGCAAGCTGCTTGTACCTGAAATCCGTAAAAATCGTTGTTTCATCAGGCGTCAGCACAACATAACCGTTTGTGCTTTTGAATCCTGTTAAATACTCAACATTAACAGGGCTTGAAATCAAAACAGCGTTAACTTTTAAGTTTTTGACTGCTTTCAAAAATTCTTTTTTTCTTTTTTTGTAATTCATAATGCTTTTCTTTTCATGTTCTGTTCTTTGTCTCCCGGACTACGGGCCATTGTTCGCGGGTGGCAACCCGCGGCTACAACTGATTACTGATTGCCGGTTTTCACCCTCGCGGATGAAATTTTTTATGTACATTTTTTAGCCGATGATGGTCTACATGCGTATAAATTTGAGTCGTACTGATGTCGGAATGCCCCAGCATTTCCTGAACCACCCTCAAATCCGCTCCGTGGCTCAATAGATGCGTTGCAAAAGAATGCCGGAGCAAATGCGGATAAATTTTTTGGCCTATTCCGGCAATCTTGGAATAATGTTTTATTCTTTTCCAGAAATTTTCCCTTGTCATGCACCGGTTTCTCGACGTTATGAAAAGGTAATCTCCTGCCTTTTCAGGGTTCCTTACTTTAAGGTATTCCTGAATAGAACGGACAGCATGAGAACCTACGGGAACGATTCTCTCTTTGTTGCCTTTACCGACACACCTTAAAAAATTAGTTTCAAAATTCACATTATGAATTTTCAGATTTACAAGTTCTGAAACTCTCAGGCCCGTCGCGTAAAGAAGCTCAAGCATCGCTTTATCGCGGATACCTATTTCCGAGCCGGAGTCCGGCGCGTTAAGAAGCGCCTGTACTTTACTTTCGCTAAGGACATCCGGCAGAAGTTTCCAGAGCTTTGGCGACTCTACCCTGCTGCAGACGTCCGCTTTCACAAAACCCTCAGAGGTCAAGAACCTGAAAAAAACGCGCAGGGAAATAAGCTCTCTGGAAATTGTGCTGGACTGTAGATTTTTTTTTCTCCTGGCTTTGAGAAATCCGATTATATGCTCCGGAGTAACTATGTCCCATTTGCAAATTTTTTTTTGCTCAAGAAATTCCTGGAACAAAGCAATGTCATTTTTGTATGCTTCGCAGGAGTTTTCCGCAAGGCCTTTTTCCAATCGAATATAATTGAGAAACCTATTGACTTCGGAATCCATTAATTTGTTTATTGAAGAAAAAGCCCTTCTAAAAAGAAGAGCTTTTCTGTTTTTTTGCCGGCTTTGTCTTTCCTATTTCCCTTTGGCTTTCTTTTCGTTCTTTTTCTTGTATTCCATTGAAATGCTGCTCGGAATAATCCAGACCTGCCCGCCTTTTTGAGTGTCCTGGGAGTTATTCCCGGTTAATACGAGAGTAAATGGAATCATTATAGCTATTTTGCCGTTAGGTGAATTTTCTGTAAGCATCGTCGCAACGCTTAAATCAGTTCTGGAGGCAACATAAGTAAATTCCAGGTGTTTTATTCCGTTTATTTGTTTATGTTTAAGTATTAGCTTTCTTTTTCCATTTGCATCTTTTAATTTCAGGATAATTTTTTTTGCTTTTGTTTTAAATGGGCTTCCGTCGTCCGGAATAAAACCTAAATAATCGCCGATCAATAACGAGACATCCAGGCTTGCGAGATTATCAAGGGCAGTTCCATAATCCGCAATATTTACGCGGCCCTTGATTTTGATTTTGTCCCTGCTTGTTTTGTTAAACTTTTGCGTGAAAGCCGCTTTTTTTATCTCTACTTTTGTGCTGTCAGGTGTATGAACAGGCGTAGCGCCCTCAAAAGAACTCATAGCCTGGATTTCAGGGTCTGTAGATGCAACCATTAGTTTAGTTCTAACAACCTGAGGCGTTCCGTTGACAGCCGCTGTTCCCCACGCGACAGCCCCGGCGGCATTTTCATAATTTTGTTCCTCTGTAATATCACTTGAACCTGTTTGGAGCCAGTTTAATACATCCGCGAATCCCGAATAAATATGCGTAGTAGTTTTGGCGCCGTTTAATCTTCCCGCGAAACCTAAAAACACGGAATCCTGGTCAAACATCAAAGTTTGATTCGCTATGTTAAAACTTCCCTGGTCGTTAGTCTCGGTTTGCATAACTTTTGAGTCCACCGTGTAACTCATTTTAAGCTGCGTGCTTTTTCGCATAGTGTAAACAAGAGTTTGGTCGAGATTACTGTTTGAGCCTTCGATGTACGAAACAGAATAAACGTAAAAATTTGAGGAAACATCCCTTCCGTAACCAGTAAACATTTTCCTTTGAGCAAAACCATTATAAGTTTTCTCTACTCCAGGGATATAATCCATATCATGCAATAAACTGTCATAATACAGATTAACGCCGACAAGGGTTACGTGATTGCTACCAGGAACAGGATCGAATTCAACAAGGCCGACATCACCGTCGCCATTAACTTCAATGGTTATATTCCCGTTGTTCAAAGAAGCGGAAAAAACGGCGCCTGCGAAAAACACTACTGAGAAGATAATGAATTTTTTCATGATTTTCACTCGATAGATTTTAAAAATAATTATTAAAAGTTAACTTTTGCTTTGCTTATTATACCATATTTTGTAGTTTAAGACAACAAAAACACAATTTATTAATAAATTGGCAATTTTGCAAAATTTGGGTGGATAAATAAACGTTTAAAATACAGGCGCGGCTGGTACTTTTCCTGGGGGAGAGGTTCCCAGCCGCAGTTGCTGTATGATTAGAGCGTGGGTATGCGGTTGTGTGTGTATTCGGTTTGCTTGAAAAAAACGACAACCAGGAAATCACTTTCCCGATATGTTGCCATTTTTCCCACCCCACGCACAAGATATTGTATCAGAAGAAGTTCTTAATGTCAAGGATTTTATAAAATTATAGGTTTTTCGCGAAAAATCACGCGAATGCCAGAACGCAGTTTTCACAGATTAAATTTTTAATAAATGTAACTAATGTTTTACGATTTAAGGCTTGCTTGAAGAAGCCCAGTCCCGTTAGAAACATAATATTTGTAGAAACGAAAATAACATAAACACCCGTGCAGTTAGGTACGGAATATAATTCCTCGCCATTAATATAATATAAAATCGGCTCCTCGTAAAAATGAGTGGGTAAGCAAGAATGCTGTCATGCGTCTTGTAGCCGACCTCGTTGAGGTCGGAAATAAAAGTTCGACTTGCTAAGACTTACAATCCATCGAACTTACCGGAATCCCGGCATTGCGGGACGCATACACCAATTCATAGACCTTTTAGAAAAAGAGGAATTAATAGTCCGACCTCTGCGAGGTCGGCTACAAAAGAAATTCGGGAAAATATCAATTGTGCCAAGACGAACTAATAAACGGATAAATCTTTAGCCTTACCCACTCATTTTTACACAGAGCTATAAATATCGTACCGAACGGCATGAAATATTGATTTTGATTAATTTCTGAAATTTTTTGCCCCGCCGTGGCAATCTTTCGCAAATTTTAAGAAAAAACTATTTTAGCAGCTTTTGTCCTGTCCCACCTTTTTTTCTTATTCATGAACCAAACGTAACAATACGTCAAAGCCAATGCTAAAACGCTTAAAATGAATGAAATTGAATCGCTGAATTTAAATACATAATAGGAGAAAAAAGCTGTAACAATAAACACAAAAAGAGGGGCAGCAAGAAGCCACAATTGCGCTTTCACCTTCATTTCTCTGTTGATTTGAACAGTGGCAAAATCGCCAACTTTAGTCTCGGGTAACGCTTTAACCAGCAGAACCATAGTTTTCGGGTCCTTTCCGGCAAGACACAAACCGCAGCCTTTGCAAGCGCTGGTTCTTTCAAGCTCTATTGAAGCTATCCCGTTTTCTATTTTAATTACTTTGCCTTTCATGGGAAAATATAGGTGTCAGGTGTCGGGTGTCAGTGTTCAGTGCAAATTTTAAACGACAAAATTTGTCGGTTGCATTCAACAAAAAATGTTGATTGAAAAAATATAACGGCATTCAATTACTGACACTTGACACCATTTTTTATTGCTTTTTTATAAATTTTATTTTTAGGGATTCCCGTAAGCCCGGAAACTATTTTCACAGCCGAAGACAGAGAAACTCCTCCGAATGCTTGCACTTTAGAAACTAAATTTTCTATATTTGCATTTGTTTGCGGACTTTGTTTTTTAGAAGCAGGTTCAATTAGAACTACATATTCTCCTTTAATTTCATCTCTGTTTTTAAAAATTCCAAGAACTTCCGCAACTGTTCCCGAGATAATTTCTTCATGAATTTTTGTCAGCTCGCGCACTACGGAGACTTTTCTTTTTTCGTTCTCAAGCTTTATTTTTTCAAGGGTTTTTATCAGGCGGTTTGGGCTTTCAAAAACAATTGATGTTATAGCGCTTTTAAGCGCATTGCCCCAAAAAATTTTATTATCTTTTGAATTTCGGGGAACAAACCCGAGAAACTGGTATTTATCTGTCGGCAACCCGCTGACAGCAAGCGCGGTTTCCACAGATGAAGGGCCGGGAATGCAGCTATATTCCAGCTTTTCCTTTTGAAGAGATTCTACAAGAATCTGCCCGGCATCAGAAATTAAAGGCATCCCCGCATCAGAAACAACCGCTATGTTTTCTCCTTTTTGCAGCCGTTCAATTATTTTTTTTGAGTATTCTTTCTCGTTGTGCTTATGAAAACTGAACAAAGGAGTGTGGATATCATAATGCGAAAGCAGTTTCCGGGTATGGCGTGTGTCTTCGGCTGCGATAGCATCCACTTCTTCAAGAATTCTTTTCGCTCGGGGTGAAAAATCTTCAAGGTTTCCTATTGGTGTTGCAACTAAATAAAGCATAAAACATTGTATCTATTAATATCCAAAATTGTCAAGTAATATTGCAATTTTAATCGGTACTTGGTAAAATTATCACAAAGGTGTCAGGTGTCGGGTGTCAGGAAATACTGAGCACTGCCCCGGCATTCACCAAGCGCTAACGCGAACCTGAAACTTGAAAATAAATTTGTTTTTTCGTCAAAACCCAAACGAAAATTAAGAAAAAAGAAATTTTATCCAATAGCCTGAAACCTGAAACTTGACACCTGACACCTGACACCTAAATTATTATGAATCTGCAACTAAAATTAGAAAATATTCGCAGCGTTTTAATCCGCCAGGAGGAAACGATTATTTTTTCTCTTGTTGAACGCGCTCAATTTTGCCAAAACAATAAAATTTATAAGAAGAACGAGTTTTCCATTCCGAACTTCGACGGCAGCTTTGTAGAATATCTTTTGTATGGAACTGAAGCTTTGCACGCAACAGTAAGAAGATATACGAGTCCCGATGAACTTCCATTTTCAAAAGAATTGCCTGACCCGATTCTTCCGGTTACGGATTTCCCTGAATCTATAAAACCTAACACTATAAATATTAATTCAAAAATAAAAAAAATTTACGAATCGGAAATAATTCCTGCTGTCTGCGAGCCGGGAGAAGATGAGCAGTACGGCTCAAGCGCTGTCTGTGATGTAAACTGCCTTCAGGCATTATCCAAGAGGATTCATTACGGAAAATTTGTTGCTGAAAGTAAATTTCTTTCTGAGCCTGAACTTTTTTCTAAATTTATAAAAGCCGGGGCAGGTGATGAATTAATGAAATTAATTACCGACCTGGAAGTGGAAGATAAACTTCTCTCACGTGTGGAAAAAAAGGCCGCAACCTACGGACAGGAAATCGGCAGCACTAACGGAGATTACAAAATTCAGCCTGCTTTTGTGGCAGAGCTTTACAAAAAATGGATTATTCCGCTGACCAAAGAAGTAGAAGTAGAGTATTTGCTGCAACGAATGTAGAATCCGGTTATTGAGCCTGTCGAAATACCAGCGTGGCAAAATGATTTATGTCAAAATAATAATTTTAAATTCGATGTTGCCCGAAAAAGGTTAATCGTCATAAAACGTCGATTGCAGTTGACAAAATTTGTTAAATATAAATGTTTTAGAGCCCTGTTTTCAAAAAACTGGGGAAAGCGAAGTAAAACAGGACGTCCCGGACTGTTTAACGCGTGACAAATATTTTCGAGATTATTAAGTTAATCAGGTTGCGCGCGAATAGCAGTCCGGGAACCGGCATTCGCCGGTCATGTGCCTGTGCTACATTTTACAACACGCTGGCTGCGTGTCCTACATTACAAATTCCTCAAAAATTGAAAGAAAATATCTAAGCATCCTGGAAGCGCTTCGTGCCCGAAATCTGGGAAAACTTTCAGCAATTTTTTGGATGTGATTTTGTTGTATGCCGCAAACTGAGTTGACGGGGGACAAACTGTGTCCATAAGCCCCACCGCCATCAAAACTTCAGCTTTAATTTTCGGGGCCAGGAACTGAACATCAATATATCCAAGCTTTGTAAAGATTTCATCTTCCCGTTGGTGCAGTGGGTCAAACAACCTGAAAAAAGTCTGGAGCTCAAGATAAGCATCTTTAGCCAGGTCGATTTCCCAAACTCTTTTATAATCAGAAAGAAAAGGAAAAGCCGGCGCGGCTAATTTTATTTCAGGAATTAATGCAGCACAGGCAATAGTCAACCCGCCCCCCTGGCTTCCTCCTGTCACGCCCACGCGTTCAGAGTCAACTTCAGGCATTTCCATAACTATTTTCGCGAGTAAAGCGGTATCAAGAAATATCTGTCTGAAGAGGAATTTTTCCGGAGAATCTTCCAATCCGCGAATAATTTGCCCGTTAAAAGTTGTGCCTTTTACTCCGCCAACATCTTCCGAAAGTCCGCCCTGTCCCCGACAATCGAGCGCCGCGACAACAAATCCTTCAGCCGCATAGCTTAAATATTCTGACCAGTCACCTGCTTTTCCGGAATAACCGTGAAATTGAAGAATGGCTGGCCCTGGTTTATTAATATTTTTAGGCCGGAGAAATTTTGCGTGAATTCTCGCGTTGCCGACGCCTGTAAAAAACAAATCAAAACAATCCGCGAAAGAACATTTAAACGAAGAAGAAATTAATTCTACTCTGGGGTCAACCGCATTCATTTCTTCGAGCGCTTTTTCCCAAAAAGCGTCAAAGTCATCAGGTCTTGGATTGCAGCCTTTATACGTCTGCAATTCCTCCCACGGCATGTCGAATAGTAATGGCATAATTTAGGTTTCAGGTTTCAGGTTTCAGGTTTCAGGTTCGCTTTAGCGCCCGGCGAATGCCGGGTCAGGTGTCAGTAAAAAATAACAAATATCAAAATACAAACAACAAATAAATCACAAAAGAAGAAAACTAAATCCCCCCTTAAAACAAGCGAATAAAGTCCCCCTTTGTTGAAAACTCGCCGTGGTGAAAAGGGGGATTGATGAGTATGTTGATTTAGAATTTGAGATTTGTGATTTATTTGTAATTTATTAGTTGAATTTTGGGTGTTTTCTATTCCTTGCTTCGAGCTAAAATATTTGTCCAATTATTGGCGGCTTTATTTACAGCGTCGCGATACGCATATATCAGCGTTGCTTCTACAAGTTTTTCGTCTGGCACGACATAGGAACCCTGGCTTACATGTGCATAGCCTTTAAACTTCCCGAGTCTCTCGTAATCTTTGTTATAAACAGCAAGGGAAACAGTGGCTTCTTTTTCGTAATGCACGGGCACACCGAGAAAAGCCAAAAGAGTGATATATTCAATAACGTTCAAAGTTCCCCAAGACCATGGAGTAGCTCCCTGAACGGCAGCGTTTCCGCTTTTCCCTTCAAAAATAAACACAAGGGGCTTTGAAGTCAGACTCATCTGCTTTTTCTCTTCAAGGGTCAGCACACTTCTTGCCATTGCTGTGTCTTCTATAAAATCTTTTGTTGGAATAATAACGCTTCCGATGTCGCCATAACCTTCATAATCAGTAGTTAAGAAAGTAAAGCCAAGCGCCATGCCGATATTGTGGACTATAGTTTTAGCCACTTTCGTAATTCCGTAGCGTACACCTGCGGAAGGGCCATAAGTATGCTGTCGTCCTTTAGGATAATGCTGTTCATAAGGGAAACCTTTTAAGAGAATCCTGTCAACTTCCTGAACTTGAGGGATTTCTTCGTCTAAAGGAGTAACTGTAGATTTAAGTACGGGCGCGCAACCGCAAAATAAAACTAAAGTCAGAATAAAACAAATTATCTTTTTCATAACGCTCCTTATTTTGAAATGATTCTTAATATTATACACTTTTTTTAAAAAACTGGCAAATTCAATTTATTAAAATCAATAAAACAGCCGGAAAATTTTTCTAAATTCCGGCTATTTTATTTTCAATCGTAACTTTGTGCTGATTGAATTCGACAAATTTAAATGATTGAGGGCTATTAGTTTTTTAATCCGGCCAGACTGGCGCGGGTAAATTTGTTATTCCAAACCTTGGCGCCATTTCCAATAAATGCCGCCGGATGTCAGGGTCTTTAAATTCTTTGTACCGTTGGCAAAATTGATTGACTATATCCACATCATCTTCGGACATAACTTTTCCATAAGCTTCGCCAAAAGCCCCGGCAATAAAAGTTTCAACTTTATACTTATTTTCATCATAAGGTTTACGCTGCAAAATCCTCCAGTAAGCTTCTTTGCATTCGGGATGTGGGTTCCTTTTAACATTTTCAAGAAATCTAATTGGATGTATAGGCGCTCTCGGCTTTTCTTTTGACAAATCTTCCGCCTCCCTCAACTTCTCAGGGTATTGCAGAACTTTGTCGGGATTATCCAAAGGCCATTCGGAAAGTGTTTTTTTCATTAAATCAACTTTAGCTTTATATTGTTCTTCAGCTTTCTTTTTTAAGGAGGTTATCAAGTTCCGGCAAAGACATTTCACTGAATGTTGTTTGAAGCCATTTACGCGCCGTGTTTTCACAAACATTAACTTTCAAAGCTGATGTCTGAACAGTAGATTTTGGATTCATAAATGTTGACCTTAACTTTTTTACTTTTTGCTTGATTAATTGATTGAATTTGTTGTTTTTGGTAAAATTTGTTTCATGAACTTTGAAACTAAAATTAGAAATCTTATTTTGCCAAATCCCGTTACAGTCGCTTCAGGCACTTTCGGCAACGGCGAGGAAATGGCGGAAATGATAGATTTGAAAAAACTCGGCGGGATATTCTTGAAAGGCACAACGCGTCACCCTCGTGAAGGCAACGCGCCGCAACGCGTTGTTGAAACCCCTTCCGGCCTTTTGAACTCTATCGGCTTGCAAAATCCGGGGCTTGAAGAAGTTTTAAAAACAAAAGCTCCTTACGTGAAAAAGTTAGGGATTCCCTCCATAATAAACATTTCCGGGAACTGTTCGGAAGAATACGCGGAAATGGCTTCTATGATTGAAAGCTGCGATGATGCTGATGCTATTGAAATGAATGTTTCCTGCCCGAACATCAAGCAGGGGGGCATCGCTTTCGGCACCCACGCTAAAATACTGGGCGATGCCGTAAAGCAAACCCGGGAAGCGACTAAAAAGCCTCTTATAGTAAAGCTCTCCCCAAATGTAACCGACATAACAGAAATGGCGCGCGCGGCGGAAGCAAACGGCGCGGACGCTCTTTCCGTTATCAATACTTTGGTCGGCATGGTTATCGACACAAAAACCCGCCAGCCTGTTTTGGCAAACAAGATCGGTGGGTTGTCGGGGCCAGCAATACGTCCTGTGGCTGTAAAAATGGTGTGGCAGGCCGCAAACACCGTGAAGATTCCCATTTTCGGGATAGGCGGAATAGAAAAGCTTGATGACGCACTCCAGTTTTTCATTGCCGGCGCATCGGCAATTCAGATAGGCACAGCAAACTTCTACAACCCTGAGATTTCCGTAAATTTAGTTGACGAACTGGAAAAGTACCTTAAAAAAAACGATTTAAAAAGTGTAACAGAATTGCGAGGGGAATTTTAGGCTTATTAGCCACAGAGGAAACACTGATGAAACAAAAATGGATTTTCCAAAATAATTTAGGTTCTTCTCCCAAAGAGTTAGTTGAAATAAAAGATTTTTCTTAACAACCTTGTGCCAAAGGCATAACGCGCTTTCGGTACGTCGTTATAAATAGTTTGCGATAAAATAAAGACTAATCCAACTAACTAGTCGACCCTTAAAAAGTCAATTTTGAGGAAATTGCAAGGCGATAAGGCGAAGGCGTATTGTAATAC
>Ga0190283_1000668_pt1 | contig 17310 bp, 27 predicted proteins | sample 48691801_MG_FD_161669 | JGI IMG/M metagenome (GOLD analysis project Ga0190283, IMG submission 161669) | Hydrothermal vent microbial mat bacterial communities from Southern Trench, Guaymas Basin, Mexico - 4869-18-0-1_MG | ecosystem: Environmental > Aquatic > Marine > Hydrothermal vents >...
GAGCGTTGTGGTAGATGGAGTTGGCCACCTGGCTCAGCGCGTAGGCCTGCGTGCCAGTGATGTCGTGCTCAGGTCTCGCCTCGCCATCTGCGTTGCATGGCACGTGCGATGGCGGGTCGGCGGTCTGTTCGGCCAGCAGTTCTTCGAGGCGCTGCAATTGCGCGTCGCGGGGCTCTTGGCAGACATGCGTGCGAGCTTCGCAGCTATCGGACGACCACCATAAGCACACCGAGCACACCGTGACCAAGGGCCACGTCACCAGCACCACCCAAAGTCCATCCTCGGACGATACCGAAGCCTCAACCACGGCGTTGGGGAACAGGTCTTGTGCGGCGAGGTAGCAATACTCAGCGCCGATGAGTTTCGCGCCGTCATGACGTGACCATCCGGTGCACGGGATTGCGATGTGCGGGAACGGTATTGAGCAACCCATGTCGCTGTTCCCATCACCCGAGTCCGTAGTTGGCAGGCCTGCCTCACGAGCAGCGCGAACCTTGTTCACGATGCCAGGGGCGAGGGTTGAATAGTCCAGATTGCTCATGTCCAGTGCTCCAAGTTGCTTGCCACGACGTCGAACCAGGTCTGGCCGCGCGTGAGTTCAAGGCCGTGGCGGCCGAGGTCGACGCTTCGGTCTGTGTGGGCGTCGAGGCCGCTGACGCGCTGGTCTGCGGTGACTGGCAGCACGAAGCGTCGTCGTTTGAATGGGTCGTCGAGGTCGTCTTGCAGCACATACAGGAAGCCAATGCCACCAAACTCGGTGTGCGCTGCAAGCGCAACCACTTGGTGCCACCAGGTCTTGCGGAGCTTGCCGCGCTTATCCAGTGTTGGGTTGGGTTGAGGAAGCGGCAGGCGGTGACTGGTGGTGCGCTTGACGTCGAACATGACCGCGCGACCTCCGTACAGCACGCCGTGGAAGTCGGGCTCGCTCTTGCCTGTGCGTATGCAGTCGACGTGGCCGTTTGGCATGGTGCTCAGGATGCGCAGGGCCTCCTGTGAGCGGTACACGAGAGCATCCTTTGCGAGTGCGAGCGCCTTGTTCTCGCCGGAGCACTCGGCCTCCCACCCACTGCCGCGCTTCTTGCGCTGACGTTGTTTGTTATCGGTCATGATGGCTCCTGGCTTTTGGTTGCCGCCGAGCGAAGTCGGCAAAGACCTCGCGCAGGCGCTTGCGACAGGTTCGGCACAGGTCGGCTGAACAGGTCGGCTCGATGGCCGCCGCCTCGGTCAGCGTCTTGAGCTCAACGCGTGTGATGTCGAGGGTGGCGCCCGTGGTGGTGTTGCGCTCGGTGTCGATGCGAGTCTCTTGCTCGCAGCGGTCACAGATGGTCAGGTCGATGTGCATCATTTCCCCTTGTGTTTGGTGATTCGTGTCTTGAGTGCTCGGATGCAACGCTGGGCTTCATCGAGGTCTTCACCGCAAGAAACGACTTGTAGTAGCTCTTCGTAGCTCTTCAGTTCGTCACGCAGGGCTTGAAGCTTGGTGCTGAAGATGCCGAACGGCAATCGCTGCCCAAGCATCCACTTTCGCCGGTCCCCACTACTGATGCTTCGCGCCCACCCCTTTGAGCCATGCGTGTGCTTTGTCTTGCGCGTGATGAACACCGTGTGTGCTTTGGGTTGAAGACCTGCCAGTCGATCCCACGCCGACCGCTGCAGCTTGATGCTGCGCACCTCCCACACATCAACATCGACGTACAGCTTGCCAGCGTACACGCCAGCAGCGCAGCTCCAGTACTGTGAGCCCTTCTTCGGCGTCTTCATCGGTTGCGCCTCCGTGAGGCCTTCGCTGTCTTGCGCTTGCGGCGAGCCTTGCGCTTCTTCGCACAGCTTTGCGCGGTCGTGGCGCGACCAGACCGGCGAACCTCAACGGATTTCGGCGTACGGCCGAGCTGCTTCAGGTGCGTCACTGGCGCTTCGAGGCTGTCCACAAACACAATGACATCACGCGCTTCGTCGGCGTACCCCTGCGCTGTGGTGGGTGCGTCCCACAGGCCATTGGTGAACGACTGGCGGCGGACCCAGAGGTCAGCGAGCTTGGCGCTCTTCTCAAGCACGTTGTGCAGCTCATCGAGCGTGCGGGCGTGGTGGCCTGCTCGCTCGAACACGATGTCTTTGATGGCCGCCGCAAGGCGCTCTTGCGGCGTGAGTATGATTACTGGGTCATGCATGTCTACTTCCCTGTGTGTTGACGTGGTTACTTTCGTGTGCGCTTGTAGCGGCGCTGAGGGTTGGCGTTCTTGATGCGCTCAAGGGTGGCGGCGGAGTCCTCTGCGTTACGCTTTGCGCGGATTGCAGCATGACCCGCGCTCGCGTGTGTTGTCGCGTCGAGTTCGGCGCGACGAATGCCTACCGTCTGCGCAGCGGCGATGCCAATTTTTGATTGGCTTGAAGACTTTTCGCACATGGCGATGGTGATGGGTTCTTCGCCTGCGATGGTGATTTTGATGCCTGACGGGGCAACGCTGACCAGCTCCACGTAGATGGTCGCGCCACACGGTCTCGTGATGATGATGCCCTCACCAAGGGAGCGGGTCAGCGTCAACATCAGACCAGCTCCGTCTGTGCCAGCTGGGTCGCGGCGGCTGCCTTCTTCGCTGCCTCCTCGAACATCTCCGGTTGGAGCTGAAGCGCACGGAACACACATTGGATTTTCGCCATTTCAAGCAGGCGCTGTATGGTGTCAGCTCCGACAAGCGCTTCGACAGTGAGCGCCATCATGGCCCGCTCATCGCCGGGCTTCACAGTGGTCTTCGGGTGGCCCACGATGTCGCACCGAAATGCTACGCCGTTGCCGCTGACCTGTGGGTCGATGACGATATCCATCGTGCGCCAGTCGCGCTTCGGGTGGATGACCACCTCGTTGAGGCCGCCTTCGGTCCATCGGCTGGTTTTGAGCGCTTCGTGAATCTGCTCGACGACGCCGAAGCCGAGCGAGCCCGTGATGTCGGTGACATCGAGCTTCAGGTTGACACGCACCTTGCGCAGGTTGCCGCTGATGCCGAGCACGTTGACGCCACGCAACACCGACGCCTGGCACCCTGCAATCTCCAGCCAGTCGTTGCCGGGGATGACCTTGTGGCCGTTCTGGGCCTTCGTCTTCGGCTCGGCGACTGGTGCGATTGTGCGCTTCTTCTCTTTCGTCTCTTCTGCCATGTCGATGGCTCCTGTGAAATCGAGGGCCAGCGGCCCCCATGGTTTATGGGTGTCCGTCTTGTACATGCGCAAACGCATGCCTCGAATAGCGTCATGGGTGACGCCGCCGAGCTGGTGTGCGACGCATCGGTCGCCACCTGTTGGGGTGGTGCCGGGGTTCTCGGCCCAGTACCGCGCGATGGCCGCGCGCTTCTCCTCGTGTGTGGGTGGTTTGGTGGTCATGTTGGTTCTCCTTCCTTGGGTTGTTGGTATGTCCGTGTGGCGTTCGGCCCATACAGGCTCCACAGCGGCGTGTGGCGGTCTATCGCTACGCCCTCATAGCGTTCGGTGGTGATGGTCAAGGGCTCGCCCATGGCGATGGCATCGGGGTGTGAGCGCTCCCAGTCGACACGTATGCCAGGCAAGTCGTCAAGCGACATGCGAGTGGCAAGCACAGCCCCACAACGTGGGCAGGTCGTTGTAAGTCGGAAGCCGAAGCTGGCAAAGATGTCGGCGCGCTCGGCCCCGAGACCACACTCGCAGATGATTACATCAGCCATGGTTGTTCCTCGGCCTCAAGTGGCTCGAACCCGTTGGGGATGTCGTCTTCCCACGGCCTGAACGAGTTGCGTGCAAGGTCGGCGTACAGGTAGCAGCGCTTGACGTCCTGGTCGCGTGATATGGCGAGGTCCAGTGTTGTGAATCGTGACTGACGACCACGTTGTTGCAGCCACGGACGATGCACAATCAGCATGTGGTTGGCATCCTGCATGATTTGCGAGCTTCCACCAGCGTCACCAGGCTTCGGCACGGGGATGAATGAGCCCTGTGTGCGGCCCTCGACTTTGCCAGGGGCCATTTGGAACACGACGATGACCGGCACGTCGAGGTCCTTGCTGATGCCGTTGATGACTGCGGATGCGCGCTTCACCTTCTCGTGCCCCCACAGTTTCTCGACGGTGCCAATGGCCTGAATGTAGTCGACGACAATCAGGTGCTTCGCGTCAGGGTTGGCATGCACGCGGGCCGCTGCCTGGTTCGCGATGTTCTCAGCTTTCCACTCGCCGCGCTTCTGGTGGCGCCAGTGCCAGTCCTTCGCCTTGTGTGCACTGTCGATGATGGATGAAAAGTCGGTCGAACTCATCTTCTTCGAGCGTGTGATGTGGCCCTGTGGCACGTTTGCGTCGAGCGAGAGAAACCGCGTCATCATCTCGTGGTCACCCATCTCGGTACTGTACCAATCGATGTGCCAGCCCTGACACATCATCGCGTGAGCAATGACACCAGCCATCTTCGTTTTGCCAGTCTTGTACAGGCCGCCTGTGTAGTAGCTGTGACCGTCTTGCAGGCCACCACCCAACATGTAGTCGAGCCACTGGATGTTTGTGGCGTGTGCTGCTGTGGTCGTTCCCTGCATGACGGCCACCATGCGTTCGCGCACCTCTTTGGCGACGACGCCAGCGCTGCGGGTGTTCACAACATCGAGGGACGTCGTTGCAGCTCGGATGCTCGCGAGCGATTCATGCATGGGCGCCCCTTCACTCGCATGCCCGTGCAGCTCATGAGCAAGCTGTACCAGTCTGCGGCGTTGGGCGAGGTCTCGCAGCTGCACGAGCGACGACTCAAGGACGTGGGGCCGCACCGCGTTGAGCTTCATCCACCGCCATTGCTCGGCGCCGCCTGATGGCTCCAGCAGGTCACGTGTGGACATCCAGCTAATCACGGCGTGACCATCCAGCTCGCTGGTGGATGCCGATGCATTGGCGGTGATGGCCCTCCACCAGTGACGTGTGGAGTCACGCCAGAACAACTCGGCGCCACCATACTGCTCCACCAGCGCAATCGTGTGTGGATACTCAATGGTACAACCTAAAACACGGGCTTCGATGGCGCCGTCTTGTAGTGCGTGGCCGTCCTTCTCAGACCTCACACGTCACCCCATTGCGCATTGGTGGGTCATCGCCGTTGTGCTTGGCGCGATACTCATTGATGACGTCTACGAAGAACGTTGGAACCTCGCGGCCCTGGGACGCCCACAACTCAAGCTGGTCGCTCATCCAGTATGGGTTTGGGGCTTCCTCGGCCTGGTACTTAGCCGGGTCGAACACGGGCGGCACGTAGCCGCTGGCGTTCGCACTCTTCACCGTCACCTGCGGCTTTGGTTTGGGTATGCCGGTGTTCTCCAACACCTTGCACAGATACCGCCAGCTCGGCCGGTCAGCCTTGGCTGTTGCCTGGCACGCGGCCTCGAACTCCTCGCGTGTCCAGTAGCGTGCAATCCAGATGGGTCGGTCCATGTTGTGGTCGTGGCGGCCTGTGATTTCGGTGATGCGCTTTGCCACGTCGAATGGTCGCTGTTGTTGTTCACGAGGCAGCAACTTTCGCTGGCCTTCGTTTGGGGCTGTGAGTGGTCGAGTCATCGCTCGTTCAAAGTCGTCGTGTTTCACTCGTTCACTCGGTTTGGTTTTCTTTAGTGAGTTAGGTTCTCTTTTCTTGGGGATAGGACGCGCCCGCGTAGTCGCAGATTCGTCACTTGTCCCGCCCAATACCAGTTGCGGATTCGTCACTGCCCACGCGTCATCTGTGACCGACAGGAACCCGCTCGACACGAGTGCGGCGCGAGCGCGATACACACAGGATTTGGTCATCCCAAGACCCTCGGCAATCTGCTCAACACTGAACCGCCAGCCGTGCGCCTGGCTCTGTAGCCAGTTCCACACGTTGAGTGAAGCGCTTCGGAGCACTTTTGAAACACGGCGCAGGTCTGAGAAGGAACGTTTCCAATCTCGCGTGAGGGTCTTGAACTTCGGCGGAAGCGTGGATTTGATATTGCCCCCCGGACACGCTTGTTGCGCTTCGTGTCGGTTTTGCTTGTGTGTGTGGGCGAGTGTGTTTACGCTCATTTCAGAGCCTCTTTGGGTAAAAGGGTTTAGGTTCTCGTGGGTCCGGCTGACATCAATCAGCGCGGGCCCGTTTTTTGTCTGGCGTCAGACAGGTTTGTCATCGGCTGAGGTAGTAGCATCGGCATCCGGCACCATGGTGTCAACACCTATCAGCGCGTTGTGGAACGCTGTTGCCGAGGCCGCAGTGCTGAATAGCACCCGATGAGGCGCACCACCTGCGGCCAATCGCATCGTCACAACCCATGACATGTGGCCATTGATTGCTGACGAATGCACCGCGTTGGTTTGCACCGACTCGATGGATTTGAGGCGCACGGTTGAAGTGGTTCCATCGATGTCGCTGACGTCGACGAACTCAAACCCACGGCCATGGCATGCCGCACAGGCCAGCCGGAGTTGTCCAAGTGCGCGGCATGTATTGCAGGCAAGCAGACGCGGGTGTGGCCGCACTCGCGCGCGGCGTACCTTGGCGCCATCACCTTTGCGTTTGTCGTCAATCATTTCGATGTCTCCTTGAACAGTTTGTTGATGGCAGCCAGGTTGCCGGTGAGCAGCCATTCAAGTCGCAGGCCGGGCGCCAGACCATTGTAGTAGCTCCACAGCTTGATGATGCGGTCATTGGATGGCCGGCGTTCGCCCTGCTCCCACTTCGCCAGACTGTGCTTGCTCAGCAGTGCGCCGGTGGCGGCTTCGGACTGCGACAATCCAAGCGCCTCACGGATGGTCACGAGGGCAATGCTCGAATCATCCATGCGTTTGAGTAGGGTATCGTGCAGCTCTTCGAGGCGTTTCATTTCGGCCGTCTTGAGCGGTGCGTGATACTGAAGGTCTTCGAACAGGCGAACAGGCGTCTTCGCCTTGCGGGCGAGTGTTGCCCAGCTCCACTGGTATTCATCCTTGAGCTCAATGAGGCGCGCACGCAACCGGTCTTGCCGTTTCGTGGTCTGCGGTCTGTTGTTCCAAGGCTCTGTGCCCTTGTCCCACATGCGTATCCTGACCGCTCGCGCTCGTGACCGTGAGACGCCGAGGTTTGCGCCCACCACATCGTCGCAGTCGTAGCAGGCGGCTCGTGGATGACGCAACCAATACACGCGTATGTGCGACTCAATCTTCTCTTTCGTGGGTGCTTTAGCCATTGGTCGGCTCCATGATGTCGGTGATGTTGATGACGCAATCGAACAGGTCGGCCACGTCGTCGCGATGGCTGATGGTGAACAGGCGAGGGAATCGATGCGACAGCTTGCGCAGTGCGTCTTTGATGGCCTCCACGCTGTGTGCGTCCTGGCTGCCCCAGCCCTCATCAATGATGAGAGTTTCGGATTCGAGGCCGGCAGCCGTTGCAATGCCGAGGCGTATGGCGAGGTCCATGCGGAACCGCTCACCACCAGACAACGTGCTGATGGGCACCTCGTGCACACCTTGGATGCCAACAAGGTCGATTTCATCGCGCGTGGTACCGCTCTGCGTCTCGCGCTGGTGTCGTATCTCCAGCCTCATGCCCGGCATGACGTCAGCAAGCACCTCATTCGCGATGGCCTCGATAGTGCCGACACGTGAGGCGACCAACAGGTGAGGCGCAGCTTTTGTGAAGTCCTCAGTGTGTGTCCACAGGTCGAGGCTCTTCACCAGCCTCGTGGTGGCGCTGGCGTCATACTCGAACATGTCGCTCTCCAGCTCTGTGATGCGCTTGTCCAGCCAATCGCGACGTGTGCTCCACGTACGCTGTTCCTCAGCTTGGTCGCGAACGGCCTTACGCGTTGAGTCCACAACGGCTTGGAGCACATCACGCTTGGCAAGCAGCTCGCTCATCGTGGTTGATGGAGCAGGCGGCTTTGTGGGCGCTCGGTGTACAGCGGCGTCGATGACCACCAGCGCGGCAGCGTGGCCGTCGAGCACCAGCGTGGCGCCATCGCGCGAGGCGGTGAGCGATACCAGCTTCTCTGCAACGACCTTCGCGGCCTGGTGGCTGTCGCGGGCGACCCGTATTTCTTTGAGGCTTGCAAACATTTCCTTCTCAACGGCCATGTTCTCAAGAAGTAAGCGCTGCCTTGATGCTTGCTTGCGGGCTGTCAGTGCATGCGCGATGAGCCCACACTCATCCATACGGCACATGTTAGGACGCTTGCTGAGGCACCGCGCTGTTTTCTCGGCGGCATCAAACTCTGTGACGAGCGCTCTGCGCGCATAAATGGCCTCCTTGCACTCCTCTTCACTCAAGAGAGTCTGGTCGTGCTGCCCCTTGTCGTAGGGCTTCTCAGCGGTGAGTGTGGCCACCTGGCGTTGCAGCTCGGCGAGCGCATTTATTTGGTGGTCAACACTTGATGCGGCGGCGGCCTGCTGCTTGAGGATGGCGGCATGCGTCGTTGTCCATTCCTGCAATGCGGCAGCCTCAGCCACAAGCGCAGCGGTCTCTTTCGCGAAGTCATCAACGGCCGTTGTGGCGTCGGCCAGGTCCTCAGCGAGGACCATGTTGTGAGTGGGCTTGGCGCTGAGGTGCTGCAACATCTCAGCTTCAGCTGCAACCCACTTCACGCGCACCTCTTCGGTGTGCTCACGGCGCACGGCGGCTTTGCCGAGCTGCAGCCGGATGTCTTTGACGCGCTCGTGTGCGTACTCACGGGCAGCGCTCCAGCGCTTCGAGCCAAGCAGTTCAGCGAGGATGCCAAGGCGCTCGGTTGGGCGAGCGTCTGTGAACCGCGTGCTCTCACCCTGCCGGATGATGCTTCCGGCGACCACGGCCTGAAGCGACACGCCGAGGATTTCATCAATGGCGGCCTGACCGGCTGTGATGCCTGACGCGATGGGGGTGGGTGCAGCGTCGGCGTTGAGCTCAACGACCGTGAGCTTTGCCGGATGACCGCGCGTCACGAGGTATTCACGGGCGCCCTTGCTGAATTGCAGCTCAACGCTCGCCCTCGTTTCGCCGCGCCGCACTTGTGTTGCGACCGTTCCATCAATGGCCTTCGTGCCGAACAGAGCCCACAGAGGAGCGCATACGAGCATTGTGCTCTTGCCGCTGCCATTTGGCCCTGTGATGACCGCGCGCTTGTGCGTGGCGAGGTCGAGCGTGCAGGAGGCGACGCCCCGGAAGTTCTCAACAGTGATTCGGTTCCATTTCATGACGCACCTCCTTCCTCAAGCGCTGTTCGTGTGGCGGTCAGCACCTCAGGATGCTCGTCTGCGGGGATGGCATCAGGTCGTGCGTCTGTGTAGGCATTGAACACCTGTGCCACCTCGTCATCGTGCAACGTGCTGTTGAGCTTGAGCGCTCCGGTCTGGCGTGCCACGCGCAGGTTTTTTCGCCACCCAACGCCACGTTCGCCGATGGTCGTCACGAGGTTGTCCACGAGGTCGTGCGTGGCGTCGAGGATGGATGGCGCTGGCACCTCTCCATTGACGCGCACAGCAAGGCGCCCTGCCGGTAGCATATCGGTCAGTTCATCTGGCGCCATGGTGAGTAGGTCGGCTGCCTCAACCGTGACGAACTTGATGGCGTCGTCGTCGTCGTGCCATTCAATCTCGCCTGTTTCAGTGTCGAGGATGCAGAATCCACACGGCCCCTGGTCGCCGTGGTTCCAGCGGTAGGGCGTCCCCACGTAATGGCCGTTGCCACCGAGCTGTTGGCGTAGGTGAATGTGGCCAGAAAACGCGTGGTCGAACTCATCGAGCCACGACAGTGCAATGGCGGGCTCGCCAGTTGGCACGGTCTGCGTTGCGTTGAATCGAGCCCCGGCAAACGTGGCGTGTGTGACGAGGATGGTGGGCCAGCAACGGCAGCCACCAATCGCCTCGTAGTTCTCTCGGTCGTCAAGGAACGAGTGAAGCGCGTCCTCAAGCCACTGCTCTCGCTCATGCGGTGCCACGGTCGGCGGCGGATATGGCACGCAGCACAGCGTTGCCTCGCTCTCGAACTCACCAACGTTGAAGCTGCATGACTCAGTGATGATGGATATCTCAACGGCGGAGTCGAGCACGCTGAGTGCTTGATGCCGAGCTGTGCGGTCGTGGTTGCCCTCGATGATGATGGTCTGAGCACACTGTGATTTGAGGTCACGGAACACCTCAATTGCGAGCGCATACTCAGCAGGCGTGGGCTGGGCGCGGTCGAATACGTCGCCGAGGTGCACAACGACATCAACGTCTTTGGCGTGGGCAATCACGCGGTCGAAGGCACGACCGGCCTCACGAAGAGAAAGCGAAGGCTGCTCGATGCTCGCACCGCCCATGCTGTGGCGCTCGCTGATGTGCGTGTCGCCGAAGAAGAGGATGCGACTCATGATGCACCCCGGCTCGGTCGATACGCCCGCTTGATGTTATAGGTGCGCTTGCGGCCACAATCCACGCAATGCGCCCGGTGCGTTTGGGCCTCACGCGATGACCAGACACACACGTTCTTTGAGCCGCAGGCACACACCACACATCCAGACGTAGAGCTGAATAGGTTCAGGCTGCCTTGGCAGGTCGGTTGTTTTTTGGTTCCCATGTGTCCTCCATTGGTTGGGAAATCAGGGACGCGCGGCCCTTTTCCACCCGATGTTAATCAAAGTGGTCCGCACGCCCCATAGCCCCGGCGCGAGTCGAACGCGCATCCGTGTCCCCAGACGTCTCCGGGGTTGCTCTACCGTTGAGCTACGAGGCTGTGTGCTACTTGTTAGCGCGACGTGGCTTGCGCTTCTTCGGCGCCCACAGAATCTCGGCGAGCATCCGGCGCTTGCCGAAGACGAAGAACGCCCCATCGTCGTCCGGGTCCAACACCTCGTGCGTATCGGCAACGACGACGATGGCAACGCCGAGCGGGCCACGGGTTGCCGTGGGGTGCACGAGAATACCCGGAGCACCAGCGGCTGCGCGTAGTTCGGAGATTGGGATGTCGACGGTGAGCTTGCCGCACCGCACGTTGATGGTGTTTTCTTCAGTCATGTCGTTGCTCCAGTGTTGGTTACACCCAAAATGCCCGCGCTCTTTCGAGGCGGGCTTGGGCCGAGCTTTGCCAGCGGCGTGCATATGGACTCCGGGGTGCAGGTCAGAATTGTCAGTCGCGTCGCGCCTCGCATAATGCCTCAACGACCTCGACGCATTCAGCGAGTTCGCCCGGCACACTGTTGCACAGCTCGAACGAGTAGCCGTGAATGCAGCCCTTTGACGCGGTGTAGATGTAGCACGGCGCATGACGGACTGCCGCGCCGGGCACGCCGACCATGGCACTGTCGATGCGGCCTGTGTCTGGGTCGCGTTCCAACAGGCGGAATCCGTCAGGCATGTCGTGCCGAGGCTCTGGTGCTTCTCCACACGAGAGCAGCATCATGCATGCGGTGATTGTGAGTATTGTCTTCATGACAGGAAGTCGTCGGCGATGATGTCGTATGGCTGCTCAGCAGCGTACTTGCGGATTTCAGTGCGGAACCACTCATAGGCAAGGCCGGTCCACTTGTAGTGCTCGCGCAGGTATCGCACGGTCTGCTTATCGACGTCGGTGTAGCAAGCGCCGTCCTTGATGGCTTCCAGCAGCTGCGCCGCGTCGTACGATGACAGACAACCATCACCCTGCCCTGCCGTGAGCTTGTCCGCCATCTCCACAAGCTCACGGTCATGTTTCACGCCGTCGATGATTAGGTAATAGCTGGCCATGTCGTTCTCTTCATTGGGGTTTGTGCAACGCTAGCGCGCTGCGTGTAGCGCGTCCATTACTCGCCGACGATGCTGTACGCTTCAATCATGACGCCGCAAGCGTCCAAGAGGTCGTCGGCCTTGGCGAACTTATCAGCCAAGCGTTGCAGGTCGGCAGCAGCGATATCCTTCAGGCTTTCAACACTACACATGCGTTTGATGGCGGCGAACACCTCATCAGTCGTTGTCTTGTCGATGCTCTTGAGCACGGCGCGAAGACGGCGGTTCGCCTTTGTCCAGTCCGCGCTCGGCTTCGCGGCCTTCCCTTCGCTCGCGGGCTCGGCTTCTTCTGCTTCAGCTTCGGGCTCGGGCTCATGCCGGGCTTCGGCTTCGGCTTCGAACTCGGCGTCTTGGTATTCCTCTACCGGTGCGGTAGGCGCGGTCTCGGGCTCTTGCGTAACCTCGCCTGTCTCCGGGTCGACGACCTCGATGTCGACATGCTGCATCTCTTCAGGCGTGTAGAACCCAAGCAGGACCTCGGGGTACTCCTGACGAGCGAGAGCAGACGCGGCGCGGGCGCGGAGCATTGCTTTGGGATACTTCTCCCACATCTGTCCCTTCTGCCCGAGCAGGTTTGCGCGCTCCGCATCTTCGATTGTGAACGTGAGGGTGACCTCTTTTCCACGCCCATCGCCGCGCTTTGTGACGTAGGTGCAGCTCGTCATGCTGCTGCTGTCGAGTTCGAAATACACGCATGGAACGGCGCGCCGAACAAGTGCCACCATCGCATCGGCCGATAGTGTCGGCTTGCCTTTGATGACATGAATGGCGCGCATCGACTGGATGCACGAAAACCCAAGTTCCATACCGGTAGCCAATCGCACGAAGGCGTCATCCTCGTTTTTCACACCGTACAGGTCGCTCTTCGCAACGCGCTTCGCGAACCCGACCAACTCTGACAGTGTTCGTGGCTGTAGTGATGCCGCGCCGCCACTGGCAAGGGTCAGCGCTGTTTGGGTGGGTGATTCGTTGTCCGATTCGTTCATCGTCATGGTTCTCTCTCTTTGATTGATGGGGTGTGGTCTAGCTGATTGTGGGTTCAGTCGGCGGCACAGGCAACAGGCCGAGCCGCACGAGAGCGTCATGTGCATCCTGCCCGTTTTCGCACATCTCGTAGAAAAGTTGGGTGAGCGTCATGTCGCCACTGATGTGCATGGAGTTGATGAGGACGGTGGCAACACGGTCGTTGTGTCCGTCGATGTGGTCAGCGAGTTCGCGGAGGGCGCGGGCAAGAGCTTGGCGGTCATTGCGCTCCTCTGCGGCTTTGTATTTTGCTGTGGTGAGTCGTGCTCTTGCTTCACGTGTCATGCTTCGTTCCTTCGTAGCGTGTGCCGGTCGTTCCTTCGTCCGGCGATGTGTGAACTATAGCCGCATCCGGCTATATGTCCAGTAGATTTATCGTGGCGTTGGGAACAGCTCGTGTTGGGCTGCCTCTGCGTGCCGTCTGTGCATCCGTCTCACCTGCTCTCGTCGGCGTTGCCACGCGACCTCGGCCAGCCTCACAGCCTCAGCCAGCGCGAGTTTGCGTGTTGGCCACAGCGAGGATTCCCGAGGATTCCCGCGATGCGTCAAGCTCCACGTGCCGTCGTCGACTCGGGCAAGGTCGAAGAAACTCACGACGTTGCCGAAGACGACCTGCGCTGGTCCTCGCCCGTCCGCCCATACGAGTTCGACGTCAGCCATCGAACGCCCACTCACTGATGATGTGTTCAATGCTGCGGACAAACCCAATCCCTCCATACGGGTCGAACGGCGGCGAGAGCACGAGGTAGACGTCTGGCGTGATGTAGGCGTACTGACCGGCAATCCCCCACGTGCTGACCGTGTTGAGCTTGCCGCCGCAGTTGTATGTTGGCGCGCGGCATTCAACCCACCAGCCATAGCCAAAATGCCAATCCTCGCCGAACCAGCCAAGTGCGGGCGTCGGTCCGTTGTCGGCCGCGAGCTGGTCACGCGTCATGGCAGCACACAGCTCGGGCGTCAGGATGGTGCACTCATCGACTGCACGTAGGAACTCGGCGTAGTCGTCTGCCGTGATGGTGAGCTGGTCCGACGCGGCCGGGAGTAGCGACGGGTGATACTCCGACCCACCGAACAGACCCGTGGCTGTGCGCCACACGTCCCACAGTTCGCCCCAATCGTTGAGGCCGGATGCCTCGACGGCCATGATGCCAGCGACGTCGAGGTTGGCGGTGGCGTAGACCATGACGTCTGGCTCACCCTGTAGTGCAGACACGCAGGTCGTGTAGGTCGCCCAGTCTGAAGCCGATGCCTGGCAGCCAGACGGCGAGGCGTTCGACGTGAAGTTAAGGAAGTCGTGAAGCGTCGTCGTCTGGCTGCCGCTCCATCCGGGCACCACGTCGGCAGGTCGCGACGACAGCGCGAGATTGCCGCGCGCTACCTGGTCGAGAATGATAGCCATCGCGACGGGTTTGGCCGTGCTGCTGCTGATGTACGCGAAGCCCGTAGCCCACGCACCAGGCACGTGGCGGAACACACGCCCATCACTCTTGCGTTCGATGCGCAGCTCTACACGAGGACCAGCAGGTAGCCACGCGTCCATGTGGGTGCGCATCGCGGCCTCAAGCGCCTCAGTGTTGAGGGATGCTGGTAGCGCCTTCGGCTTGTTGCCACGTACGATAATGACCTCGGCTCGGTCCCCCATATCCACCTCGTCAGTTGCGTCAAAGCTCAGGTCAGTGCCGGCATCGTGTTGCGCTGGCTCGGTCAGTGGCACGCACCCGACGATGCACACGGCGACCATTATGAGGCGCATCACATCAAACCTCGGTCGAGTCGCCACTGAAGCCAGGCGGCCTCACGGTCCGGTCCGGGTGGCCACCAAAGGAAGCTGGTGTGAAGGTCATCGCCAACCTGCGTGTTGAGGACCAGCACGTTCTGAGCTGTCATGAGCGCGTGACCCAACTCATAGCTCAACGTGTCCGGATGCCATTTCAGGGTGATGGTGTGTGCCCTGCCGTCGTGGCGCCCAGCAGGTCCGTACGGCATTTCATCAAATACATGCACCCGGCATCCATCCCACACGTCGAGAGCGCTCACGTGCGTGTCTGGGTGTGCGTTCCAGCGCTTGCCGAACTCCATCATGACGCGGCGTGCAGCATGGCGGTGCAGCCACGCCTTCTTGCCGTACCAGAAGAAGCTGACGCCGAGCATGGTGGTGCGCAGTGGTCCGCGCCTGTACCCATGCAGGCTCGCAAGTGCCGCCGCGGCAAAGAAGGCGAGTGATGCCAACACGAGCGACGAGCGCGCGGCGTGGCCTTCTGCGAGCGCGTACGGCCACGCCCACATGGCCACACCCAGCTCGAACACGAAGAGCAGCCAGGCGAGGCGTGATTGCCTCCACATCGCTGCGAGTTTCAGTTTTGTCAGCTCTTTCATTTGTCGTGGTCTCCAAGTTCGTCTCGTAGGATGTCGATGTGTGCGTCAGCGCTGATGCCGAACTCGATTTCGGACAGGCCGATGTGTCGCAGTCGCAGCACAAACGAGTCAGGCCCAATGGCCACAATGACCTCGCTGCCCTCATCGCGACCGCTGGCGATGGCAGTGATGGTGCACAGCTCGCCGCCGTCCGGGTGCGTCATGCACACAGCCTGGCTGGTGCGTCGTCGTATTTTCAACATGGTCTCAACTCCTACCTGTGGTGATGTCTAAGTGTTCGCCGATGCGATGCTGCTGGCGAGCTGTTCGGCACCTCGCTCGTAGATGGTGGCGTCGGTTGCACCGCACAATACGGACGTAATGACCATCTCGTACGCGGTTATCAGCGCCCGCAGGTCACTCAGGCATGTGCCGGTCTGGAAATAACCATCCAGCCCAAGCAACAAGCCTGCCGAGATGGCGCCGTTGGCCTGTGCGAGCAATGACCGCGTGACGGCAACGCGGTAACGGTCTGTAGGCTGGCGGTGATATCGCAGCCAGTAGAGCCACGACCCGTGAGCCTGCTCGATGTAGCCGTGCGCGAGTCTGTAGATGATGCCAGCGTTGTTCTGGCGCTCCTGTTCGCGCACCACGCGCATGCCACGTATGGCGATTTTAGTTGCTGTCGTGTGTGTCATTGGAATTCCCACCATGCTGTGTCGAAGTCGTCGTCTCGGTCGCCTGAGTCTCGATTGTGAGGGTAATCGAGTGCGTCTCGCTCACTAATGTTTTTGGCCTTCGCGAGCCACACCGGGATAGCAACGAAGGCCTCGCCATCAATGAGCTTGCATCGGGACTTCGGCAACCAGTAGCAACCACCGTTTGCACTCAGCCGGACCTCCCACGCCCTCACCGTCTCGGCCTCAATGCACTCAATGCCGAACGCCAGAAGGTCGGTGTCCATCACAGCCGTGCGTGCAGCCTCGACAAGCGATGCCCGTGCTTTGATTCGCCGCTCGGCCTTCTTGGCCTCAGTCTCTTCTGGTGCGTCTGCATCGCTGTCGCCTGAAGGCAGGTCTTTGAGCTTGTAGGTTTTCAAAACAGCCCCTGTTGTAGTGGGATGAGGGTGACTTCATCGAGCTTGAACGGTCGCTCGATAATGTAGCTTGAGGTTGTGGGACGACTGATGCGGTGACCCTGTAGCCTCAGCTCACCGCGGAACCGGTTTACGGCAACGACTTGGAACCTGACGCGGCCCTGGTAGCCCATGTCAGCGGTGAACTCGCGACCAATCCACGCGTCATCGCTCATTTGACCACCTCAACGCGACGGTCTGGCGCCATCACCACCAGGTGTCTCGCATAATCGTCTGGCATGTTGACCGCAATGAATGGCACACCGCCTTGCTTCAGCTCATGCAGTAACCACGAATCGCGGCCATCGATTGCTGCGCCCTTGCGCTCCAGCTCGGCGATGTGGTGCAGGCCATCATGTTCAGACCGCGCGAACAAATACCCACCAATCAGCACATGCCCGCCAGCAGGAACGCTGGATGCCACTGTGTAGCTGGTGCCGGCATCCACGGCGGCGTTCATGGCGATGGCGGTCGTCGGCTCAATGCGCTGGGCGTCATCGTAGTCAGTGAGTGTGATGTGCTCAGACATCGCAATCAGCGTCGACTCGACCAGGTTGCCGCACTGGTGCTGTGGGGATGTTGGGCACGGCATCGCATTCAGGCAGCGGACTGCGATGCGCATGCCCTCCTCAAGCGCAACGATTTCATCGGCCAACCCTTGCACCCATTTCCAATTGCGACACAAGAGCTGGTCCTCAGGCTCGCCACCATCCCAACCAAACACCCGGTCGATAACACCGTCGTCCGTGCGGCTAAACAGGATGAAGCTGAAGTCATCAAAGTTTGTCAGTTGGTGGCCATCAGGCAACGCCTCTTCATTTTTTAGAAGGTTGGTAACCAACGCGATGTGTGTGGTTCTAGCCATGTCGAGTACCCGCCAGGATGGTTCCCTGTCCGGGCGCGGCGATGGTGATGCCTCGCGTCTTACAATGGTAGCAGCGCGGGTCGTCGATGATGCCAAGCGCCTCAGGCGTCACGCGGGCACACGTCCCCTTGCTGCTCTTCTCATAGTCGGTAGCGGTCGCGGTAGCAGGGCTGCGGCACGCCTGGCAGGTCCACTGCCACTGAGGCGGCACGAGGCCGAGCATTTCGTTG